>Ga0129311_1000584_pt1 | contig 30804 bp, 27 predicted proteins | sample Go1ome_FD_94435 | JGI IMG/M metagenome (GOLD analysis project Ga0129311, IMG submission 94435) | Western lowland gorrila individual fecal microbial communities from Wisconsin, USA - Go1022B metagenome | ecosystem: Host-associated > Mammals > Digestive system > Large intestine > Fecal | place...
AGATCAACTCTATCGCCGGCGAAGTCGCTACTTTAAATAAACAGATCAATACCATTGAACTGACCGGAGTGAAAGCAAACGAGCTCCGTGACCGCAGAACCCTGCTCATCGATGAATTATCCAAGATCGTGGACGTGCAAGTCAAAGAGACACCGATCATCGATGCCAACAATGAGAACCGGGAGACCGGTGCCAACCGTTATATGGTCAAGATCGCCGGAGGCCAGATGCTGGTAGACGGCAGTGATTATAACGGCCTGGAATGTGTGGCGAGAACCGCTTATGAGAAAGTAAACCAGACCGATATCGACGGCCTCTATGAAGTCTACTGGGCGGACGGTCAGAAGTTCAACCTGTACAATGCCTCCATGGGCGGTGATCTGGCAGGACTGATCCAGATGCGTGACGGCAACAACGGCGAGAACTTCACCGGACAGGTGACCGCCACCGGCACGACGACCACGGCAGACGGCAAGACCCACGATACCGTAACCGTAAAAGTAACCAAGGCTTATCTGCAGGATCTGAATAAATGTAACCTGTCGGATCAGGGAGGCATCCTGGATCTGGGCAATCAGGAATTCTACTATGATTCCTGGGAATATACCTGCGAATATGATGCGAACGGCAACGCCACTTACTCCTATACATTTACTTTATCGGACAGTGAGAAGAATCCCCGGGGGATCACCAATGACCGTGTAGGGAAAAAGGCAGAGATCGGTACCGACCTGTCCTATCAGGGAATCCCTTATTACATGAACCAGATGAATGAGTGGATCCGCACCTTCTCTCAGAAATTCAACGATATTCTCACTTCCGGTTACAGCGGAAACGGAGATCCCGGCGTGAAGATGTTCACCGGTAATCAGGCGACCGGCGGTGAGCAGTTCCTGCTGGATGACGCTGCAAAGCGATATGACAAGCAGGAGAAAAAGGCCGATAGCAAAATGACGGTAAAGGTCAATGACGACAGTTACTATCGCCTGACCGCGAAGAATTTCGACATTCTGGAGGCTATAGAACAGGATCCCGGACTGATGGCGAACCGTAAGGATGCCGCGGACGGTGTGGAACAGAATGACCTGCTGAACGATCTGAAGAATCTTGCCACAGATAAGACGAAGATGAGCTTCCGAGGATGTAATGCTTCCGAATTTTTACAGTGTATTCTGTCGGATGTGGCATTGAACGCTTCCAGAGCGAATACCTTTTATGCAAGCTTTAAGGATATCTCCGCTACTATCGATAATCAGAGAATCTCCATCTCCGGTGTCGATGAGGATGAAGAAGCGGTGAACCTGGTGAAATACCAGAACGGATACAACCTGGCTTCCAAGATGATCCAGACCCTGACGGAGATCTATGACAGACTGATCCTGGAGACCGGAGTTTAGTTAGAAAGGACAAGAACATTATGAGAATTACGAATAAGATCATGCAGCGTAATAATCTGTCCAATATCAATACGAACAAAGTATATCAGGATAAGCTGAGCACACAGATGTCCACCCAGAAAAAGGTGAACCGCCCTTCCGATGATCCGGTGGTATCCATCCGTGCCCTGCGCCTGCGCAGTAATGTTACGGAAGTGACCCAGTATTACAGCAAGAATATCCCTGATGCGGAGAGCTGGCTGAATGTAACGGAAGAAGCGCTGAAGAACCTGACAGAGATCATGACCAACATGATCAAGCAGTGCACCAAGGCGTCCAACGGTGACCTGAAGTCCGCAGACCGTCAGATCATTCTCGAACAGCTGAAAGCACTGGGAGATGAAGTGTACAGCACCGGAGATGCCGACTACGCCGGACGTTATGTGTTTACCGGATATCGTACCGATACTTCCTTAAGCTTTGACAAGGAATACAATACCGAATATAAGATCACCGAGCAGCTGGACAACAGTGCCATCACCCAGCTGACCAAGGTAAATACCGGAAAGCTGCTGGATATTACGGCGACGAACTATAAGGATGCCGGATTTGGCAACATTACGGAGAACAGTGTAAGCTCCAATGAAGTCTATCGTATCCGCCTGGCTTATGATGACTGCAAAAAGGGTGGGGATGTCAAGATCAAATTCGGCAATACCACATGGTCCACAACAGATGGCACGATTATGAAGGCAACCTCTACGGACGCGGACAGCCCTTATGATAAGATCACACAGAATCCGGATAAAATAATCTATGTGGCAGATACCGGAGAACTCCTGATCGGAAAAGATCGCTACAATGATCTGATGGCATGCAAGGATGACCCTGCTACATCTGATCGGAATGAGGGTGAGATCCAGGTGACCTATCAGAAGAATCACTGGGTCAAAGGAGATCTGCGGCCGGAACATTACTTCAAGTGTGAAGCGGAAGTGGATGGCAAGAAGATCTCCTATAATGGGAAATATACGACGAATGAAAAAGAGAAGCAGGCGATCGAATATGATGTAGGCTTCAATCAGACCATCCGTGTAAATTCCAACGCAGATGAGTGCTTCCAGCACGGAATCGGCCGTACCGTGGATGACCTGGTACAGGCGATGCAGGATGTAATCGACTTAGAGACTGTGAAGACCAAGCTTGAAGGACTGCAGGAAAATGCTACCGGTAAGGATGCGGATATTCTGAAAAAACAGATGGAAGCCGTGGAAAAAGCACTGACTCTGTCCAAGGACAAGTGCCAGAAAATGTTCGAAAGCGGTATTACCACTTTCCAGGGATATCTCGATGATGCCAACCTGTGCATCACCAACTGCGGTACCAGAAGCAGCAAGCTGGAGCTGATCGAGAACCGTATGAAGAGCCAGAAGACTACTTTTGAGACATTAAAGAGTGAAAACGAAGATATTGATGTGACAGAGACCGCTATTAACTTAAAGAGTGCGGAGATGACCTACGAAGCTGCACTGATGGCTACCGGTAAAGTCATGCAGACCACACTTTTGAACTTTATCTAAGGGGACGGTGTAAAAAATACGGAAGTACCTGAAAACTTGCAGGTACGGAAAGGCATAGGTATTCTATGAAGATTCAGACAAAAATTTTTGGAGAAGTAGAGATCGCGGATAACAAGATCATCACATTTGACAAGGGTATTATCGGATTCCCGGAGCTGAAACATTTCACCATGCTGCATGACGAGGAAAAAGGCAGCAGTGCCGGTATCCGTTACCTGCAGTCCATCGAAGAACCGGGATTTGCCATGCCTGTCATGGATCCGCTGTTGGTAAATCCGGAATACGATCCCGAGGTGGATGATGAATTACTTACCGGTGTGGGAAAACTCACTCCGGAGAACATTCTGGTCATGGTGACCGTGACTGTGCCTTCCGATCTGACGAAGATGACCGTGAACCTTCAGGGACCTTTCGTGATCAACGTGGAGGAACGCAAGGCCTGCCAGATCATCCTCGAAGGCAACCAGTATCCCGTGAAATTCCCCATCTACGATATCCTGAAATCCAGAAAGGCGGGTGAGTAAGATGCTGGCATTGTCCCGTAAGAAAAACGAAGCGATCATCATCAACAATGACATCGAGATCACTGTCCTGGAAGTGAAGGGCGACCAGGTCAAGATCGGCATCTCCGCTCCCAAGGAAGTGCCCATCTACCGCAAGGAAGTATACCTCCAGATCCAGGAAGCCAACAAGGCAGCTGTGGATGCCGATGGTATGGAAGCACTGAAGAATCTGTTAGGGTAAAAGCAAGATAAAATAGGAAATTAGCCATAGGAGGTGCAAAATTTTGCATCTCCTATTAATTTTTCAGTAGAAATGACCGATAAATTGCTTAGAGAACAAAGGTCGTGCGCCCACGGAAGGCGCTTTTATCACACGGAGGTGACCATTATGACCATAGAACCGATTTCCAGTGTTATGACAGTACAGGCACAGAATACGGCCGCTGTCAAGAATGCAACTACAAAAGTGACCACAGAGGAAAATGCCTCTGAATACAATCCTGCCAATGTAAAGGCAATAGACAAGATCGATCGGACGACCGCAGTCGTTGAAAATGCCCAGGGCAGAGATCAGAACAATGCTTCTGCCGATCCCAATGGGGAACAGCAACAGCCTGTGACCAATGAGCAGATCAAAAAAGCGGTAGAGAAGCTGAACAAGAGCATGATGTCTCATTCCGAAGCGGTCTTCGGCATCCATGAGGCAACCAACCGCGTAACCATCAAGATCATAGATAAGGATACCAAGAAGGTGATCAAGGAGCTTCCTCCCGAGAAGACCCTGGACATGATCGCCAAAGTGTGGGAGTTAGCCGGTATCCTGGTAGATGAGAAGCGTTAAGTTAGGAGGAATACATTATGGCAATGAGAATGTCCGGCCTGATGTCCGGTATGGACACCGAAAGCATCATACAGGAACTGGTATCTGTCAAGCAGACCAAGGTAGATGATGCCAAAAAGGCACAGACCAAACTGCAGTGGAAGCAGGATGCCTGGAAAGAATTAAATACCAAACTGAAAAACCTGCAGGCAAAATATATCGCTAATATGCGCTTTGTGTCTTCCTACAGCAAGAGGACCACAAAGGTATCCAACAGTAATGCAGTCAGTGTGATCACCGGCGAAAATGCGGTGAACGGCGTACAGTCTCTGCAGATCAACCAGCTGGCGAAGACCGGCTACCTCACCGGCGCACAGATCAAAGCTACTGATGGCAGCAGCCTGACCGCAGCATCCAAGTTAAGTGATCTCGGCGTGACCGGAGAAGGTACTTTTAATATCACGGCCGGCGGTAAGAGTGTGGATATTACCGTAAATGGTGACAGTACTATTTCCGATGTGCTGAATAAACTGAAGGAAGCAGGCGTTAATGCCAATTTTGATGCGAAGAACCAGAGATTCTTCGTCAGCGCTTCCGCATCCGGTGCCGATAACGATTTTAGTATCACAGCTTCCGATAGTACCGGTGACGCAGCGTTGTCTGCACTGGGTCTGAAAGTAGGACTGACTGGAGACAAGGGAGATAAGGCAACACTTGCAAAATACCAGGAGTATGCGGCTTTCTATGTAAGCGGTGATGATGCAGCTACTCTTGCAAATATTAACAAGGATGGCCGTATCACAAAGGATATTGATTCCAAAGTAAGCAGTTACCTGGAACAGTATAAGTTCCTGCTCAGTACCAAGAGTGATGCACAGAAAAAGATTGATGAGATCAATGAAAAATATAAGGATTCCAGCCTGGATACTGTAGAAAACTATACGAAACAGTTGGATGCAAAGCAGAAAGAGAAGACCGAGCTGGAAGAAAAGATCAAGAATCTGACAGATGGTGTTGAAAAAGATACTGCACAGAAGGAACTGGATACGCTGAATGAGGAGATTAAGGCATTGTCTGAAAAGAAGACGGATGCCCAGTCTCTGGAAAGTGCACAGAAGAGCATCACCGATGCAGATACGAAGATCGCAGATATACAGAAGCATATTACTGTAACAGAAGGTACCGATGCGGACGGTAATGTAACTTATACCGCAGAAGCCACACAGGATTTGAAGGACCAGGTAAATAACAGCTATCTATCTCAGGCAAAATACGCATCCGAAGTGATCACAGCCATCAATAACGGAAGCTATACGGCTACCGGGGCTACCAAGGTCAGTGGACAGGATGCCATGATCACGTTAAACGGTGCCGAGTTCACCGGAAGTACCAATGTATTCGAGATCAACGGACTGACCTTTACTGCCCTCAGTGAGACGAAGACCGGTGAAGACATCACCGTTACCACCGAAGACGATGTCGACGGTATCTATGACATGGTGAAGAGCTTCCTGAAGGAGTACAACTCCATCATCAATGAGATGGACAAACTGTACAATGCAGAGTCTGCCAAGGGATATGAACCTCTGACAGATGATGAGAAGGAGGCTATGTCCGACTCCGAGGTCGAGAAATACGAGACTAAGATCAAGGATGCCCTGCTCCGCAGAGACAGCAACCTGTCAAGCGTAAGCTCTGCATTGAAGAGTATTATGTCCGGCGGCGTGGATGTGAACGGCAAGACCATGTACCTGAGTGATTTCGGTGTTGAGACACTGGGCTACTTTGAGGCAGCAGACAATGAGAAAAATGCGTATCACATCGCCGGGGATCCGGATGACGCCAGTACCTCCGGTAAATCCGATGTGCTGAAGAGCATGATCAGCAATGATCCGGATACGGTCATCTCTTTCTTCTCCTCATTGTCCAAGAGCTTGTATACCAAGATGAGTGATCTGTCCAAATCCGTAGACGGATATCGTTCTTATGGAAGTTTTTATGATGACAAGAAGATGACTTCGGATTATAATGATTATAAGACGAAGATCTCCGAACTGGAAGAGAAGCTGAACGACTACGAGGATAAGTGGTATTCCAAGTCCTCCAAGATGGAGACAGCTCTTGCAAAGCTGCAGAGCAATTCCAGTGCGGTGACAAGCTTGTTAGGAGGATCATGATATGGCGTTACCTAATGCCTATGCGCAGTACAATAACAGTAAAGTGTTGACAGCTTCCCCGGCGGAACTGACACTGATGCTCTATGAAGGAGCCATTAAGTTCTGCAATATTGCGGAAGTGGCAATAGAAGAAAAAGATATTGAGAAGGCACATAATAATATCCGTAAGGTACAAAATATCATCGGATACCTGCAGTCTACCCTGGATACGAAGTATCCCGTAGCACAGGATTTCGTCAATATCTATGATTACCTGTCCAAAAGATTGCTAGAGGCTAACGTAAAAAAGGATAAGGAAATTCTGGAAGAGGTCAATATGCATCTTCATTCCGTAAGAGATAACTGGAAGGAAGTCATGCGTATCAACCGCGAGAAAGGGGCTATCTGATGGAAAGTCAGCTGACGATATTGTCCGAGAGCCTGGATCGGAAGCTGGAGGTATTACAGAAGATTCAGGAATATAATAAGCGCCAGGAGGAAGTTTTCTCCGCAGAGAAGGTGGATATCAGTCAGTTCGATGCTGCCGTGGAGGAGAAACAGCACTTGATCGATGAAGTGGTACGCCTGGATGACGGTTTTGAAATCCTGTATGAAAAGCTGGCAAAAGAGCTGGAGGGCAACAGACAGCGCTACGCAGCACAGATTAAGGAGCTGCAGGCCAAGGTGGCCAAAGTGACAGAACTCAGCGTGTCCGTACAGGCACAGGAAGCCCGGAACAAGAAACTGGTCGAGAACTATTTCGCCAGAGAACGTGCCGGAATCGGTCAGAGACGCAAGAGCGCCAAGAGTGCCTTTGACTATTACAAGAGCATGAGCGGTGCCGGATATGTACCGCCCCAGATGTACGACAATAAACAATAAATACAACGGATGAAGGGAAGCAGATAGAAATATTTGCTTCCTTTTTGAATAGTTGAAAATATCATTGATTTATCATACACAATATGTTATTGTAAATTCACGGAAAATATTCCGTAACATATTTATCAAATCTGATTTATTTCAAAAATGTTTTACTCAGGTGTTTCACCACTGACTTCAATGCATGAAAAATATAAAAGTGAGGTGCTTTATGGGAAAAAGGATGGCATTACGAACAAGTATGTGCGCGAAAATGAAATATTTGCCGACGTATTTAATTTCTATATCTATAATGGAAAACAGGTGATTGATCCGGAACAGCTGCAATCACTGGATACAGCAGAAATAGGAACTCCGTTTGGCGGCAAAGAAGGACAGGAAGTTGTGCAGAAATACCGGGATATTCTAAAACGTGTAGCTGTGAAACAGGATGATAACATGACATATCTGCTGTTGGGAATAGAAGATCAGACCAGAATTCATTATGCCATGCCTGTGAGGAATATCATTTATGATGCACTGCAGTATGGAAAACAGGTATATTTATCCGCCTTTTATAAAGAGGACAGAATCGTTCCGGTTGTAACATTAGTTATTTTCTTCGGAGCAAAGAAATGGGATGGCCCCTTATCATTGAATGAAATGATGGGAGAACAACCGTCGGAGATTATGGAACTGGTGCAGGATTACAGAATCCACTTGATCCAGCCGGCAACATTGACAGACGAGGATTTGGAAAAATTTCAGACCAGTATGCGGGAAGTCATGAGCTTTATCAAATATTCCAAAGATAAATCAAAAATTAGGAGTTTATTAAAGGATAATCCCCGGTTTCGTGGCTTACGGAGAGAGGCAGCAATGGTAATTGATGAATATACCAATATGGAATATGTATTTGACGAGGAGGAAAGCGTGAATATGTGTGAAGGTGTACAGGGAATGATCGACGATGCAGTGGAAGAAGCATTAGAAAAAGAGAATACGGCACTAGTGGAAAATATCAAGAATCTCATGAAAAACATGAATTGGACAGTACAACAGGCAGTGGAGGCGATGGGATTGAGTGAAGAGAAGAAACAGATTGTGTTGAAGAAATTGGAATAAACATGGCATTGTGATACACTGAATTATAAAACGAAAGGAGGTAGGATTGATGGAGGCAATAGTTTCAAGGGACTGGAAAGAAATAGCAGAAATAGATTTTAGTAATTTTATCGATGAAGGCTTACAAGATGTAAAAGATGGCAAACTCATAGCCGTTGATGAAGTATTTAAAGAACTTGAAAAAAGGTATAGTGCCTATGAGTGAATACGAATTAACGATAACCCAACGAGCCAAAGATGACATAATAGATATTGGCGATTACATTACATACAAATTATTGGTACTAGAGATATCACTTCGCTTTATAAAAATCTAAAAAAAGCTATTCAGCAATTAAGAGTAACTTCCGTTTGAGAATTTGCCGAAGTAACTTCAGCTTTGGGGATAGATCGACCGGAATTTACTTTGGCAATTGAGGAAAATGAAGCGGTATACAAAAAAAGTTGGATATATCTTAATTTTGTAGATAAAGTATCCGATAACAAATATAGTATAATATAAAAGTTCAAGGATGAATTTATAAGAAATGCATGGAGGCAGAATTGTGAGAATTAAGTGAGACATTGCCGGGTGCAATGTCTCACTTTTAATTATAATTAAATGCTTCACCATGAGAAGGTAGGAAAATATATGGCAAAAGCACTTATTTTTGCAGGTGGACTAGGGCAGCGGATGAATTCACGCTCAAAGCCTAAGCAGTTTTTGGAAATGCAGGGGAAACCTATTATAATCTATACACTTGAACATTTTCAACACCATGAGGATATAACAGAAATTGTGGTAGTTTGCGTAGAGGGATGGATAGAGGAACTGTATATATTTCTGAACCGATACGGAATAACGAAGGTTTCAAAAGTAGTACCTGGAGGAAGCACGGGGCATGAATCCATTTATAACGGTCTGAAAGCAATGAGGGAAGAAACAGACAATGATGAAATTGTGCTGATCCATGATGGGGTAAGACCATTGATCAATTCAGAACTCATTTCGCAAAATATATATGCGGCGAAGAAATATGGGAATAGCATTACTGTAGAAGCTGCAAGAGAAAGTGTTGTAAGATGCGAAGATGGCAAAAATATAATAGATGTTCCGCCACGTAATCAGATGTATATAGCAAAAGCACCGCAAACTTTTAAATACGGTGAGATTATGAAATTGTATGACCGGGCGCACAAGGATGGAATACAGACAATAGATTCGGCTCATTTGTGTAGTATATATAAATCTCCAATGCACATGACTGCAAGTACAAAAAATAATATTAAAATAACAGAGCCGGCAGACTTTTATATTTTCCGAGCACTTTATGAGGCTATGGAAAATCAACAGATATTTGGAATTTAGCAGGAGAAACAATGTCTATAAAATATAAAAAGAGTGAACTGTTAGAAACAGTTGAATTACTAATAAAAATAAACAATATAGTAAAGAATCAAAGATCAGAAGAAATGACAGCTGTTTTTGCAGAATGTCAGGATAAAGCTATAATGCTTGGAAACTATATTGAAGAAAGCCAAATTCTAGAGAAAAAGGCTGTTGAGCTATTGGAAGAATACTGTGAGAGCTTATATATTATTAGTAATGCTATGATTTCAAATACTTTTGACTTAACAGCTTTTCAAAAAGTGGAAAAGCTATTAAATCAGTTAAAAAAAATGATTATACAGGAGGTGCCGAATGATAAAAAAGAGATTGTCTTTTTGCCATATAAGGCATCTATGTGGGATTCTCTGGAGAGTATTTGGAGAGCAGCTTCTCAGGATGAAGAATGCATAACACATGTGATACCTATTCCTTATTTTGACAGAGCGGCAGATGGCAGCCTGGCACAAATGCACTATGAGGGAAATGAATTCCCGGCAGATGTGCCTATTACTGATTGGAAAAAATATGATATAAAAAAATGCAAACCGGATATTGCATATGTTCATAATCCATACGATGGACAAAATCTCGTAACCTGTATTCATCCTCTTTTTTTTGCCCAGGAATTAAAAAAATCGGTAAAGACTTTAGTGTATGTGCCATATTTTGTGGCAGTTAATGATGTAGTGGAAGAACATTTCTGTACAACACCTGTAGTGGCACTGGCGGATATAGTAGTTGTGCAATCCGAAAAGGTTAGACAAAACTATATAAAAAAGATTCGGGAGTATGAATATAAAAATGAATGTGACGGTGCGTTTGGTGATATAGATAGAAAAGTGTTAGCATTGGGTAGCCCTAAATACGACAAAATAATGTTTGTATCCGATGAATGTTTTTCTGTTCCGGAAGAGTGGAAAAAATACCTATTTGATGAAAAAGGGAAAAAGAAAAAGGTTATTTTATATAATACTAGTTTGTCTAATTTGCTTCAGTATGGAGAGGAGATGTTGGATAAACTGGAGGATACATTGAAAACTTTCTCCAAACGAAAAGAAACTGCACTCATTTGGAGACCGCATCCACTTTATATGCAGACAATACAGGCAATGTGTCCGGGGCTGGAGGAACGATACACAAAAATAATAGAAGAGTATAGGCAGAATGCAGGGGGGATTTTAGATACAAGCGGTGACTTAGATCGGGCAATTTGGATGAGTGATGCATACTACGGAGATGGCGGATCGGTTTGGGAAGTATATTCTAAAACACAGAAATATATGCTGCGCCAACAAACGAAGAGAAGAAATATGCTTCTTAATCATAATTTTTTCTTTTCATGTATTTGTACTGTTTGTGGGCAGCATTATGCATTTTCAGCATCTCATAATGGCTTATACAGTATTAATAAACAGGATAATGCTATGTTTATTGCCTGTGTGCCGGAAGAAAAAAAATGGATAAAAAATTTGTATATTCAAATTTTGGGAAAAGAAGGAAAACTGTATCTTGTCCCGGGAAGAGGAAATGCAGTTGCTACATATAACATAAAAGAAAATAGATTTTATAAGATAGACATTATTATTCCGGACAACTGGAATGAAAAGAATATCAAATTTTCAGGAGGGGTGATTAAGGGAGACTATTTATTCCTTTTACCTGAGTGCTATCCCTATATTGTCCGTGTAAATATATTAAACAAATCTTGTAAATATTATGAACTGAAAGAAGGACAATATACATTTAAAAAAGGATTTTGTGTCGAAAAAGAAAACGTGTACCTGCCTTCAGTAAACGGAAAATGCATATTAAAATTTAATATGGATACAGGTGTAATCAAAAAGATAGATGTAGATGCCTGTGATGAGGGAGTATGGAGTATTTTTGCCTGGAAAAACAAAAAATACATGGTATCACATCCTGATTCTAAAGTTATATGTTGGGATGAGGAGAGCAATACATTTCAAACATTGGAGAATAAGATCCAGGGATATGAAAGCAATGGATATGGAAGCTCTGTTATATTTTCTTTTGGAAATGCGCTTGATATCTTACCGATTAAGGGTAATGTAGTATTGCGTGTCAGGGCAGAAGAAGGGTGTGTAGATGAGGAAAAAAAAGTAAATTGGACATATCAAGAGGGTAAGGCAATTGCTTATATGTGTCAAGACGAAGGAAAAATATATGGTTATGTATTTGACGAGAAAAAAGGCATTTTCAATGATACAGAGGCTTCCTATATGATAATAGATACCACCAATTCACAAGTAGATAGAGTCCGGTATAGAATTGAAAATCCGCAGGATTTTCTGTATGCAACCGAAGAAACGTGTTTATACGAGAAATATGGTGTTGGGCTGGATGATTATATTCAATTGGTGAGTAAATATGAGAGTAAAAAAATAGATGTTCCTATGGCTTCGTGCGGCGCAAAAATACATGAGGTAGTAAAAAATGCAGGAAATTGACTGGGATATCCAACAAATAACAGATTATTTGAAACAAAATAAGGATGCACATCTCATATGTTTCGGAGCCGGAATGGTTGCTCAACATGTAAAATATCTTTTTGAAGAATTGAGATTATGGGATAGAGTTCGATTCTTTATAGATAATGATACTGAAAAACAGAAACATTTTTTCAAAGTCGGTAGCCGGGAAATAGCTATATCCGGAGTAGAAACATTATATAACGGGAGACTACAAAAAGATATTATTATCATTTTATGCGAGTGGTATCAAGATGTAGAAAAACAATTGCAGGAAGATATGAAAATAGTACCTCAGGCATACTGCAAATATGTCAACCTCAATAAGCGGATAATAAAAAATGGCTACGAACAGGAAAAACAAAATGCTGTGAATATTTTTAAAATGGACACACAGAATCACATTCCACCGATTATTCATTACTGCTGGTTTGGGGAAAAAACGATTCCGGAGGAACAGAAGAAATACATAAACAACTGGCAGAAGATATGCCCCCAATATGAGATAAAACTATGGAACGAAGATAATTATGATATAAGTAAATGTCGTTATGTGTATGAAGCTTTTAAAACACAGAATTATGCATTTGTATCAGATTATGTACGCATGGATGTGGTATATGAATATGGTGGGATTTATCTGGATACAGATGTAGAACTTATAAAAAATATGGATTGTCTTAGAAAATATGATGCGTTTTTTTCCTATGGGAAATGGCCAGCTATTGCCAGCGGATGTGGATTCGGGGCAAAACCGCATCTGGAGCTTATTCGTGAGATCAGAGATAATCCAAGAGCAAACATGGGATTCATAGATAGCCGAGGAAGGGAAAATAAGACTACCAACAGTATTTATGAGACACAAATAATGGAAAAAGAGGGATTTAAAATGAATTTTGCAACACAGATAATGAAAAATGTTATCGTGTGCTCTCCCTATTTTTTCCCGTCCAAGGAACATATGGATCTTGCGGATGAAGATCTCGCTATAGCATATCATCATGATGCAGGGTCATGGAGAAAATAAAATGAAAATTAGGGAATGCTCGGCAAGTAAATTAAACAAGTTATCACAGAAAAAGAAAATTATATTTTTTGGAGCTGGGGATAACTTGTTTCATATTTTGGAAGTGTATAAAGAATATGAATTTGAAAAAAGAGTGGCATTTGTCGTAGATGGAAATCCACAGAAAATTGGAAAGACCATATCTTTTAATGGAACGGAAATGGAAGTAAAACCTTACACAGCTTTGTCTGACGTGAGATTAAAGGAATATACTTTGATTATTGCTACATTAAAATATCAGGAAATTTTTGCACAAATACAAAATATTTCAAATGAGAAAAATACTTATTGTTATACGGCACCTAAAAGAAGAATAGGGGGATATAAATTAATTGAAAAATTAGTTTGCTCATTGCCGCTTAAAGATACAATTGTATTAAATGGGGAAGGCGATACTTATGACAATGCAGAAGCACTGGGAAAATACATAGCTTCTAAACAATATTTTGATAAATATCGCCTGGTATGGTTGTGCGATCATCCGAAGCAATATGAATCTACAGATAAAGAAAAGTTTTTAAACAGAAAAGCATTATGGGATGCACATAACATAGGGGAGCTGTTTAAATATTACTATTATGTAGGAAGGGCAAAGTATCTAATTTTTGAAAACCAGATGATTCCAAAGATTAGAACAGACCAAATAAGCATTTATTTGAATCATGGATCTCCGCCAATCAAATCGACAAAAGGGATTATTAATTTGCCCAAAGATCTTAATTTGGCAATTAGTCCATCAGAATATAGTACGGATATAATTTGTGAACAGTATGGAATTAACAAACAGCGTGTTTTATGTTGTGGTTCTCCGAGAACGGATTGTTTATTTGATTTATCAGATGTGGCTGATATAAAAGAGGAATTCCATATCTCAAAATTTAACAAGGTTGTTATATGGGTCCCTACTTTTCGACAAAAAAAGAATTCAAACAGAGTAGATACAAACCGAAAGTACAACTGGGGAATTCCGATTATCAATGATGAAGATAACTTTGAACAGTTGAAGAAATTATTAGAGAGAGAGAATATAGTAATTCTATTAAAACCGCATTTGCTGCAGGATATAAGTTATATTAAGTTGAAGCAGACAGAGAATATTCAAATTATAACAAATGATGAGCTCCTAAAAAAGGGAAGAAAAATAAATGATTTATTGAAATGCGCAGATGCTATGGTAACTGATTATTCTACAATTGCTTTTGATTTTATGCTGTTAAACAGACCAATTGGCTATACAGTTGATGATATTGAAGATTATAAAATAGGTTTTTCTGTTAAAAATGTTACGGAATTGATGCCGGGAGCAATGATAGACAATGCCGCAGATTTGTATGATTTTCTTGAAACAGTTAGCATGGGTCAGGATGTAAGAGCAGAACAACGAAGAACAGTAAATCAAAAAGTACATGATTATCCGGATGGATACAATGCAGAAAGGTTATGCCACAAATTAAAAATTGGAGAAAAAGAATGATTTCTATTATAATTCCGGTGTACAACAGTGAAAAGTATTTAAGAAAATGTTTAGATTCAATATGCAATCAGACATATAGCAATTTAGAGATTATATGTGTTAATGATGGATCTACAGATAGTTGTAGTGAAATTCTTCAAGAGTATCAGACCAGGGATAAAAGAATAAAGGTCATCACACAGGAGAACAGTGGTCAGGGATGTGCTCGAAATAGGGGACTGGAGAAAGCGCAAGGTGAATACATTGCGTTTGTTGATTCTGATGACTGGATAGATTTGGATATGATGGAAGATTTATACAGTAATCTTATGCAGGCAAAAACGGATATTTCTATATGTGATTTGTATCGTACGGATATAAATGACGAAAATGCTATGTCAATAATAGAGGAGCAATATAATACAAATTTATGTAAAGATAGAGACAAAAACTATGTCTTCAATATTTCGTCATATCCGGTTGGAAAATTGTATAAAAGGAAGTTGTTTCATGAATGTGAATTTGCTTTTCCCAATCATTTTTACGAGGATATTTCTGCAATTCCCGTTTTATTGGCAACCGCAGATTGCATCAGTTTTTTAAATAAACCGAAATATTACTATAGAAATCATACGGGAAGTACAGTATATTCGATAGATAAAATTGAAGATAGAATTACATGCATGTATTCGTTAGTGGATATATTTAAAAATAATGGACTTTTTGAAAAATATAGAGATGAGATGGAAAGCTACATAGTCAAGAGGGTATTGATCAATACTCGCATGATGAATAGCGCATTTAATCAATATAGAATGCACTTTATTGGAGAACAAAATAAATTTTTAAATCGATATTTTCCAAATGCTAAAAAGTGTAAACAAATAAAAGTAATAACATGGGGAAGTTATAATCTTTATACTATTAGTAAATGCTTGATGAACAGTGATGCTGGGGAAATTCTGACAGACTATTATGGTGGAGAGAGTCTGGTGAGTCTTTTTGGAAAAAAGAACAATGAAATGAATTTTTTAGAGATTAAGGCTGAAAATCAATTTAGACAGAATATGGTAATTAACGATGTCACAAGCAATTTATTACATAGAAATGTGCAGGAATTTGCGGATTGTGATGCTGTTTTAATTGATTTTTTAGAGGAACGTTTTAATTTAGGAGTCTATAAAGATAATATTTTTACTCTGAGCGATGCTTTTATGAATGCAAAAAAACAAGCGGAGTATGAAGAGATAGAGGCAGAATCAAAGTGGGGTTATTGGAAAAATGCGGCAGAGCAATTTGCAGTGTTGATTAAAAAATATTTTTCCGGTAAAAAAATTATTTTATTGAAGATGAAATTATGCCAGTATTATGGTGAAAAGGGTAAAGAGACTCTTTTCGACAATGTTGATGAGATTAATCAAATTAATGATATGTTGGAAAAAATGTATTGTTATTTTGAAAAAATATGTCCGGACGTAATCACGATTGCACTGGAAAACAGAGATTATTATTATACATATACGGAGTTTCGACATGGCTGTTTTCCATGGCATTTGAGGAACGGAAGCTATAGAGAGATAACAAAGGAACTTCAAAAAATTATGATGGATGAGTAGGCAGGCGGAGTAGCTATGTGTGGTATCAATGGAATACTTTATAATACAACAGAAGATGATCTGCAGACGCGAATTAAATATATGAATGATGCAATTATGCATCGTGGGCCGGATGCGGAAGGCGTAATGCTGTCTGGAAATCTGGCATTTGGTCATAGGCGTTTAGCTATTATCGACTTGGACAGAAGATCGAATCAACCAATGCAGGATCCTGAACATAGTTGTATGTTGACATATAATGGGGAAATATACAATTATCAAAATTTAAAAAGGCATTTAGGTTATCGATTTATCACGGAATCAGATACGGAAGTTTTGCTTGCTGGACTACGCGAGATGGGAATGGAATTCATAAAAGGTTGCAATGGAATGTTTGCTTTCGCGTTTTGGGATAAAAAAGAGCAAGAACTTTATTTATGCCGAGATCGTATGGGCATAAAACCCCTATACTATTATTGTGATGACAAAATGATCGTTTTTTCATCTGAAATAAAAGGAATATTGAAAAGTGGACTTGTGAAAGCTGAACTGAATTATGATGCAATTGATGATTATATGGGATATAGATATGTGAGAGAACCTTATACCCTTTTCCGCAATATATTTCAGGTTGAAGCAGGAACCTATTGCAAGTTTAATAATAAATTTGAAAAAGAGATTATAAGATATTGGGATATTCCGTGTAAATTTAATATGGAGTCGCAATATGACAAATTGGCAATTCAGGAGGAATTTGAAACAGAATTTGTAAATTCTGTTAAAAGAAGACTAATATCAGATGTGCCGGTAGGAACCTATTTAAGTGGTGGTATTGACTCCAGTTTGTTATCAGCAGTTGCAACAAACCAAAAAATGGAGCAAATAAATACGTATACAATAGGTTTTGATGAGTGCAATGAATTTGAATATGCAAGAATAGTTGCAGATAAATATCATACGATACATCATGAAATAGTCATGGATGAGCAGGAATACATAAAAAAGATAGAAGAGGTAATCGGCTATAAAGATGCTCCGCTGGGAGTCCCGAATGAAATACCTTTAGCAATAATGTCCAAAAAATTGAAAGAGAATATTACTGTGGTTCTCTCCGGCGAAGGGGCAGATGAATTATTGGGTGGATATGGAAGAATATTCAGAAGCCCGTTTGATTATGAAAATAACCAGGAAAATGTATCATACTACGATTATTTTATAAACAAATACGAATATGTACCGCGTAAAATCAGAGATAAATATTTAGCATGCAGTCATGATATGCGTGAGCAGTTTGATAAAAAAATAGGTGCTGCTTTTTCCGAAAGAGAAAATGAATACAATGTATTTTATTTTTTTCATAAATATCATGTAAAAGGTTTGCTGCAGAGAGTAGACACAACAACAATGATGGAAGCTGTAGAGGCACGAGTTCCTTTTTTAGATCACAACTTAGTGGAATATTCATATGAGCATATTCCATATGAAATGAAGCTTGCATGGAAACAAAAAGAAAATATGGTTAGAGCAAAGAAAATGACTGCTTCACAGTATAGCGAATCTTTAGATATTCCCAAAGCAATATTGAGAGATGTGGCTTACAAATATTTACCGAGGGAAGTTGTAGATAGAAAGAAAGTTGGTTTTCCTGTACCGCTTTCAAAGTGGTCTGCGCATTTATGTGAATGGGCGGCTGAAATTTTACCGGGAGCCTGCTGGCTGAAAAAGGGATTGGTTAGTGATTTGCTTGCTGATTGTATGCAGTCGGCACAAGGTGCACAAATTGTCTGGATGTTTATTAATATGCAGATATTCTATAAAATGTATTTTGAGAAAGAATGGAGATATTGATATGATAATTGGATATACTACCGGAGTATTTGATTTATTTCATGTTGGACATCTTAATATGTTAAAAAACGCGAAAGCAATGTGCGATAAGTTGATCGTTGGTGTTACGACGGATGAACTTGTAAAATATAAACATAAAAGGGCAGTGATTCCTTTTGAAGAGAGAATGGAGATCGTAAGAAATATTAAATATGTGGATGCGGTGATTCCACAAGATTCTATGGACAAATTTGAAATGTGGAAAAAAATAAAGTTTGATATTATGTTTGTAGGGGATGACTGGTATGGAACAGATAAGTGGAAGGCTTATGATAAACAGTTTGAAGAAGTTGGGGTAAAGATTATTTATTTCCCTTACTATCAGGGGACGTCATCAACATTAATAAATCAAACACTGCAAAAATTGCGGGACTCTGACATAGGGGAGGAAAAATTATGATTAAAATACAGCGATTAGAAACGGAACAGTTGAAAGGTAAGGAATTTGTCATATATGGTTATGGAAAATGGGGAAGAAGATGTGAAACCTATTTTTTAGAAAATGATATAATGATAGATGAAATATGCGATAAAAAATTTGAATCTTCACAAATTAATCAAAACAATATAAAATGTATATCTCCTAAAGAAATGGAGAAAAAACAAAATAAGAATATAATTATTGCAATAGAAAAATTTGAAGAGGTTTTAGACTGGATAGAAACTATCACAGAAAACATTTATGTTTTTTGGAATGAAAATAAGACAATCTATGCTATAAAAAACAATTATGAAATTATGGGCTGCAGAACCAATGCAGAACTTGAAACGCTGGTGAAACAGAAAAAAGAAATAATTTTGGTAGGAGACGAAAAGCACAGAGAAGATTTTAAATATATATTTAACAATATTTATATTAAAAAAGAATATTTAGAGGAAAAAAATATTCAGGAATCATATGATTTGCTGATTATGTGTGAATGTGGGAAGACAGATGCTGGACAAAAAAAGATAGACGCAAGAGATTTTTTCCCTCTATTGACTGGAAATAACAAATTTAATGTAAAACCATATCTTATGATGCTTAAAACATATAGTGATCCTAGTGTGGAGCAGCCGCTGTGCGGCAGACCTTTTACACATGCAGTTATAAATTCCAATAGTGAATTTCACTTTTGCTGTGGGGACTGGTCTTTGGCAGTGGGTAACGTATTACTGAAAGAAAACTTAGATGAGATATGGAATTCAACAGAAGCCAGGATCTATAGGTTATCAATGATAAACCGAACATACTCTTTTTGCAATTGGAATCGTTGTGTTTACTTAAAGGCGGATCCGGCAGAAAATGATGAATTGGAAAGACAGACATTTATGGAACGGAACATTCCGGTTTCTCTAGAAATTGGAATAGATAAAACATGTAATTTGTATTGTAAATCATGCAGAAAACAAGTTATTGTGGAAAGTGGAGCTAGAAAAAATAATATTAATAAGGCAAAAAATGTTATAGAACAGTCACAGTGGCTGGAAAAATGTAACACTATTTTGCTGGGAGGACAAGGAGAAGTTTTCTTTTCGGATGTTTATAGACGATTAATGTATGGCAATACCCCTAGAGAGACGTTAGACCTGAGAACAAATGGAGTACTGTTGAATGAAAATGAATTTGAAAATTTATGCAAAAGCTATAAACATTTGAAAATTATTGTATCTATAGATGCAGCGACCAGAAAGACATATAATGAATTAAGGAGAAGCAGGGATCCGAAGGCATGGGACAAACTGAATGAGAACCTGAATATGTTGTCCCAAAAACGTAAGGGGGGACAACTGAATTTTTTCCAAATTAATATGTGTGTGCAAATGGATAATTATAAGGAAATTCCGAGTTTCATAGAATGGGGAGAAAGGTTGAATGTTGATAATATATATTTAACTCCCATTAGAAATTGGGGAACTTATTCTGAAGAAGAATTTCAGAATGTGAAGATATTCGAAAATGAAGATAAAACGTTAAAAGCAGAAGTAAAGTCTGTAATAAATAGTATCATGGAGAAAGAACATACCGTTCATATAGAGATGGCATTTTCATGATGATTATGGAGGAAAGATTAAAATGTTTGTGAATGTCCAGCATAATAAGTCGGAAAAACACCAGTGCATAATATATGGAGCTGGAAACGATGGGGTAGAGGCATTTATAACATTGCTAAATAATGGAGTTTATGTGTCAGCATTTTGTGATCAAGATATTAATAAACAGAAAATGCGGATTATGAATAAGAGAGTAATATCTCCGGAGGACTTATGCGCGAATTATGAAAGGAATAGTACAAGCATATACATTAGTACCGAACGGTATAAAGAAGAGATAGAAAGGATGTTGTTAGGGGCTGGATTTTATAACGTGTATGAAAATAAAGGAGGTTATCAGAAAAAAATAGTATTAGAAAATAAATATTTTTGGGGTAGAACAACGTGGTACACCGTTATAGAACAATCTTATACGAAAAAAATATTTGTATATGGGAAAACCAAAATTGACTTGAAATTTATAGAAAAATTGCAGTTAACAGATATTCCGATAGAGGGGATCATTACAGATGACGACGGAGAATTTAGTGGAATCCCATATATTTCTTTAGATGATGTACAGAAGAAATATAACATAAAGGATATAATGATCTATGTATTAAATGATAGAGTCACTAAAGTGGACAGCCTTGAAAAGATGGGATATAAGATAGGATATCATTTTCGAGTAGCACCCTATATATATGGCGGGCATAGATTGGTAAATCCATACACAAGACCGGATGTGAATTGTGGATATGCATATGTCGATTCAGAAGATTTTCCGGGATATACGATTTTGGGAACGGGAAAATATGACTATAAAATAATGGTTTTAGGTGCTTCCGCAACGGATGAGAAATATCATTATTTTCCATCATGGGTTTCTTTTTTGAAGAAAATGTTGGATGAGAAAGGAATTCGTGCAAAAATATACAATGGAGGGGCACAGGCTTATACAACACAGCAAAATTTAATAAAAATGCTAAGGGATATACCGGTTCTTCGTCCCGATATAGTAATTGACTATGGCGGTGGCATCAATGTGATGAATATAATACAGAAGGAACGATTATTTCACCAGCAGACGCCTTTTTCCAATAATTATTCGGAAAAAATACTGGAATCTGTGGATAATGCAAGAAGAATATATATAGACGACGAGCTGATAAATGCACTTTATGGGACGGTTGAGAAAAAAGAAATATGTGTGGGACTAAGAAATACAGAAATAGAAGATGAAGTAGAATTAGCAGCGTATAATTATATATATGCCGTTCACTGTATGAAAGCTATTTGCGATGCGAACAATATAATTTTTTTGAACTTTTTAGATCCATTAATGGTATATTCTGAACATTTGGGCAAACATGATATGGAAAAATTATATAATGACGATTCTTTTTTTGCAGTAAAAATGTTTCAAAATAAGGCAATGGACTTTCGCAATAAAGTGGTAGAACAATATGATCCTGAGTATCAACGAGATTTAACGCAGATACTGGATGGTGATGAAATATACGAAGATATATGGCATCCAAATGAAAAAGGGAATTATATAATAGCTGAGAAGATATTTGAAGTACTATGTGAGAAGATCGGCAAGTGAAATATGGGAGAGAGAATAAATGGCTACCAATTATTTGATTACAGGTGCAACAGGATATATAGGCTCTATGATAATCAATGAACTGCAGAAAAATGCAGAGAACATACAAATCATAGCGATAGTGCGTGATGTGGAGAAAGCTTTTCAGAGGCTACCCCAGGGAGTGCAATTTATTCAGGCAGATTTGACCGACACTTCAGCTATGAGGGATATAACAGGGGAGTATACCTATATCATACATTGTGCATCTGTTACAAAATCGAAAGATATGAAGGAACATCCTGTGGAAGTAGTAGGGAGCATTGTCAATACGACCCAAAATATTATGGAACTAGCAAAAAGATGTAATGCAAGAAGTGTTGTATTATTATCGTCTATGGAAGTTTACGGAAGTGTTGAGCGCATGGAAGGTCAGTTGATATGTGAAAACGATATAAATGGTAAAGTTGACCTTTTAAATACACGAAGTTGTTATCCATTGGCAAAACGTATGGCGGAAAATATAGGTTATGACTATTGGAAAGAATATGGAGTACCTGTAAAAATCGCACGCCTGGCACAGACGTTTGGAAGAGGAATTTTACCGGAAGAAAATAGGGTGTTTGCACAGTTTGCACGTGCGGCGGTTGGCGGGGAAGATATTGTATTGCATACAGAGGGAACTTCAATGGGAAACTATTGTGGTATAGACGATGCAACAAAGGGAATTCTGCTACTTTTGGAAAAAGGTGAAAATGGAGAAGCATACAACATTGTAAATGAAGAAAATACAATGACCATTTTGCAGATGGCAGAGCTAGTGGCTGAGAAAATTGCAAATGGAAAAATTTGTGTTCGCTATGATATCCCGGAAAAAAACATTTATGGTTATGCGCCGAACACAGGACTTCGGCTATCGGCAGAGAAGATGCGAAGGCTGGGATGGAAACCGCAACAAAGCCTTGAAAGAATGTTTTACGATGCAATAGAATATATAAGAGGTAAGCATATAGGGCAAAATGAGGAGATAAGCATATAACTAAAAAAGATATAACTAAAAAAATTTAAAAAAGGGGTTAAGTTTCTAAAATACTCTCCGATATACTTAACAAGTAAAGCAAATAAAAGCTTACCTAACAAACTTCTTCCAAATCAAAAGTTTCGCACGCCGGAGATGCGGAAGACAATGGCAATGAAAGTAAAGGGAAGTGCGAGCCCAGAACAGGCATTGCCAAAGCAAACAACGGAGCGCAGGGAAGCGCTCGTCAATTCAAGGAGGAATATATTATGGTAGTACAACACAATCTTACAGCTATGAACTCTAACAGAATGTTAGGCCTGACCACAGCTTCTCAGGCTAAGTCCACTGAAAAGTTATCTTCCGGTTACAAGATCAATAGAGCAGCTGATGATGCAGCAGGTCTCGCTATTTCCGAGAAGATGAGAAGACAGATCAGAGGTCTGACACAGGCTTCTGCAAATGCACAGGATGGTATTTCTTGTGTACAGACAGCTGAAGGTGCTCTGAACGAAGTTCATGACATGCTGCAGAGAATGAATGAATTGGCTGTTAAAGCTGCTAACGGAACCAACCAGTCTGAGGATCGTGACTATATCCAGTCTGAAGTAGATGCATTGATTGATGAAATCGATCGTGTTGCAAAGACGACTACTTTCAACGAAGCTTCTCTTTTGGATGGCTCTTTTACCGGCAAGGATTTGCAGGTTGGCGCAGAAGGTAAAGCTGGTAACCAGATTACTTTGGAAATCGATGCTATGGATGCAGGAGGATTAGGTGTTGATGGAGTAAACGTTAGTGGAGCTGATGGAACAGCAGCTAAGGCAGCTATTACCACAATTAAGAATGCAATTACCAATTTGAACAAGCAGCGTTCTGATCTTGGTGCTGTTCAGAACCGTCTGGAGCACACCATTAACAACCTGGACAACGTTGTAGAGAATACCACAAGTGCTGAGTCTGCTATCCGTGATACCGATATGGCTACAGAGATGGTTAAGTATTCTAACAACAACATTCTGGCTCAGGCAGGTCAGGCTATGTTGGCTCAGTCCAATCAGTCTAACCAGGGTGTACTTTCTCTGTTACAGTAAGCAACAAAGTAAATTACCATATAAAAAGAGGCTGGAATTTTCCAGTCTCTTTTTATTTAAAATTATTGTTCTAATAACTTGAGACGATTTAATGCGGCAGGATAATTGCCACAGCTTTGATATAACTTTTTTGCAGATTCAATATCTCCTAATAATTCATTAATATAACCCATGTTGAATAACGGAACATACGTATTATTACCTTCGGTATCGCAGGTCTTATAGGAAGTGGCTTTTAAAAATTCCTGCATTGCCTTGATGTATTTTTGATTACGCAAATAGACACTTCCCATCAGACAGGAGAAATCCGCCGAAATGGAAAAAGCATCATAGTTACTTTCTAAAAAGGTTAAGATATCCTGATATAATCCTAGACGTAGCATTACACTTCCGTAAATGTTGACCATATAATGTACGTAATCATAATGGGTATCTTCCACGAGAGCCAGACCTTTTTCAAGATAGATTTTGGCATTTTCGTAATCATCAATAAGGTAATAAGATTGGCCTAATTGATAATAAATATACGGATCTGAAGGATTTTCCTGTAGTTGTTTAAATAGCAGTTCGTTATTCCTTGCAACTTTACGCGCCAAGTCATTCTGACTTCCGGCATATCCGTAGTGATCGACAATGAGAGGAATCGGCAACATTACATAAGAATTCCCATCATTAGCGACTAGTTGTTCATGAATAATATCTTCATAATGGTAGTACTTTTTATTGAAAAATCGATTTAAATCATTTGTAAGTATTTGTTCTGTATCATTAGTCCAGCTATGATTTCGGCAGGAGAGGAGACCAACAGCCTTGGGAGAATGAACCATTAATTGTTGAAGACCGGATAAATCTAATTTTGCGATATACTCGTCACAATCTAAAACAAGAATCCATTGAAAAGCAGCACATTGAATTGAATAATTCCTGGCAGCACTGAAATCGTTGATCCATTCAAAATGATATATTTTGCAGTTATATTTTTCGGCAATTTCAACGGTACGGTCCGTTGACCCCGTGTCAACCAAAACAATTTCATAGGGATGGTTTTTCATATGTTTTTTTATGGAAGAAAGAAAATTATCCATATGTTTTTCTCCATTTTTGGCAATTACGCAGATAGAAATAGGTGTCATGTAAGACCTCCTTAAAAAAGATAATTACATTTTATCATTTTAAAACAAAAAAGGAAGAGAAAGGCAGAAGATCGATACGGTCGAACAGGAAAATGCGATTCGTATCGTAGGAGAAGTGCTCTTCCAGTTTTTCCTCCAGCGGACTGTCATAGCACCATGCCAGATAAGGAATCTGGTGCGCATGGCACAGCGTTGCGACCATCGGGAAGAAATTAATGCTCATGATGGCATCGTAGGAATCGGACTGCAATTGCTTCTCAAAGCGGTCACAGAAAAAATCGTCATGGAATTTATTCGGGAAGTGGTAATATACCGTTTTGCAGGTATGCCCAAGCTGCTTCAGATAATACAGCGTATCCTGATACGTGTAACTTCCCATATCGTAAAATAAAATGTTCATGGAAATCTCCGTGTTGAGGCGAGAAAGCCCTTTGTATGTTGATAAAAATATTATGGGACATATATGAAAAAAAGGCAAGAAAAAAGAAACGAGCAACCTTTTCCAGTCGTAAAACGAGATGTTAATGGGAAAATACCTGTGCAGGATTTTCTATTCAGAAAGATTTTATTAAAATCATTTTGACCCGGGAATTCTCAGAATATCAATTGTAAATAATATTGTTGACAATAGTTCGGCTGACCGATATATTAATAAAGAGGAGGGAAGCAGATGATAATTAATGATTTACTTGAAAAAGAAAAAATGTCGAGGTATCGTTTGAGCAAGGAAAGCGGAGTTGCAATGACAACAATTACTGATATCTGTAATGGAAAAGCAGACCTTGATAAATGCACGGCAGGAACTCTGCATAAAATCGCCAAGGTGCTTAATGTAACGGTAGACTCGATATTGGAAAATAATAGTGCAGATAATATAGATTATAGATGTTCGTTTGAAACATTTAAAAGTAATACATGCCATCATGTAAAGGATATGGGTGATATAGATTTTATTATCGAAACACTTGAGACGGATGAAGTAAGAAAGCTTTATGAGCGCAGATGGTGCAGAGAAGCCATGTATCTACTGGCTATGATTGATTACTTGTCCAGGATGAACGATTTACCTCTTTGTACAAATTATAATGATATTCGTTCCCAGAAGCTTGAAAAATTATATTTTTCTGCAGGTGTTGAAGTGGCATATGCAGCGACGGGAGATGAACGTATAAAAGAAAAGGCACTTGCAAATGCGATCCCGGAATTTATACGTTTCAACATTGTAGAAAGTGAGGTGCGAAATGTCTGCTGATAAGCCTTTTACAAAAGAAAATCTGGATAGCTATCTGAGGGAATTGGCAAAAGAATTTCGTAAAAAGAATGGCAATAAAATGTCGGCGGAAATTATTTTGATAGGTGGTGCGTCAATTCTTATAAACTATGGATTTAGAGAAATGACTTATGATATGGATGCAATTATTAAGTCATCTGGCGCAATGAAAGAGGCAATTAATACAGTAGGTGATAGACTTGAATTACCGGTTGGATGGTTAAATACAGACTTTGCCAATACAAAGTCATATACACCTAGATTAGTGGAATACTCAAAGTATTATAAGACCTTTGCAAATATTCTTCAGGTTAGAACGGTATCAGCAGAATATCTTGTCGCGATGAAACTAATGGCAGGCCGGCAATATAAAAATGATTTATCTGATATTGTAGGTATTTTAATTGAGCAAGAAGAACGAAGGAAACCGCTGAGTTTTGAAGTTATTCAGAAGGCGATAGTAGATTTATACGATTCCTATGACAAGATACCAGAAGAGTCCAAAGTCTTTATGGAAGCTGTTTATAATAAAGAGGATTTACATGATTTTTATAGGCAGTGCAGAGAGATTGAGCAGGAAAATAAGGATACTTTAGTGGAATTTCAGGAAAATTATCCGGGAGTGCTTAATGGCAATAATCTTGCTGATGTTTTGAAAGCAGCAAGAGCAAAGAAGCAAGAGAAAAAAGAGAAATAATTTTTCCTTGCATCTCCACCGCAAATAGTATAAAATAAACCCAGTGTTGCAAACAAAATATTACAATAAAACGCACAATGGGGTGCATGCCGGGAGGCATGCACCCTTTTTGTGTTAGCACTGAATTTTATGCACGGTACCTGAGTCCCTTATGCCGCGGGATTGATATCCGCAGCAGGCACATTCGGAGAGGCAGCCGGCGCAGTAGTTGCCGTCGGAGTGGTCGTCGCTTCCGGCGTAGCCTTGGGCTTTGCCTTTTCCAGCGATGCCTTCACGGCTTCCAGCAGCACCAGGGAAGTATATCTGGTCTCTGCGGAATAGGTGACCTGCTCCGGATCCTGCATCTCACAGAGCTGGTCATTCAGGGATTCCATGGTGGACTCGAGCAGTGGATACATGGTAGTAAGTGTTTCGCTCGGATCTGCGAGGCTGACGGATGTGATGGCGTGGTCGCTCACGATGACTTCCACATTGACGGTCTCACTGCCGAGGAGCAGTTCGGTCGTGTAGATTCCGGGGATATATGTATTGCCGGTATCGGCAACGGCCCCGGTGGAGACATCCGCTACATTGTCCGGTATAGCGGTCTCAGCAGTACCGTCAGGCGAATCCGGTGTCCCATAGGAGGCATCCGTATCCTTGCCTGGCAACAACAGCATTAACAGTAATATGATGAACAACACCCCCAGCGCGGCGAAGATTCCGGTATAGAGCAGTTCTTTTCTGCGAAGTACGACGATCTTTGTATTTGCACTCATTCTTAAGTCTCCTTGGAATGATGGGATGATCTTTATAAATAGTATGCGCAGGACCTCCCACGTAGTACCGTAAATGAGGAGAACTTCGCATTGACAAGACAAAACAGGCATTGCTATAGTTAGTGTAAGTATTTTTCACGGATGCGTCCGCCCCGTGGAAAAGGAGCAGACAGGCGGCGCAGAAACGAGGGTAACGATGAACAATTATACCAAGGAAGATATCATCCGTCTTGTGGAAGAAGAGGATGTGGAATTCATCCGTCTGCAGTTCACGGATCTGTTTGGCAATCTGAAAAATATTGCAGTGACAGCCAGTCAGCTGGATCGTGTACTGAACAATAAATGCATGTTCGACGGCTCCGCCATCGACGGCTTCGCCCGGATCGAGGAATCCGATATGTATCTGTATCCGGATTTGTCTACGCTGGAGATCTTCCCCTGGAGACCCCAGCAGGGCAAGGTGGCACGTATGATCTGTGATGTCTATCGCCCCAACGGCCAGCCTTTTGAAGGCGATCCCCGTTATGTGTTGAAGCGTGCGGTGCAGCAGGCTGAGGATATGGGATATACGTTCGAGGTAGGTCCCGAATGTGAATTTTTCCTGTTCAATACCGATGAAAATACCATGCCTACGACCAACACCCACGAACAGGCCGGATATTTCGACATCGGACCGTTAGATTTCGGTGAGAATGCCCGTCGTGATATCGTCATGAACCTGGAGGATATGGGATTCGTCATCGAGGCATCCCATCATGAGATGGCTCCGGCACAGCATGAGATCGATTTCAAATACGATGAAGCGTTACATACTGCGGACAATATTATGACGTTCAAGATGGCGGTGCGTACCATCGCAAGACGCCACGGTCTGCACGCAACATTTATGCCGAAACCCAAGTTCGGCGTCAACGGTTCCGGCATGCACATCAATATGTCTCTGCAAAAGGACGGGAAAAATATTTTCCAGGATGCATCCGATCCCAACGGACTGAGTAAGGAAGCCTATTACTTCATCGGCGGCATAATGAGACACATCAAGGGAATGGCAGCGATCACGAATCCGCTGGTGAATTCCTATAAGCGCCTGGTACCCGGCTTCGAGGCACCGGTCTATATCGCATGGAGCACAACGAACCGCAGCCCCCTGATCCGTATTCCGGCTACCGCAGACGGAGAGGGTACCCGTATCGAGCTGCGTAGCCCCGATTCCGCAGCAAACCCTTATCTGACGCTGGCAGTCTGCTTAAGCGCCGGCTTACAGGGCATCCGGGAGAAGATCCTGCCCCCCGAGAGCATCAATGCGAACATTTTTGCACTGACCGCCAAAGAGCGGAAAGAGCTGAACATCGACCAGCTGCCGGGCACTTTGCTGGAGGCAGTGGAAGAACTGGAGAAGGATACCTTTATCCAGGATGTCTTAGGCGAGCATATTGCCGGAAAATACATCGATGCCAAGCGCAAGGAATGGCATGAGTACCGCTCCCAGGTATCTGAATGGGAGATTCAGGAGTATCTGTATAAGTATTGATGAAATCCTTTCTTTTGTAATGAAAGAGTAAAAACACAGAAGAAAGGAGGTGGGCGAATGACGAACATTATTGTCGTGCTGCCGAAGCTGGAGGAAGCCAAAGGCGTCAAAAGTATCCTGGTACGCAGCGGCTTCCAGGTCACGGGTATCTGTACTACGGGCACCCAGGCAATCAGCCAGATGGACGGACTGAATGACGGAATCGTGATCTGCAGTTATAAGCTGGCGGATATGATATATACAGAACTTCATGATGATCTGCCGGAGGGCTTCGAGATGCTTTTGATGGCATCTCGGAATCTGATCAGCGAATGCTACGGCAACGGCATCGTATGTCTCTCCATGCCGTTAAAGGTTCAGGACCTGATCAATACGGTAAATCTGATGGTAGAAGGCGTGGAGCGCCGCAGAAGAAAACGGCGCATGCAGCCGAAGACCCGCAATGCAGCGGATGAAAAAGCGATCAAAGATGCCAAGGAGCTTTTGATGGCAAGAAATCATATGACCGAAGAAGAAGCCCACCGGTATCTTCAGAAGACCAGTATGGACAGTGGGACGAATCTGGTGGAGACGGCACAGATGGTGCTGTCGATGATGACAGAGTAACAACAGGAGGAACAGCAATACATGAAATTTACAAAAATGCAGGGCTGTGGCAATGATTATGTATATGTCAACGGCTTTACGGAGAAGCTTTCACCGCAGGAGAAGCCTGAGATCGTAAGAAAGTTAAGTGACAGGCATTTCGGCATCGGCGGAGACGGTGTGATCTTCATTAATCCGGCAGAGGAAGCGGATTTCGAGATGGAGATGTACAATGCGGACGGCAGCCGCTCGGAGATGTGTGGCAACGGTATCCGCTGCGTGGCAAAATACGTCTATGATAAGGGACTGACGGACCGGGAAGACATTACCATCGTCAGTGCCGGTAAAATAAAATATTTAAAGCTCACGGTGGAAGGCAGGACCGCCACGGACAGAGGGCATGTAACTATGGTACAGGTGAACATGGGACAGCCGGTCCTGGCACCTATGGAGGTACCGGTGATAGCGGAAGCAACACAGCAGACCCCGGTGGGACCGGCTGTAGTGGATGCGGCGATCACGGTGGACGGCGAGAAATACCGTATGACCTGTGTCTCCATGGGCAATCCCCATGCCATTGTATTTATGAACGGGGTGAAGGATCTCGACATTGAGAAGATCGGACCGAAGTTCGAGCACCATCCCTGTTTCCCCAACCGGACGAACACCGAATTCGTAGAGATTCTGGACCGGAAAAATGTATTTATGCGTGTTTGGGAGAGAGGAACCGGCGAGACGCTTGCCTGCGGTACCGGATGCTGTGCCACTGCGGTAGCCTGTGCGCTAAATGGTTTGACGGACGATGAAATAACTGTTAAACTATTAGGCGGTGAACTG
>Ga0129311_1000585_pt1 | contig 30735 bp, 39 predicted proteins | sample Go1ome_FD_94435 | JGI IMG/M metagenome (GOLD analysis project Ga0129311, IMG submission 94435) | Western lowland gorrila individual fecal microbial communities from Wisconsin, USA - Go1022B metagenome | ecosystem: Host-associated > Mammals > Digestive system > Large intestine > Fecal | place...
AAGCCGGTCTCGCCATAGTGGATGGCGACGGTGCCGGGGATGTCGCTCTTGAGGTTCTTCTGCGCCTTGATGAGCGCCTCGGCCGCTTCCTTATCCACGTGGACCTTGGGGCTCATGCCGCCGACGATACCGGCGCCGCCGACTGCCATGTTGGCGTCCTCGTGCGCGATCAGGATGGTCGGGGAGATGGAGTGATAGCCGCCGCCGGCGGGGTTGGTGCCGTAGATGCCGACGATGACGGGCACGCCCATCTGGTTCAGCTCGCTGTTGCGATAGAACGGGGTGCCGCCGCCGCGGCGGTTGGGGTAGACCTTCTCCTGCTCGTCGAGCTTAACGCCGGAGCAGTTGAGGACGTAAACAAGGGGGATGCGCAGGCGCTTGGCCGTGTCGCTGCCGCGCAGCAGGCTGTCGGCCTGACCGGGGACCCAGGCGCCGGCGAGCTTCTTGTTGTCGCTCGCGATGATGACGGCCCACTTGCCGTCGATACGGCCGAGACCCTTGACGATGCCGACGGAGCCGTTCTTGTTGTCCTGGGGGTTGTAGAGGCTGTTGAGCGGGCACCAGGTACCTTCGTCAACAAGCTCCATGATGCGCTGCATCGCGGTCCACTGGCCGGACTCGTTGAGAGCCTCGGTGCTCTTGCCGGCCTCGAGGGCAGCCTCGCGGATCTCATGGATCTCCTGCTCGACCGCCTGGATCTCAGCGGCGTTGTCCTCATGGAACGCGCTGAGCTCCTTGCCGATCACCGGCATATTCTGGAAATAAGAGGGCATGGAATATTCGCTCATTTTAAGTTCTCCTTCTTATCGAAATAACAATAGCAATTACTTATCCTTGGGGACCTTGATGAACGCCTGGCCCGGGTCGATCTCCTCGCGGATGAGGCGGATGATCTCCGGAGAGGGGCCTTCCATCAGCTCCGCGCGGGAGACGTCGATCTCAAAGCCGGTGTTCTCCTGCACCATCTCGGGAGAGGAGAACGGATAGTAGTAAGCGAGGTACATGCGCTTGGTCTCTTCATCAAACTTCATGATGCCGAGGTCGGTGACGACCATCTGGGGACCGCGGTTGCCGGGCAGGCCCGCGCGCTCGCGGCCGCCAGGGCCGTCCATCCAGCCGCAGGAGGTGATGTAGTCAACATGGTCCATGAAGCGGCGCTTCTGGTGCTGCATCATGATGATGGTGTTGCAGTAGGTGGCGATGCCGTTGGCGCCGCCGGAGCCGGTGAAGCGGGTGGTGGGCTGCAGGTAATCGCCCTTGCCGAAAATGCAGGTGGAGTTCACGTTGCCGTAGGGATCGATCTGCGCGCCGCCGATGAAGGCGACGAGACGGTCCTCGTCATGCAGCCACTCGTTCGCCTCGAAGCCGACGAAGCGGATGTTGGGCCACTGCACGGCGCAGTGCGCCATGAAGCGGTTATCGCCGACGGAGCGGGGGACCTCAACAGGGTCGCAGTCCATCAGGCCCGACTCGACGATGGGGTGGCAGCTGGGGCAGACCGCGCGCTTGGCGAGGGACGCACCGATCAGCGGAAGGCCCGTACCGACGATGACGATCTGGTTTTCCTTGATGTTCTTGGCAATGGCATAAGCCTGCATTTCCTGCTTGGTATACTTCGTATAATCAGACATTTCTATTTAGCCTCCCAAACCTTAGTGTGTAGTGGAATAGCCGAGGTGCGGCTCGTTCTTCAGGCGCATCAGACGGCTGCCGCCGATCTTGTCGAGCAGGGCGGACTGGTCGGCGCAGCTGTAGACCCACTTTTCAACATAATCCTTGAAGGTCTCGGGAACCTTCTCGCCGCTCCTGGCGAGCTCGAAGGCCTTCTGCGCGTTCTCGGCGGCGAGCTTGAGCTTCTCGTCCTCGGGAGCCTTTTCAAGCGCCTTGGCAGCCTTGGCGGCGGCCTTCTCGAGCTGCTTGACGGCGTCCTCGGCGTCCTGATACTTGGAAGCCTTGTCGTATTCCTTCAGGCCGGCGTCATCGTCATCATAGTAGTCGTAGCACTGCGCGGGCCATGCGCCGTAGGGCGCCTTGACGACCGCCTGCACGCACTCGCCGAAGATGCGGGTCTTGGAGGGATCGCGGCGGATGTACTCGTCGGAGACGATCTCCTCGCAGGTGACGATGGTCTTGCGCGCGGCGACCGCGATATCAACATCGTGGAACTCGTCGCCGCAGATGATGCAGGTGCCGTCCGGGGAGGCCTGCTGGACATGGATGATGGCGGTGTCGATCTTAGGCACGGGCACGGCGACGACCTTCTGGCCGGGGACCATGGGGTTGTCGATCTCAGCGCACTTGAGATCCTCGATCTTGGGCATGGTCTTGCGCTTTTCCTCGCTGATGCCCCAGAACTTCATCAGGCCGCTGCCCTGCATCAGGCGCACCGGCAGGAACGGAAGGCCCAGAGAAGAGGCGTGGAGCATGAGCATCAGAACGTCTTGAGAATAGTCCTCATACGTGAGCTTGCCCTGCTCGATCGCCGCGCGGAAGCGGCGGGAAACGTTGGTGTAGCCGGAGTTGGCGGTGTAGCAGTTGATGTAAGCCGCCACACGGCCCTCGCCGATGAGCATATCGACCTCGCCGCCGCCGGGACCGGCGTAAACGATGAAGTCCTTCTTGCCCTGACGCAGGATCTCGGAGACCGTAGCATAGGGCTTACGGTTGGTGGTAAAGCCACCGATCGCAAGGGTGTCGCCGTTTTCAACGTACTTTTCAACGGCATCGTGCAATGTCATGACCTTATTCAAGATAAAACCCTCCCTGATTTTGATGAACGTGTTTTATTGCCAACGAGCATCTTGCATGGATTCCTTCAAAAATCCTTCGGGTGGTGCTCATACAGGCTTCATTTTAGATTATAGTGGAACTTCCGCATGAAATCAATGAAAATCGGCTTGGAAAGTTCAAAAAAACTGAACAAATTTTCACCGCGTTTTTTGTCGTTTCCGTGAACGTGCGTCCGCCCGATTTGTTAAAAACGACCGTTTTTTGCAAGATTTCCTGCAATTTAAGGCATTTTCTCTCGTCTTCCCGCAAGCGGAAAGAGCGCCGGGGGATCATCTCCCCCGGCGCTCTTTCTGCGTTTATTCCATTCCGTTTTTCTGCGCAAAGCGCCTGAGCAGCACCACCAGCTGCTCGCGCGTCAGAAAGCTTTTGTACTGCTTGTTGCCCGTTTCGTCGCCCGCAATCAGTCCCGTTTGCTCCGCCCAAGCGCGCGCTTCCGCGCTCCAGGGCGCCGGCTCGCGCTGTGCGAGCGAGCGAAAATAGGCCTCTATTCGCTCGTTAAACTCCTGCTGCGTCATCTCTTCCTCCTTAAAGCGCGGCATAAGCGGCGGATAACGCCGCGCACGCACCATTACGCCCGTGTACGCGCCGTTCGCGTCCCACTGGAAATGCGGCCGGTCCGGAAAGCTTTTCCAGTCCCCGCCCCAGGAAAAGCCCACCTTCTTTCCGAGCGCCCCCATCCGCTCGAAAAACACCGGATCGTCGTACTCGTGCCCCTTCTCATTCTTGCAAATGTCGAAGGCCAGTCCTGCATGCTCGGCGTGGAACGAAGGCGTCACCGCGTCCTTTGCCGCGTACCCCTTCTCCGCGAGCATTTTCTGATACGCGTCGTCCCGCACGGTCTCCGTCACGAGCGCGCGCAGGCCCCGCTTTTCCGCCAGTGCCAGCAGCGCCCGGCAGTTTTCCGCCACGTCCGCGCGCAGATCGCCGATGTCCCTGCTGTGCCGCATTTACGTCTCCTCCTGCGTCTTGCCGTTCTGCGTGCCGAAGTAGAACGCGATCACCATGAGATACACCGTGTTAAACTCCTGCGTCACCTTGCCCTCGACCGTCAGCACGCAGAACGTGATCGTCAGACAGATCGTCACAAGGCTTTTCACGCTCAGGAGGTTTGAAAGTCTCCGTTTCAGCTGCTCCATTCCCTCACCCCTCGCAGTCGATGCCGCGGCACACCGTTTCATACGTCACGCCGCCGCACGTATTTTCCGCCTTCGCCTTTGCATAGTAGCAGGCCGCGCTCGTCCCGTAAGCGCCCCACGCCGCCGTCACCATCGTCGCGATCCACGGCAGCGTTCCCATGAACGCCGCGTGCACCGCCAGCTTTGCCAGCGCAAAGCCCTGATAGGTCGTATACAGCACGATCGCGCTTTCCAGAACCAGCAGCACCTTGGAAAAGCTTGCTCTCTTTTTCTTCATACGCTCCCCCCTGTCATCAGCAGGGAAAGCGCCGCCCCGATGAGCACATACAGCACGCGGTCCACCATCGCGTCCCAGCGCCGCGCAGGCTTCTGCGTGATGCTCTTCACATCCGCCTTGATCTCCTTCACGTCGCGCTCCACGCCCATCTCGCGCGAGGCGAGCACCTCCACTGCCGTTACCAGCTTATTCAGGTCCTTCTGCTGCTGTTCCAGCGTTTCGATGCGGTGCGTGTTCGATTTGGCGCGCTGCTCCGCCGCCGTGAGCCGGATGCTCATCTCCTGCTCGGTCATGCGTCGCCCACCGCCTTTTCAAAGCTCTCCCATGTGTGCCCCGCGCTCTCGGCCGTCCGCCAGGTAAAGCCCTGCGCCTCGCACTCGCGCCACGTAAGATAACGGAACCAGAACTCCGTCAGCAGATGGCAGGGGATGATGTCGAGGATGATGCGCTCCACCTGCGAAAACTCCTCCGGCACGCCCACCGTGCCGGGAAAGCGGACGCGCACCACGCCCTTTTCCGCCGTCTCCTCCACCGCTGCGGGAATGCCGCAGCCGGCGAGCGCCGCGTTGATCTCCGAGAGCGTAAAGCCGTCCGCGCCGATGCGCGCGAGCGCGGCGGCAGCCTCGCGCCGCAGCGCGGTCGAAGCTCTCACCGGGCAGCGGGAAAAAAGCTTTTCCCGCCGCGAAAGCCCCTCATCCTCCGCAAGCGGCAGGATGCTCTCGCGTTCGGCATGGTCCAGTTTTTTCTGTGCGCCGTCCAGCGCCGCCCCGGCCGCGTACAGCTCGCCGCCGCTGATGCTGCCGCGCCCGGTGCGGTAAATGCGCATCGGCTCCAGAAGCGCGCAGAGATAGTCGTAATACGTCATTCGCCGTCCCCCGCTTCGATCTCCGCGAGCGTCACCGTGCCGAGCACCGGCAGCTGCGTCGCGCTCACCTCAATGTCCGCAGACGGCGAGAGCAGATGGCAGTTGCTCACGCCCTCCACGCCGTAGAGGATACTCGCAAGCTTCGCCGTGTAGACGCTCTCGCCCAGCCGCTCGCCGGTAAAATGCGCCGCGAGCGCCGCTCTCGCCGCGTCCGTGACCTCCTGCATCGTCCACCCCGGCTCTGCCGTCAGCTCCGCGCTCACGTTCACCGTTTTCTTCACCGGCACTTTGACCTGTACGTCCACCGCGATTTCGCGCTTTTTCTGCAGGTCCTCTGCGATCTCCTGCATCAGCGCCGCCTCCGGCACGCCCGCGTGCGTCGAAACGTACACGTCCACCGTGCCGATGCCGCGCGCCCGGCCCACCGCCTTTGCCGCCGCCACACCTGCAAAGCGCATCGCCTCCTGCTCATAAAAGGCCGCGTTCGCGCCGTTCGGCAGGCGTTTGAAGCTCGCAAGCACGCGCTCGCGCAGCTTCTCATCGCTCTCCTCGTCGCTGCCGCCGGAAAACGCCGCCGGATTTTCGCACCGCGTAACGCCCACCGGATAGGCTGACATGATGTGCACCGCCCCCGCGACGGCATTGCCGGCAGCCCCCGCCTCCACGGCGCGCGCCGGCACGTCCACATACGTTTCGCCTGTCGCGAGCACAGCCTTTTCCGTCGTTTCAAAGCGCACGCCGCCGCTCGTCATCGCCGTGCTCCCCGCGTCGATCTCATAATCCGTCACCACAGCCGACGGTGCGGAAAAGCGCAGCACGCCCTTAGCCTTTTCCGCCGGCAGCCGCGTCAGCGCGCGCGTTTCGGCGTGATAGTCCAGATACTGTCCCTGCGCCGTCTGCGGAAAGCTCTGGTCCAGCACCCAGTCTGCCTGTGCCAGCAGCGCCTGCACCTCCGCCGCCAGCGCGTAAAGGCGCACCATCATGTCGCAGCCGTCGTTCGGCACAAAGCCCGTCTCCTGCGCGAATGTCTCCCGCATCCGCTCATAGATCGCTCTCAATTCCTCCATCGTTTCACTCTCCCCCGATCTCCACGCTCACACCGCGCTCCTCCCCCTCATAGAGCAGCGCGATGCGCAGCGCAAGAAGGTCGCCCTTCTGCTCCATCATCACATCGCTCACCGTCAGCCCCGCTTCCTCCGCCAGCGCCTCGGCAACGTACTGCTTCGCCGCCGTCGCGCGGCTCTCGCCCTTTTCCCGCCATAAAAGGTGCAGCTCGCTGCCAAGCTCCGGCGCGAGAGAAAAGCTCCCGCGCCGCACGCTCAGCTTGAAGAGCACGCGCTGCAGCACCTCGTCCCAGCCGTCAGCGCGTTCAAGTCCGCCCGCGCCGTCGGACACATAGTCCCTGTCCCTGATCTTCAGTTCCATCTCTCATCCTCCCAGCGGCAGATACGGCACGCCGTTGATGAACACCAGTCCGTTCAGCTCGATCACGCCGTTGTTGTGCAGTACGATCTCCGCCCCCTCAAGCGCCGCGCGGATGCGCACCTCTCCCGGCGCAAGCTCCCCGCTTTTTCCCGCGGGCACGCCCACGGCGTAGCTCTCCTCGCCAAAGGTCCCGCCGCGCACGATCAGCACGTCCTCGCCCCTTCGCGGCTTCCACTCGTAGCCGCCCGGCCCCACGGTCTGAACGCCGCGCGCCTCTCCGCTGCTGAATACCGCTGTTTCCTCGCCGTCGATCGTCACCGTGCCATCCTGCGCCGAGGCCACGTCCTGCATCTCGTGCGCCGCCAGCTTTCTCGATAACCACATCGCTCCATCACTCCCTCTGCAAGCTCACTTCGCTCGTCTCTCCGCTCTCGCCGAAGCGCCGCGTCAGCTCGATCACACGAAAGCGCCCGCCGATGCCGAGCTTCGTCCCGCTCACGCGCGCGAGATCGCCCGGCGCGGCGGAGAATTTCCCCGCGATGCTCACGCGCAGCGTCTCCGCGCCCTCGCGCGACTTTCTGATCTGATACTCGCCCGTGCAGCGCATCGTCTGCGCGCCGCTTTTCGCCGGCACGTAGAACACCCTCCGGCTCGTCCCGCCGCGCGCGCAGAATTCCTCGTTTTTCACGCTCTGGCGCGCGCCTGCCTTTCTGTCCACCACCAGCGCCTCGGCGATCACGCCGTAGCGCCGGTCGCAGTAGGTCAGCGCCGTCACCGGCGCCGTCTCGTCGATCACGATGTCTGCGCCCCGGCGCGCCTTTCTGAGCGTCAGATTCCCGCTTTTGTCAAAATACGGCTCGATTCCCCCGTGCAGCGCCGCAAAGTCATGCAGCACCTTCCACTGGCTCGACCCGCTCGCCACGCGGTAATGCGCCGCCGCCACCTCGTCATAGCCCGCGCAGACGACGCCATACGGCGTCACGTGATTTCTTACGATCTCGCTCATCGCCGCCCGCTGGTACGTCACGGCCTCCGCCTCGTTGTCGAGCAGCAGCGCCGCCATGCCGCGCCCGCTGAGCTCAAGCTGCACGCCCTTTTCATCGCACGTGACCGCGCATTCGTCGATCACGCCCGCGAATTCGACCGCGCCGTCCTCTCTCGCCGTGAAGCGCACGGCCGAGCGCAGCGTCTCCGCCATTGCCGCCTCATAGGGGCAGCGCAGCGTGAAGCTGTCGCACGGCACGCTCCCCGTGTAGGAAAGCTCCCATTTCAGCAGCACCGGCAGCTCAAACTGCGCGCCGCCGCACGTCGTGATATAGCCCTTCATCACGGCAGCGTCACCCGCTCTCCCACCGCGATCACATTCGGGTTGCGGATCTGCGGATTCGCCTTCAAAAGCGCCGCCAGCGTCACGCCGTGGGCGTAGGCGATGCCCCAGAGCGTGTCGCCGCGCTTCACGGTATACACCGTGCGCGCCGCCGCGGCGGAGGACGCGCTCCCGCCGCCGCTTTCGCCGCTCACGCGGATGAGCGACGTGCTCAGCGGGCTCGTCTCCCAGAAGGCGAAGCGGTAGCGCACATAGTCCTCAAGCGGCTGCTGGGCAAGCTCGAGCGATACGAAGTACGCCTGCGCCGCCTGCCACACCGGATGCACCAGCAGCCCCGCGCCGCCCTGATAAAAGACCGTCGCCAGCTTTTTGAACTCGCCGTAGGCGCCCCTTCCCGCAAACACGCCCTCGCCCTCCATCACGCGATAGCTCATGCCGAGATCCTGCATCCCGTACCGCCCGAACGGCACCTTCGCCACCGCCACGTTCCGCCGGAACGAGATGGTGTAGGTCTCCGGGTTGTGCGGCCACACATAGTCCTTGTATCGCATCGGTGCAAGGTTCATTTTTTCTTCGTCCCCTCTTCAGTAGAATAAAAAGCCGCCGTCGTAGCGCCGCGCGTCGCGCTCCAGGCTCTGCGAGAACTCCTCCGTCTCCCGCAGCGCCCGCTCCCGCGGCAGAAGCGCGGCCCGCTCCGTCTTTGCCGCCATAGCAGCCGCGGCGGGCGATTCTTTCCCCAGCTCTTGCCGGAGCCACACCGCCGCGCTTTCCCCGCTCTCTTCCGCGTACACCGGCGCAGCGGAAGCAGCCGTGCGCGCCGTCATGCCCACCGGCAGCGCACCGGCGCTCTCCGCCGCAGCAGACGCTTCCCTGCCCGTCAGTCTGCGCGCAAGGCGCGCCATCTCCGTCTCCGCGCGTTTCTCCGCCGCGTCATTTGCGTCTCCATCCGCCGCGTTTTCCGCAGCCGCGCCATCCTTTTCGCCGTCCGTCCGCTCCCCCGCGACGGAGCGCGACAGCTGCTTTTTCAGCCGCTCTTCCCGCTCGCGCCACAGCGCCGCGCCGCGCGTCAGGACCCATTCGACGTAATTCAAGCCCTTCTCCCCTCCTTCATGCGAAGATACCGCGCCATGTCAAAACCCGCGTTGTCCCCGCCCGCCGTGTCGGCCAGCAGCTCTCCGCAGGCACTGCACCGCGCCTCTTCCGCCCGCCTTCTGCACGCCGGGCACAGCCGTTCCAGCTCCTCCTCGCGGTCGAGCATCTCGTGCATCAGGCAGTAGAGGTAGTCCCCGTCCGTCATCCCGCGCACGCGCGCTTCGCTCGGCAGCGCCCCGGCATATCGGAGCACGCGCCATTTCAGCCGCTCATAGGGCGCGTGCTCCAGGCTTTTTTTAGCGCTTCCACCGTCTCGCGCCCATCCTCGCACGAAGGGTTCTCCGCCCCGTCGAGCCGCGCGTACCGCTCCACAAGCGCGTTGATCTCCCCGGCGCTCAGCGCGTTTTCCACATCCTCCGCCCGCTCATAAACCGCCTCGCTGCCCTTTACAATGCTCCGCTTCAAAAGCGCCGCGTTCGCGCGCAGCGCCCGCTCTTCCTCGTCCGCGCAGTCAAGCTGCCCGATCTCGCGCCGCAGCGCGAGCGTCTCCCGGGCCGACAGCAGCCGCAGCGCGCATCTCTCCCCGCCGATCTCCACGCTCATCTCCCGCTCCCGGCCAAGGAAGCGCAAAAGCTTTTCGTCCATCAGTTCGCGATCTCCATGCGCCTGCGCGCAATGATCGTCACCTTCTCCGCCGCCGCGTCGCCCAGCTTGCCCGCCTCTTCAATGCTGCTCCAGCGGCACTGGGAATAAATGATGCGCTTGTCCGGCTTGCAGATCACGAGCGAAAAATCGTTCAGCTCGTAGAAGTTGATGCCGTCTCCGATGGCCTCGTCCGTCGCGTACAGGCGGCTCAGCTCCAGCGTATATTTGTTCGCGCCCGCGATAGTCGCCACCGGCTCGCTCTCGCCGAAGGCCTCGATCTCGCGGCTCGTACGCGTCGCCTTCGTCATGTAGCTCTGCACCACCGCCACCTTTTTGCCGTCCACCTCAAGGTAGATGTCGCTGCTCAGCGGTAAGATCGTATTCGCCATTTTTCTCCTCCTTACACCGTGATGTGCGCCGTCAGATAGATGCGGTTCAGCCCGTGCGCCACCGTAAAGCTGAACTCCACCAGGCACACCGTCGCGTCGCTCTCGAGCGCCGATACCTTCACCTCGCCGTAGCCGTCCACGATCTCGCGGCTCTTCATCTCCTCAAGCTCGAGCACCACCTGCGAGCGGATCGCTCCGCGGCTCTGCGCGGTATTTTTGCTGCGGGCAAAGCGTGCGCGCAGCGCATTGCGGATCGTCGGGATCACCTCGTCCACGATGAGGATCGTCGTCAGCTCGCGCCACGTCGTGTCCGCCGCGCCGCCCGTGCTCGTTCTCGTCGTGATGCCGCGCACCGGCGAGCACACGCCGCCCACGCACTCAATGGGCGTCACGCCGCCGCGCACCAGCTGGTCGATCTCGCTGTCGCTCAGCCGCTTGCTCACGCCGCCAAGCCCCGCAAGCGCCGCGCCGTTGATGGGAACCGACGCATCCGAGCTCCCCGCGATCACGCCCGCGGCCGCAGCCGCCGCCAGCACCGCGCTCGCCTCCGTGCCGTCCTCCAGCACCGCGTCCGGACCCACCAGCACCATGCGCTCGCTGTTGATGCTCTTCGCGTGCTCCACCATCTGCGCCACCGTTTCCGCCGCGCCGCCCACGACCGCGATGCGCTCGCGCCTTGCGTTCGACGCGTTTTCCACGCTCGTTTTCAGGCTCTGGTGCACGCTCACCTCCGCACTGTCGCACACCACGATGCCCACGTCCTCTTCCTCGCTGAGCGCCGCGAACGCGCTCGCGTAATCCGCCGCGCCGCCCGCGGCCTTGCCCACGGCCGCCGCCTTCACCGCGCCCGCGCCGTTCAAAAAGAGCATCCTGAGCAGCGTGCTCATGCCCTGCGTGCCCGCCGCGTCCTCGCCGAACACGCTCCTGCCCTCCTCATAGGAGGTGATGAGCACCGCCTCGTTCGCCGTCCCCTTCGCCGCGATTGCCGCCGCGCCGATGGTCTTTGCCGCCGCGCGTGCGCTCACCACGCTCGATGCGTCGCAGGACGAATACACGCCCGGCCGCTCATGGATCGTACTATTCACGTTCTTTCACCGTGCCTTTCAATACAAAATCGGTAAATACCGTCTCGTCCTCCGCCCGCTCGCAGAGGAAATATGCCGCGTAGCGCGCGCTCGCGCACAGGCGGAACATGCCCGTTGCCTTGTCCCATTCCGCCGCGCCCCAGCGCAGCTCGCGCAGCCTGAGCCCCTCGGGCAGCGCCGCTGTCAGCGCCTGCGTCACCTTCTCCGCTTCTTCCCCGCAGCCGTCCGCGCCCAGCTCTCTCGGCGCGTAAACGTCCAGCGACAGCGTCAGCGTCATTCTCCGCCCGAAGGTCTCACGCACCTCCTGCGTTTTCTCGTCCACCCGCCTGCCGAGGTATTCAGCTTCCCCGCCCGGCTCGATCACCGTCTCCCGCGCGCCCACCGCCGTCACAGCCCGCGCGCAGGTTCTGAACTTCTCTTCGCCGTACCGTTTCACCGCCGTGCCGCCCGCGGCGGCAATGGCCGCCATCACGGCTCTTTTCACCTGTCCTATCGCCGTCATGCCGTCGTCTCCTCCCGCAGGACCGCCCAGTAGTAAAGGATCTCCTCCCCCGCGCGCAGCGGTGCCGCCCGGCGCACGACGTACTGCTTCTCCCCGCAGATCACGCGCCCGCCCATTGCGACCTCCACGTCCGCCGGACCCAGATACCGCCAGCACATCTCGTCCACCGCGCCCAGCGCCGTCACGGCAAACGGCTCCTCGCCGCTCTCTTTTCTGATCGGCTGGATAAAGGCCTTCGTCCGCACCGCGTCCTCTCCGCGCCGCACCTCAACGCTCGTGCCATAGCGTGCGAACGCTTCTTTCAGCATCTCCTTCATCCCGTCACCCCGAAAAAGCAAAACGCGCCGTCCTCCGTATAGGGCCGCATCAGCGCCCATGCCTGCGCGCGCAGCGCGTCGAGCCGTCTGCCGCTTTCGCCCGAGGAACGCTTCGTCACCGTCAGATCTCCTGCGCGCAGGGAGGATGCCTCCTCCCCGCCCGCTCTCGCGCTCTCGAGCGCCGCCGCCGAGAGGAACGCCGCCGCGCAGGGGAACGCGTCCCCGCACGCCTCCTTGGATACGCTGTCCTTCAGCCGCCCCTCCAGCAGCGTCTCCTGCGTCCTGCACAGCATTTCGAGCAGCTCCTGCTCGCTCTCGTCCGCCTTCGTCAGCGCCTTGGCGAGCGTCAGGATCTTTTCCCCCATCGCGTCCATTTCCGCCATTTCGCTGCCTCCGCTCTTACTGCAATTTGAGCACCTTCGAAGCCTCCTGATACGGCTTTGCAAAGCCCGAGATGCTCGTGATGGCCGCGCGCTCGAGCTGGCGGTCAATCAGCTTGTCATACTCCACCATCACCTCGCTGCCGCAGATACGCTCGAGCGCATAGTTTTTGTCAAGGCCGATGATCGTGCCCGCGGGCATGGCGCTCGTGCGCAGGAGCTTCGCGCCCAGCGGCGTCGCCAGCGTGCCCGTGCCCTGGAAGTTGAGACCCGTCAGCGGGTTCTGGAATTCCGAGAGCTTGAGCATTTCGAGCATCATGTCATTGCCCATCAGCATCGTGTTCATCGTGTAGGGGTCAAACTGCGACCAGAAGCCCAGCAGCGCCTCGTAGCTCAGCGTCCCCTCCGTGCCGCCAATGCCGTCGTCGCCGATCGTATAGCTGTCGGCGGGGTTTCCGTTGCCGTCGCCGTTCATCAGCACGCCGATGGCGTCCTTCAAATGCATGCGTGCGATGTACGCGCCGATCTGGCGCAGCGTCACGGAGAAGAGGTCAAGGCGCTGGAAGCGGATAGCCTCGTAGGACGCCACCAGCATTCTGCCTCGCTTGTGGAGCTTGACGAGATTTTCCTGCGTGCGGATGCTCGTCGTCGGGATGCTCGCACCCTCCTCCACGCGCTTGAGCTCCTTGTCGTCGTCCGTCGGGACCGACGCGATGGAGCGGTAGTCCATGCCGTCAAAATTCGTCACTGTCGCCGTAATGTCAGGCAGGATGTCGCTCTCCATGCCCTGACGCACCACGCGCGAGACGAACTCCGGAAACAGCACCGAGGACTCGCTCGTGTGGAAAAACTTTTCCACCATGTCGCTGCCTGCGCCCTTAACGTGGATGTCAAAGCGCTTGAGCTGGCGCTGGAAGGCGTCCAGCCCCTCGAGCGCCGTGCCCTTGTAGCTCTCGCTCGGGTCAAGGCTCTCGAGCACCTTCAAAAAGCTCTTGCCGCTTCTGCCGTACATGCCCTTTTCGAGCTTTACGTTTTCATACTGATAAGCCATCGTTCTTTCCTCCTTAAAGCTTGATGACCGCGGTCTTTGCCGCGCTGTCCACGCTCACGATGAGATATTCTCTGCCCTTCGCCGCGTCCACGCTCACGCCGCCGTAGGCGTCGGCGCTCAGCTTGCCGTAGCCCACCGCCGGGGCGGTGTCGCCGCTGTAGCTCACCTCGGCAAGGCCGCCGAGCTGCACGCTGCACGCCTTTCTGTCGTGCGCCACCGCGCGCACCACGCCGCAGAAGCCGTCCTGCGCGCTGCACTTTGCCGCCGTACCGGCCGCGCCGGCCTTGACCACCATGCCCTCGCTCACGTTCGCGCCGCAGTGGAACGTCGCGCACCATTCGCCGATACCCTGATAAGAAATGCTCATGTAACTTCCTCCTTATAATTCTTTTATTCCAAAAGCGCCTCCGCTTTTTGGTCCCTTACACGCAGAAGTCGCTCTCGTCCTCCGCTTTCTTTGCCATTTCGCTGTAAGTGAGCTGCGTGCGCAGCCCCAGCCGCTTCGCCGCCTTCGCGCGGTAGAGCTTTTCCATCGCGCGCAGCTCGTCCTCGTCGAGCTTTTCGATCATTTTTTCAACGGTCCCACCGTCCGTCTCCTGCTCGCCGAGCAGCATCCAGCGCTTCACCTCGCTTCGCAGCGCGCTCATGCAGCGCCTGCCCTGCTCGGCCTGCTTTTCAAGCGCTTCGAGCTCTTCAAGGTTCGCGCGCGACCCGCGCCGCTTCACAAGCATCTTGAGCGTGCCCGCCTCCCCGCCGCCGCAGCGCTTCAAAACGCCCGCCCTCGGCTGCGCCGGCACCGCCACAAAGCTCCACTCGTAGGCGTCCTGCGCCCCCACGAGCTCCGCGCAGCAGAGCTTTCCGCCGTAGCGCTCGCCCTTTCTGTGCGCGCACGCGCCCATCTCCTCGCCGCAGACGGAGCACCTGCAATGCGCCACGCTGCACCCGACGCTCACCTCTTTTTTGATGCCGCCCTCGATCTCGCCGATCAGCCCGTCGTTCTCTCCGCCGCGCAGCATATAGGCGTAGCCCTTGAGATAGCAGCGCTTTTCCCCCGCAGAGCAAAGCCCCTCTTCCTCCACGACCTCCGTGCGGTAGATGCGCGCCGCCTGCCCTCTCGCCGTCCACTCATGGTCAAAAATGCCGCTTTTCCCCACGAACAGCGCCGCAAGCTCCTCGAGCGTCGCGCGCGGAAAGCGCTCGCCGTCGCGGTCCACCTCGTTGTCGCACAGCCGCACGGCAAAGGTGTACACCTCGTCCGCCTTGAGCTCCCGCTTGGCAAAGGCGTTGATCGCCGCAAGCTCCTCGTTCGTCACCATGCTGTTTTTGAGCCCCTGGCTCTCTTTTCTCACTTCCATGCTCATTTTCCCTCCGCTTTGTCGTTTTCCAGCTTGAGCTTCCGCGCCTGCTGCAAATAGAGCGCCGCCTTCGCTTCCTCCACCTCGTCCTGCAAATTGATGTCCTCCCAGTCCACCTCAAACCGGCAGCCATAGCCGTGCATCCGCAGCCACAGCGCGCAGACGCGCCCCACCGCCGGCTCGAGCGTGCGCCGCAGCGCCGTGATCTCGCTTGTCAGCATATCCGCCTGCTGCGCGCTCATCCGCTCGGTGGACGACCAGCTCAGCCCCAGCATAAACGGCGGCAGCCCCGTTTTTGCCACCAGCTGCTCGAGGATCTGCCGCACCGGTGCCTCGCTGTCAAGGATCTGGCTGTCCGCGCCGATCGCCCGGATCGACACATCCCCCACCGACACAAAGTCTCTCACGCTGCCGTCCCGGCTCTCCTGCATCGCCCGCGACCACTCTCCCGCGATCTGCTCGGCGCGCTCCTGCGCAAGCGCGCGGTCCAGCTCCTCGCCCTGCGGCTTATACGTCACCGCGAAGCGCACGTTGCCGCAGCGCTCCCAGTTTTTCCCCATCGCGTCGTAGATCTTAAGCAGCAGCCCCGTCAGATACGGCAGCGAGCGCAGCATCGATACCCCGTAAGGATGTCCCGCCTCCGGCTCGCGCGTCGTAAAGAGCAGCAGGTCCTGATACGGCAGCGGCACGCTGCGCCCGCATTCGTCCCTCCCGCAGAGAGAAAAGTCCATCGGGCTTTCGCCCTCCTGCACCTCCACCTGCTCCACGTCGCCGCACAGCACCGCCGCGATCTCGCGCCCCTCCGCGTCCGGCACGATCTCGCCCACCGCGCGCCCGCAGGTCAGAAGCGAGTCGAGGTAGCCGTCCAGAAACGCCTGGATGCCCCGCTGCCCTCTGCCCGCCGGCACCTCGCGCAGAAAGTGCGCCAGCGCACGCTCCGCCTCCGCGTCGCCGCAGCGCACCTTCACGCCGCCCGCCAGACGGATGAGCTTGCCGATGGCCGCGTCCACCACCGGCACCGCCTCGCGCACCGCGCGGTAAAGCGCCGTCTCCCCGTCGAGCAGCGGCACATAGCGCTCAAACATGCCGAACGCGCTCCGCCCGCCCGATCGCAGCTGCACCGCCGCCTCGCCGCCCGTGCTTCTCTCCTTCTGAAAGCGTCTTTTCATCTTCGCCCTCTCCTTTTCGTTTTGTTCACCGTGCCGCGCGCTCCACCGCGCGCAGCGCGATTGCCCCGCCGCAGCTTCTCCCCGCGGCCGACATTGCAAAATACCGCATCTCGTCCATCGCGTGATCTTTTTCCTTCCTCGGCCTGTCGCGCCCCTCGCCGCCGTCCTCCCAGCAGTACTGCGCGATCTCCCGGAGCGTATTCTCGCACCCCCGGCAGATCACGATCTTCTTTCGCTTCAAAAGGTCCGCCGTCACCCGCAGCCCGTCGGCCACGTTGTTGTCCGCCCGGCTCACCGGAAAGCCCGCGCGCCTCACCGCCTCGATAAAGCTCGCCGCCGACGGGTCGATGATGACCTTTTCGACCGTCTCCCCCTCCGCAAACCGCTCAAGGTCCTCGAGATACTCCGCGTCCGTTTTCTGCCGCCCCTCCCGCCGCGCGTCGTAGTAATACTCCCTCGCCCGGTACCACACGCCGTCCTTGAGCGCCCACAGCCCGAAGCTCATCGGGTTCACCGTCCCGTAGTCGATGGAGATGCGCACCCGCTCCCACGGCTTCTCCGGCGCATCCGCGCAGTATTCCTCGGGCGAGAAAAAGTCATAGATGAGCCCCTTCGCCGCCGTCCACTCGCCCAGGATGAACCGCCGGTAAAACGTCCCGCTGTACGCTCTTTCGTACCTTGCCCGGATGCGCGGCGAGAGCGAGGGATTATCCTCCATCGTAAAGTGCAGGTACAGCACCCCGCGCTCCTCCGCGCGCGATATCCACTCGCGGTAAAACCAGTGCTGCGGCCCCTCGGGGTTGCAGTTGAACCACAGCCTGCTGCCCGATACGCTGCACCGCGCCCCTGCCTGCTCCACGAACGATCTCGGCATCAGCGCCGCCTCGTCAAACAGCACCCCCGCCAGCGTAATGCCCTGGATGAGCGCCGCGCTCCCCTCGTCGCGCCCGCCGAAGAGGTAAAAGCGGTTCTCCCGTCTCCCGCAGCGCACGGTGAGCAGGTTCTCGCTGCGCTTTTCCTCGCAGCGGAAGCCCAGCCCCGCGAGCCACGGCAGGATCTCATGCAGCACGTTGCGCCGCAGCGAGACGATCGTTTTCCCGCACAGCGCGAACTGCTGCCCGTCAAAGCGCTTCATCGCCCACAGGAAAAAGCCGATCCCCATCGAGAGCGTCTTCCCGCTGCGCACCGCCCCATCGCAGATGATCGCGTCGAACTGCCGGTATTTCGGGCTCGCCCACCAGGTCATCGCCGTTTTCTGCCTGGCGGAAAATTTTTTCACTCCCGCCAAGCGTCCCGCTCCTCTCCGGCCTGCTCCAGCGCCTGCAAAAATTCCTCCGTCTCGTCTCCGCCGCCGCTGCCCAGCAGCTCGCAGAGCGCGCACAGCGCCTTCACCCGATCCACAAACTTGACCTCCACCGCGCCGTTTGCGCCCCGCTTGAACTCCGCCACCGCTGCAAGGTCCATCCGCCGGATCTTCTGCTCCGTCGCCTGTTCAAGATACGCAAGCTCCACGCCGCCGTTCGTCTTTCCGAACGCGATCCTTTTCAGCGCCTCGATCACGTCCTCGCGCCGCACCTCCTGATTTCCCATCGTGCCCCCCCGTTCCGCGTTTCTCTTTTCAACCCATCCCCGCGCGCCCCGCTTTGTTGCACGTTCCGGTGCACGCTTTTCGTTTTCGCATAAAAAAATCAGGGCGGACCGCCAAAAATGGCGGTCCGCCCTGTTGCTTTTCTCTATTCTGTTAGTCTGCCAGCAGCAGCGCTTCGAGCTGCTTTGCATTGTCCGCGATGACCGTCGCGCCCGCTTCGATCACCGTCTCACGCGAGCGGAAGCCCCAGCTCACCGCGATGACCGGCAGCCCCGCGTTCAGTCCCGTCTGCACGTCCACCTCGCTGTCTCCGATGTACACCGCGCCCTCGTGCGGCATGCCCATCGCCTCAAGCGCCGCGTCCACCATGTCGGGATACGGCTTGCAGCGCCGCCCCTCCTTCGGTCCGATGGCGTAGTCCATCCGCTCGCCGAAGTACTCCCTGCTCAGCTTTTTCACCGCCTCGTCCGGCTTGTTTGATACCACCGCGATCTTCACGCCGTGCGCCCTGAGCGCGTCCAGCACCGCGAGCATCCCGTCGTAGACCTTTGTTTTCACCTTGCAGTGCGCCTCGTAATACGTGCGGAACCGGCAAAGCGCCTCCTGGATCGTTTCCTCCGCCGTCCCCTCGGGCACCGCGCGGCGGATGAGCTTTTCCGCCCCGTTGCCCACAAATCTGCGCGTCTCCTCCAGGCTCCGCTCCGGGTACCCCATCTCGCGCAGCACATGATTTGTGCTGTCGCGCAGGTCCTCGAGCGTGTCGAGCAGCGTGCCGTCCATATCGAAAAGGGCCGTTTTATATGCCATCCTTCGTTCCTCTTTTCTTTCGTTTTGCTCTTTTGCGGCCCTATTATAGCCGCCGAACGCACAAAGTTCAAGGGCAGATTCGCGCATATCTCTCCGTCTGTCCCCTTGCGCGTCCTCTTTCCCTTTGATATAATCTTTCTATCAATTTATAAATAAGGAGCGCTTTCACCATGCACGAACTGGAACGTCTCTATCATATCCACTGCGCCCAGGGCGAGGTCGGCCGCTACGTCATCATGCCCGGCGACCCCGGCCGCTGCCCCTCCATCGCCGCGCTGTTCGACGATGCGCATCTCGTCGCGCAGAACCGTGAATACACCACCTACACCGGCACGCTGCTCGGCGAAAAGGTCAGCGTCTGCTCCACCGGCATCGGCGGCCCCTCCGCCTCCATCGCCATGGAGGAGCTGCATCAGCTCGGGGCCGACACCTTCATCCGCACCGGCACCTGCGGCGGCATCGACCTCAGCGTCAAGTCCGGCGATATCGTCGTCGCCACCGGTGCCATCCGCTACGAGCACACCTCGCTCGAATATGCCCCCATCGAGTTCCCCGCCGTCGCCGATTTTGACATCACCCTCGCCCTGCGCGAGGCGTCCCTCGCCCTCGGCTATCCCACCCACACCGGCGTCGTCCAGTGCAAGGACAGCTTCTACGGACAGCACTCCCCGGAAAAGAGCCCCGTCTATTACGAGCTCCTTCAGAAGTGGGAGAGCTGGAAGCGCCTTGGCGTCAAGGCGAGCGAGATGGAATCCGCCGCCATGTTCGTCGTCGCCGCCGCGCTCGGCTGCCGCTGCGGCTCCTGCTTCCACGTCGTCTGGAATCAGGAGCGTGAGAAGGCCGGCCTCGATCAGGACATGAGCGAGGATACCACCGCCTCCGTCAAGGTCGCCGTCGAGGGTCTCAAACGCATCATCCTGCGCGACCGCGAGCTTGCCGCCCTCCCCGAAAACGCGCAGAAGCTGCTTGAAAAGAAGGAAAAGGGGCTGCTCCATGAGTAAAAAGGTCATCGGCATCCTCGGCGGCATGGGTCCCCTCGCCACCGCCGACCTCTTCCAGAAGATCACCCTCCACACCGCCGCCGCCTGCGATCAGGACCATCCCCGCGTGTGCATCGACTCCAACACGGCTATCGCCGACCGCACCGCCGCCCTGCTCCACGGCGGGGCCGATCCCGTGCCCGAGATGGTCAAGAGCGCAAAGCGCCTTGAATCCATCGGCGCGGACCTGCTCATCATGCCCTGCAACACCGCCCACAACTTTTACGACACGGTCGCGTCCTCGGTCTCCATCCCCGTTCTCCACATGATCGCCGCCACGCGCGACGCGCTTTTGTCCCGCGGCGTCAAGTGCGCGGGCCTTCTCGCGACCGACGGCACCGTGCAGACCGGCATCTACCAGCGCACCTTCGAGGGCAGCGGCTTAACGCTCCTCACGCCGGGCAGCGCCGAGGATCAGGCCGCCGTCATGGACATCATCTACAACGGCGTCAAGGCCGGCGATCTCACGCATGACGCGTCCGCCTTCCGCGCCGCCTGCGGGCATCTGCTCGCGCGCGGGGCCGAGGTCCTCATCCTCGGCTGCACGGAGCTGCCCCCCGCGTTCGACATTTACCACCTCGATTACCCCCACATCGACCCCACGCTCGAGCTGGCGCTTGCCGCCATCCGCGCCGCGGGCTGTGAGACAAAGTAAGGAGCCTCCCATGAGCTACGCCGATCAGGTCTTTCGCGCCAACTGTCTTGACATTCTGCAAAACGGCGTGCGCGACGATGACCTCACCGTCCGTCCACACTGGGAGGACGGCACGCCCGCCCACACCATCAAAAAGTTCGGCCTTGTCAACCGCTACGATCTGCAAAAGGAGTTTCCCATCCTCACGCTCCGCCGCACATACCTCAAAAGCGCCGTGGACGAGCTCCTCTGGATCTGGCAGAAAAAGTCGAACAACGTCCGCGATCTCTCCTCCCACATCTGGGACGCCTGGGCCGACGAGACCGGCTCCATCGGCAAGGCCTACGGCTACCAGCTCGGCGTCAAGCACCAGTATCCGGAGGGCCTGTTCGATCAGGTGGACCGCGTGCTCTTCGACCTCAAGCACAACCCCGCCTCCCGCCGCATCCTGACAAGTCTCTACAATTTTGAGGACCTGCACGAGATGCACCTCTACCCCTGCGCCTATTCCATGACCTTCAACGTCTCAAACGGCACGCTCAACGCCATCCTGAACCAGCGCAGTCAGGATATGCTCGCTGCGAATAACTGGAACGTCTGCCAGTATGCGGTGCTCGTGCACATGTTCGCGCAGGTTTCAGGGCTCAGGGCAGGCGAGCTCGTCCACGTCATTGCCGACGCGCACATTTACGACCGCCATATCTCCATCATCGAAAAAATGCTCTCCGAGCCCGAGCATCCCGCGCCGGGCTTCACGCTCGATCCCGCCGTCACGGACTTTTACCGCTTCACGCCCGACAGCGTCCGTCTCGACGGATACGAATACAGCCCCTTTGAAGAGAAGATCCCCATTGCCATCTGACGCTTTTCCCGCCGGACGCAAAATTCACTTTAGACAACCATGGAGCAAACCACTATGACTGCTATCGTCTGCGTTTCAAAAAACTGGGGCATCGGCCGGGACGGCAAGCTGCTGTTCCGCATCTCCGCCGATCTCAGGCGCTTCAAGTCCCTCACCGTCGGCAAGACCGTCATTCTCGGCCGCAAGACGCTCGATACCTTCCCCGGCGGCAAGCCGCTCAAGGATCGCTGCAACATCGTCCTCTCCCACCGCGAGCTGGATATCCCCGGCGCGATCGTCGTCCATTCCTTCAGCGAAGCCGCCGCCCTCGCCGGGGACGATGCCGTTGTCATCGGCGGTGCCAGCGTCTACATGGCTCTGCTCGACCGCTGCGACCGCGTCTGCGTCACCCAGGTCGATGCCGAGGCCGAGGCCGACAGCTTCTTTCCCCGCCTCGACCGCAGCCCCGACTGGCACGTTGGCGCCGAAAGCGAGGAAATGGAGGAAAACGGCCTCAGGTTCCGCTTTATCGACTATGTCCGCAACTAAAAAAGAGAGCTCCGCTCGGAGCTCTCTTTTTTCTTTTAAATCGCTTCGTTCCAGTAGATGAAGTCCGTCACAAGCTTTCCGTCCGCGCGGGTGTAGAGCCTGCCGTTTTCGGCGTAAAACGTCTCGTTCTCCTCGTCGCACTCCACGTACCAGTGGAAGCGCCACGCCATTTCCTCGCCGTTTTCATCGCGGCCCTGCAGCCCGAAGCAGCTGACCTCGTTCAGCTCCCTGACGTTTTTTCCGATCCTGAGCGTCAGCGTGCAGACGACGCTTTTCATGCTTGCAGCATCCGCCGCGCTCTGCGCGTCGCCGAAGCTCTCCTCGGCGTCCCACGTCTCCGGCACCTTCAGCATAAACGCCGACGGCACGCCGCGGCCAGAATATCCGCCCAGCGCCGTCACCTTGTACCCGTGCACCTCATCGGGGACCGTGATGACCGCGCCGTCCTCCCCGTCCCACTCGGCGTCCGCCGCAAAGGTCTGCCGCGTCAGGGGATTCCGGTAATAGCGCAGTCCGTCCGTATCGTCCCAGTCCGCCGCGCGGTATCCCCACGCGCCGCTCAGCATCCAGAAGAGGAACCCGGCCGCTACCGCAATGAGCGCGACCGGCAGCGCGATCGCTGCCGCTTTCCCCGCTTTTTTCTCTGTCATGACAATGCTCCTTTCTGCGTATTGCAAAGGGTCTTTTCATTTTCTTCCATTTTGATTATAATAGATAAATACGACATTTGTAAAGGGGGTGCGCGCATGGCGTCGCTCCATACCGATATCCGCTATATTAAGGGCGTGGGCGAAGCGCGCGCCAGATCGCTCGCAAAGCTCGGCATCACCGACCTTTTTTCGCTCCTTTCCTACTTTCCCCGCACCTATGAGGACCGCCGCGCCTATAAAACGATCGCCGGGCTCGTCCCCGGCGAAATGAGCTGCGTCTGCGCCGTCGTCGCGAGCGAGCCGAAGCTCTCGCGCATCCGCAAGGGGCTCGACCTCGTCAAGCTCCGCGTCGTGGATGAAACGGGCGCGCTCGAGCTCACCTACTTCAACCAGTCCTACCTCAAAACCGCCTTCCGCACCGGCGACGCATACGTTTTCTATGGCCGCGCCGAGGGCGCGCCGGGCCGTCCCCGAATGGTCAACCCGCTTTTCGAGCGCGAGGGCGCGCGCCAGATCACAGGCCGCATCATGCCCATCTACCCGCTCACCGCGGGCGTCAGCCAGTCGATGCTCTGCAAGGCCGTCGAGCAGGGGCTATCCGCCTGCATCGATGAACTGCCCGACATTTTGCCCGAGGATGTCCGCTTCACCTATCAGCTCTGCCACACGCGCTTTGCCTACGAAAATATCCACTTCCCCGCCGATGACGAGGCCCTTGCTGCCGCGCGCCGCCGCCTTGCGTTTGAGGAGCTCTTCCTTCTCGCGCTGGGGCTGCACCTTTTGCGCTCGCGCCGCGTCTCCGTCGCGGGAAAGGTGTGCAGGCCCATCGACCTCTCGCCCTTTTTCGCGTCTCTTCCCTTCTCCCTTACCGGCGCGCAGCGCCGCGCCATCGACGATATCGCACGCGACCTGAGCGCCGCGCGCCCGATGAACCGCCTTATTCAGGGCGACGTTGGCTCCGGCAAAACGATGGTCGCCGCCGCCGCCATTTATATGGCCGCGAAAAACGGTCTCCAGTGCGCCCTCATGGCTCCGACCGAGATCCTTGCCGAGCAGCATTACCGCTCTCTCGCCCCGCTTTTGGAGCCGCTCGGCATCCCCTGCGCGCTGCTCACCGCCTCGACGAAGGCAAAGGAGCGCCGCGCGCTGAACGAAGCCCTCCGGACCGGCGCGCTCTCGCTCGTCATCGGCACACACGCCCTGCTCTCGCCCGACGTGCAGTACCAGAACCTCGGTCTCGTCGTCACGGACGAGCAGCACCGCTTCGGCGTCGATCAGCGCGCCGCGCTCTCGGCCAAAGGCGAAAACCCGCACCTTCTCGTCATGTCCGCCACACCCATCCCGCGCACGCTCGCGCTGGTGATCTACGGCGACCTTGACGTGTCCGTCCTCAACGAGCTGCCCCCCGGCCGGCAGAAGATCGACACCTTCGCCGTCCCCTCGAGCTATCACGAGCGTATCTACGCCTTTTTGCGCAGGCTCGTCGCCGAGGGCCGTCAGGCCTATATCGTCTGCCCCATGGTCGCGGAAAACGACGAGCTGCCCGACGAGCGCAAGGCCGTCACCGCCTACGCGGAAATGCTCCAGAAGGACGTTTTCCCCGACCTTCGCATCGCCCCCATCCACGGCAAAATGAAGCCGAAGGAAAAGGACGCCGTCATGCGCGCCTTCGCCGCGCACGAGCTTGACGTGCTCGTCTCCACCACCGTCATCGAGGTCGGCGTGGACGTGCCGAACGCTGCGCTCATGCTCATCGAAAACGCCGAGTGCTTCGGCCTTTCCCAGCTCCACCAGCTGCGCGGCCGCGTCGGCCGCGGGCAGCACAAATCCTACTGCGTCCTCGTTTCCGACAACAAGGGCGAGGAAAACAGGGCCCGCCTTCGCGTCATGTCCTCCACGAGCGACGGCTTCGTCATCGCGGAGGAGGACCTCAAGCTCCGCGGACCGGGCGACTTTTTCGGCTCCCGCCAGCACGGCCTGCCCTCGCTCCGCGTGGCCGACCTCTCCTGCGATCTCGCCCTCCTGCATGAAACGCAGCAGGCCGCAAACGCCCTTCTCGCCGCCGCCCCGGACCTCAGCGCCCATCCGCTTCTAAAAGCGCGCGTCGAGCGCCTTTTCGAAAAGAGCGCCGACGCCATGAACTGAAAAGCGCCGAAAGGGCGCGCTCCCCTCTCCGGGGAGCGCGCCCTTTTATCACTGCTTTCCGCACACCTGCAGGATCTTGTCCGCGGCGGCCCTTGCCCCGCCGCAGCGGCGAAAGCCGTCCCGGATCCTCTCCGCGCTCTCGCGGTAGTTCCGGTCCGTCAGCACCCGCTCCACCGCCGCGCGGATACCCGATGCGTCCTGCGCCGCGGGCCTGATGCCCGCGCCGAGCTGAAAAACCCGCTCGGCAACGCCGCCCTGCTCCGCCGTCTGCGGCAGCAGCACCAGCGGCACGCCGAAATACAGGCTCTCGCTCGCGCTGTTCATCCCGCAGTGGGAGACAAATACGTCCGCTTTCTCCAGCACCGCGATCTGGTCCACGCGCGGATAGACCGCGACGTTTTCCGGCAGCTCCCCCAGCGCCGCGAGATCCACCTGCTCGCCCGCCGACAGGATTACCTGATGCTTCCCGTCCCGAAACGCCCCGACGCACGCGCGGTACAGCGGCAGAAGATCGTTGTTCACCGTTCCCATCGAGATGTAGACGAGCGTTTCCCGCGTCTTTTCGACCGTCTCCTCCGTTTCCCGGATGATCGGGCCCACGAACGCGTACCTGTCCGAAAACGTCTCCGAACACGGCTGGAACTCCGGCGACGTGTATACGACCGTGTCCGTCGCGTCGTCATTCTGCAAAATATCAAGAATATTATGGATGGGATAGCCCTTGTCCCGCAGGCGCTTTAAGTCCCGGTTGATCTTCGGCATCGCCAGCAGCATTTTGATCAGCCCGCCGTCCTGCTTCATAATCTTCGCGGAATAACGGTTGAAAGCGAACGTTGTCGTCGAGGACACGAACGGCACACCCAGCTTGCGCGCCACCGCCTTGCCCCACACGGCCATCGAGTCCGCCACGATGCAGTCGGGCTTCAGCCGCTCCATGTCCGCGCACACCATATCGTCGAGCGCCAGCGTCGTGTCCACCAGCACATGCGTCGAAAACGCGATGTCCTTCCCCACGCGCGCCCCGTCGGCGGGCGTGAGCCGCCGCTCGCAGTCGTAGGCGTCGCAGGCGACGAATTTCGCCCCCGCCGCCTCGATGCGTCCGCGCATCATCTCATAGGAGTAGTACCACACCTCGTGCCCGCGCGCGCATAGCTCGCGCACCACGCCGAGCGTCGGATTCGTGTGTCCGTAGGCCGGGATGCAGAAAAAGACGATCCTCATTTCTCTTTCCCTTCCTCCATCTGCGAAAAAATGCGGCGGAGATAGTCCTGCTGCGCCTCCTTGGGCAGGATGGCGATACCGCGCTTTTCGTCGCCCAGCACCAGGATCTCGTCCCCCGGCCGCAGGTCAAACAGCTCGCGCGCCTCCTTCGGGATCACGAACTGCCCCTTTTCGCCGATCTTCACCATCCACGCATATTTCCCCTTCGGCCCTTCCATGCTTTTATCCTCCACTTGTATAATTTGTATGACTAATCATACTTTCGTTTTCTCAAAAAGTCAAGGCCGATTTCCCCGCGCCCAAAAAGCAGAAGAGCGGCGCTCCCAAAAAGGGGAGCGCCGCTCCTTTTTCACGTTCTGCGGAAAAGCGCCTTACTGCTGCTTTTCCTCCGCCGCCTTGATCTTGGCAAGCTCTTCCTCCTCGAGCTGGCGGTACGCCACCTTGCCGACGAGGGTCTTAGGCATATCCTCCTTGAACTCGATGTCATAGGGCATGGCATACTTCGCCACGTTCTTGCGGCAGTAGGCCAAAAGTGTCTGCTTGGTCTCCTCCGTCGCAGGCACGCCGGCAGCGAGCTTGACGAAGGCCTTGACCTTCTGCATCTTGTAGGGGTCGGGCACGCCGATCACGCAGCTCATCTGCACAAATTCGTGCGCGTCGAGGATGTTCTCGATCTGGCCGGGATACACGTTGTAGCCAGACGAGATGATCATGCGCTTGGCTCTGCCGCGGAAGTAGATGAAGCCCTGCTCATCCATCACGCCGAGGTCGCCCGTGTAGACCCACGTCAGGCCGTCGGCGTGCGTGCGCAGCGTCTGCGCCGTCTCCTCGGGGTTGTTCATGTATTCCTTCATCACGGTCGGACCGGCGAGCAGGATCTCGCCCTCCTGACCGTAGGGGACCTCCCTGTCGGTGTCCGGCTCCACGATCTTAATGTAGGTATCGGGGAACGGCAGGCCGATGGAGCCCTCCTTGAACATGTGCGGCGGCGTCAGGCAGCAGGCCGTGACCGTCTCGGTCGTGCCGTAGCCCTCGCGCACCTGAATGGACGCCTTGTGGTCATAGAGGAACTTGTCGAACTTCTTTTTCAGCTCGATCGACAGGCTGTCGCCGCCGGAGAATACGCCCTTAAGCGAGCTCAGGTCCGCGCCGTCCATGCTGGGCAGCCGCAGCAGCGCCTCGTAGAGCGTCGGCACACCGGCGATAAAGTTGCACTTGTACTTCACGATCTGCTTTGCGTAGCTCTTGGCCGTAAAGCGCGGGATCAGGATGCAGCGTCCGCCCTGCGAGAGCATCGTGTGCACGCACACGCCCAGGCCGAAGCCGTGGAACAACGGCATCGCCGCGAGCATGCGGTCGCCGGGGCGGAACATCGGGTTCGCCGCGATGACCTGCTGGCCGAGGGCGTTGAAGTTTTTGTTCGTCAGCACGATGCCCTTGGTCGTTCCCGTCGTGCCGCCGGAATAGAGGATCACGGCGGGGTCCGCGCCCTCGCGCTTGACCTTATAGGTCTTGTAGTAGCAGGAGCGGGAGAGCTTCATGAAGTCTCCCCACATGATGACCGGCGCGTCATCGGGGATCTTCTCGATCTTGCGGCCCTCGGTGAGCATGTAGCCTGCTTTGATCGTCGGCGACAGCGCGTCGCGCACGCTCGCGATGATCATGTTCACGACCTTCGTGCGCTCGCGGATCTTTTCAAACTTGTTGTAGAACTGGTCGAGCGTCACCGCCGCCACGCTCTCCGAGGCGTTGAGGTAGAACTCGATCTCCTTCTCCGCCGACAGCGGATGGATCATGTTCGCAATGCCGCCGACCAGGTTCACCGCGTAGAACATGTAAATGGCCTGCGGGCAGTTCGGCATGGCGATGGTCACCTTGTCGCCCTCGCGCACACCGATGGTCTTGAGTGCCTTGGCGCACTGCTCGATCTCCCGGATCATCTGGCGGTAGGTGGTCGATTTTCCCATGAACGTAAAGGCAATGTTGTTGGGATACTTCTTTGCAACGTTTTCCACCGCCTCGAACATCGAGCCGTTGAAATACTCGAGGTGCATCGGCACCTCGCCCATGGAATCCTTCCAGGGCGTTCTTACGATCGAATCACTCATAATCTACCTCCTCCGATAACGGTCGTTCCAAAAGGGCCGGGTGTTCCAGCAGATACTTGAAAAGGCGCACGCTCTTTGCGTAATAGTAGCCGTCGGCAATGCGCTCGTCCACCGTAAGGCCGAGGTCCACGGTCTCGCGCATCTCGACAAGGCCGTGCTCGTCGTACACCGGCGTCCACTTCTTCTCGCCGATGATGCAGAACAGCGAGCTTGTTCCCCAGTTCGTCAGGTGATGATAGCCGCTCTTCAAGCGGATGGAGCCCAGGTTCGAGAGGAACACCGAGCTGTAGTTCGGGTCCTTCCCGATGAGAAAATCGGGGCACCAGCCGTGCCGGTCAAGGAAGCGCAGGAAGCGGATGATCGCCTTCGACAAAAAGCGCGGCATGCTGTTGAGCACGTTCATGCTGTTGTCGGTGGTGTTGACCTTCTCCTGCTCGCGGCAGGCGGCCACCTCCTGATGGATCTCCTCGTGGATGGTGTCGATGGTGCTCTCGGGCTTTGCTTCCAGCAGCGCCATGGCCTCCTCGCTGCCGTCGGCAAACTCCTTTTTGATGACAAAGCCCGCCGTCACCTTATTGCGCTGATAGTAGTTTTCATTCGCATAGAAGCGGTTGAGCTTCGGCCGCAGGATCACGGTCTTTACAAGCGCCGTCAGGATCACGTGAAAAAACGTGTACTTAAAGGGAATGCCCTCGTAGTTTTTCGTCGCGATGTAATCCTTGATCGGCTCCAGATTCACGCGCTCGGCAATATACGCCTCGTTGTCCGCACGGTTGGGGTAAATGATACCCATGATAAAGTGCAGCGAATCCACATCCCGCAGCAGCGTCGCGTCGCGCCGGTCGCCCCAGCGCCTTTTCTGTTCTGCCATAGATTTCTTTTTTCCTTCCTTTGGTTTTGCTCCTTCATCCACTCTTCCAAAGTGAATCCCCTCTCAGGGGAGAAAACGCTCAAAAATGGCGATCGCGCCCTCGCGCTCCGCCGTCTCCAGATCTTTCTTCGACCGGATGGTCCAGTAAACGCCCTGCGCGCCGTAGAGCGTTCTGCACAGGCGCGGCGCCCAGTTCTTCTTATCCTCAAACTTGTAGGCGATAAAGTCCGGCTGCGCCATGATATTGCCCAGCAGGTTCGTCGTCGCAAACGCCATCCGGAGGCTCAGACTCCCGCGGTCTTTCAGAAAGTCGCAGCTCAGCTGCCCGCGGATGACCTCCGGCCGGTTCTTTTTGAGCCACGCCACGCACCGCGGGTCAAACGACTCCACGCAGTAATCGACGTGGAATTTGTCCAGCTCCTCCATTGTGCGCTTCGTCAGCTCCGCGAAATTATCGCGAAAGCTCTTGACCTCCACGATGAGCGGCAGCCCCGTGCCCTCAAAGAGCGCGAGCACCTCGCGAAATTCCGGGATGATCTCCTGCGTTCCGCCCAGTGGATAGTCCTTTCGCTCCTCCGCGCTCAGGTCCTCAAGATAGCCCTCGCGGCCCGTCATGCGCTTTAAGCCGCTGTCGTGGAACACGGCAAGCGAGCCGTCGCGCAGAAGATGCACGTCAAGCTCCGCGCCAAAGCCGTGCGCGATCGCGCGCGAGAACGCCGGCAGCGAATTTTCCGGCACGCCTGCCGCGGGATCGTAAAGCCCCCGGTGCGCATAGCGGAACTTCCGCAGCGCGGCCATGCTGTCCCTCCCCCGGCGGCAGCGCAGCAAAATACACCACGCCAGCGCCAAAATCAGGCAGATTCCGACAACGATCGGTAAAATTTTCATTTCAGATCACTTCTTGTATTCAATTTAATCGGCGTCCATGTCCTCGTAGGCGGCAAGGCCGGCCTTGGCCTCCACCTTGCAGTCGCCGTGGCGCACGAAGCACATCGTCACAAAGCTGCACGCCACGAAAAACGCCGCATACGGGAACAGCACGCTGTAGCTGATATGCTTTAAGAGCGTGCCCGCCAGGATCGGCGTCACGACCTGCGCCGCCATCGAGAAGGTGTAGTAGTAGCCCGTGAACTTGCCGATGTCGCTGCCCTTGCACATTTCCACGACCATCGGCAGCGAGTTGACGTTGATCGCCGCCCACGCAAGGCCGACGAGCGCGAACACCACAAACATCACGCCCGTGATGGTCTGATAGTGCATCGTCAGGAAGTAGCCCGCAAGGAAGCACGCCGCCAGCAGCAGCACGCCGCCCTGAATGGTCTTTTTGCGTCCGATCTTCGAGGCGAGCTGGCCCACGGGGATGTACGAGATGATCGCGCCGCCCGTCGCCACCAGAAGGCACGTCGATGCGCCGCCGAGTCCCTGCCCCATCACATGACTGACGTAGGTCGTCCACCACGTCGTCACGCCGTTATACCCAATATACCACAGCGCGATGGAAAGGAGTATCATCAAAAGGCTGCGTTTGACAGGCTTCGGCAGCTCCTCGCTGCCGTCGGGTTCCTCCTCCGCAAGCTGCTGCTCGGGATGCGCCTGCTCGTACGCACGCTCCGCCGCCGCAAGCTTCGGCTCGTTCGTCGTCAGATACAGCACCAGCACCGAGACCGCCATCAGCACCGAAACCACGATGAACAGCGGCTGATAGTTCACATGCTCCACCCCCGCAGTCTTGCTGTTGGGATACAGCACCGCCGCGACGGCCAGATACAGGATGCCGCCCACCGCGCCCATCAGGTTGATGATGGCGTTCGCACGCGAGCGCAGGGGCTTGGGCGTCACGTCGGGCATCAGCGCCACCGCGGGCGAGCGGTAGGTCCCCATCGCCACGAGCAGCAGCCCCAGCGCAACGACAAAGAGCGCGAGCTTTCCCCGCTCGTGCGTCGCGGCGTAGGCGTTGTCGAAAATGGGCAGCAGGTTCATCAGCACCGCCGCACACGCCGTGCCGCCGAGGATAAAGGGCATGCGCCGGCCGATCTTCGTGCTCGTCCGGTCGCTCAGCGCGCCGAAAAACGGCAGCAGGAACAGCGCCAGCACATTGTCCGCCGCCATGATCGCGCCCGAGAGCGTCTCGTCCAGATGGAACGTGTTCGTCAAAATCAGGGGGATGATGTTGTCGTACATCTGCCAGAACGCGCAGATGGAGAGGAAGGCAAGGCCCACCAGCACCGTGCGCTTATTGTCGAGCTTCATGAGGAGTCCTCCTTGCAAACGCTGTCGAATTTCTTCTCAATTATAGAAGGGTAACACAAAACTATTGAAAACGCAAGCATCACGCGCATTTGCGATTCATCTCGCAAAATGCAATACTTATCGCAAGATTTTTCAATTAAAAAATAGCTGAACTTTTACGCAGTGATTTGTGCAAGTTGTTCATTGAACACTCTGGCCGCAGTTGTCCGTCCCAAAATCTCCCGTG
>Ga0129311_1000588_pt1 | contig 30514 bp, 30 predicted proteins | sample Go1ome_FD_94435 | JGI IMG/M metagenome (GOLD analysis project Ga0129311, IMG submission 94435) | Western lowland gorrila individual fecal microbial communities from Wisconsin, USA - Go1022B metagenome | ecosystem: Host-associated > Mammals > Digestive system > Large intestine > Fecal | place...
ATATCCACAATGTTGTTTATTATAATATTTGACTACTTCTAATTTAAATTCATTTGAATATTTAGACATAAAATGAACCCTCCTTATTAAACTTTTTTTGTCTAATAATTTGGGTTCACTTCACTTTTGTACTGCTCTTATTCTATGAATTTTATTATATCTAATGTATGCATTGCTCTAGTACATGCAACATATAATAATTTAATATCTAAAATTTCCTCATTATATTTACTTTCATCATAAATGATTACACTATCAAATTCCATTCCTTTTGAAAGATATGAAGGTATTATACTTATTCCTCCTTTGTATTTAGATACATCATCTGAAACCAATTCTATATCATATAATTCCTTGTTAATTCTATTATATAAATCTATACTTTCATTAAAATCTTTTGTTATTATTGCTATATTTGCATTACCAACTTGCAGTTGCTCACCAATTAACTTATATATAATCTTCGTTTGCTCATTTTTATTCTTTACACTAAAATGTCTTACTTCATTTCCATGTCTTTCTATTGGTTTAGCCAAAATTATATTTTCTTTGTTTGAAAGTTTATCTATCACTATGTTAGCTTGATTCATTATTTCTATAGAAGTTCTATAACTTTCTTTTAAATATTCTATGGATGCTTTCCCCTTAAAAACTTCTTTATTAAGTTTTTCCCAATCATTTGTCCCTTTATATGAATAAATTCCTTGTGATATATCTCCCAAAATTGTCATTGACATATTAGGAACTAATTCTTTAAAAATATAAAATTGAAATTCCCCTAAATCTTGAGCTTCATCAATTACAATATGTTCTAATTTTATATTATTAATATTTCCCCAAAATTTATTTTGAATATAAAACAATGGAGCTAAATCTTCATATTCAACTTTTTTATTTTTTATATTTTCCTTATATGTTTTCAAAATATATTCATATACTGTATCTTCTACATATTTATTGAAAAGTCTTTTATTGTTAATGATTTTCTTATATAACTGCATAACTTTCTCTACTCTAAAGCTTTTTAAATAATCAACTACTAATTTTTTTCCACCTTTAAAAAGCTGTTGCATTTCATATTCAGTTTCTTTAAATATATTTAGTCTAATTTCCTTTATTTTTTCTTCACTCAAATTATTATCGATTTTATCTAATTTATTTTTTCTTTCTTCTGATATTCTATCAATTAATTCATCTGCAATATTATTAATCTTTTTTTGTAATACTGCCGTTAGCATCTTTTTACTTTCATTTATTGAATTATTTTTAAAATAATTCATAAACATCTCTTTTATTTCACCATTATTTATTACGATGATATTTGAAACTTTAAAATCTTCCTTTGGAAGATTCTCTTCTAAAAATTCTCTAATAAATTCATCAATTAATTCTTTATAACTTAAAGACGATTTAAAGCTTGCAGATTTCTTTATTAAATTAATTTCTCCTTTTTTATTAACTAAATTAGATAATTCTTCATTTATAGGTTTTACATCAAAATTACCATCAATATTTTCAATCATAAATTCTTCAAATGTTTGTTGTCTTACATAATCTACTCCCAAATCTGGCAACACATTTGAAATATAATCCAAGAAAAATTTATTTGGTGCAATAATCAAAAATTCTTCAGGATTAAATTCTTTTTCATAGGTATATACTAAATATGCTATTCTATGTAACGCCACTGTGGTCTTTCCAGAACCAGCAACTCCTTGAACAATAAGTGGATTTGACATCTTTGCACGAATAATCTTATTTTGTTCTGACTGTATAGTTGAAATAATATTTTTTAGTCGAGATTCTGAATTTTCTGTAAGACATTCTTGTAAGAATTCATCATTTGTTGTTATATCAATATCTTGATAGTCTTTTAAAACAGATTTTTCAATAGTATATACTCTTTTTTTACTTAAATCTCCTTTTATTATTCCATCAGGGCATTCATATTCTACTTTACCTAACTGTCCATCATAATAAACACTTGCTATTGGAGCTCTCCAATCAGTTACAACCACCTCATAATCATTATTAAATATTCCAGTTTTTCCTATATATATTTTTTGTATATTGTCTTTATTATTTTCTTTAAAGTCTATTCGTGCAAAATAAGGTACATCTATTGCCTTGTTTAAATTCTTTAGTTTATTACTATATTCTCTGCTCATATTTTGAATATATTGTTCATCTGCATTTCCTTTTAATAAATTAATATACAACATTTCATATTCTTCTATATTTTTTCTTACAATTTCTATCGTATCAGATACTTTTTGTATTTCCTCTTTTTCTATCATTTTCTTTTCAACTCTCTTTAATTTCTTTTTAACTAAATTATAATACCATTTTTTTAAGTTTTTTGCAATTATTTACAGCCATTTTTCCATAAAACTTGAGAAAATCAATGTTTTGTGATATAATGCTAATATATTTATTCAAAAGTTATCTTAATATTAGGAGGATTAAAATGGACAATTCACAAAAATATATTGGCAAAAAAGTCAAAGTAAAAATTGATAGAAAAATGGGTTCAAAACACCCTACACATGGATTTATTTATCCATTAAATTATGGTTACATTCCAGATACAATAAGTGGCGATGGTGAAGAACTAGATGCTTACATTCTTGGAGTTTTCGAACCCGTAGATTTTTTCGAAGGCATTTGCATTGCTGTTCTACATCGTTTAACTGACAATGATGATAAACTTATTGTTGTACCAGAAAATATCAATTACACAGATGAACAAATTGACGCACTCACAGAATATCAAGAAAGATTTTTCGAGCATATTATTATAAGATAACTTTTATTAAAAGCCTCACATATTTTACTAAATATAGTGAGGTATTTATTTTGCCTTTTAGGTTGTCATAACAACTTCCATTTATTGACAAAATGGCGAATATTTAGTATAATTGTACTATAAATTATTTATAAAAGGATGGTATTAAATGAAAAAATTTGATGTAATAAAGCGTGGTAATGATCAAATTCTTGTTATATCTGGTGCAAGTGGTGTAGGAAAAACTACTACTTGTGCTTTACTAGGTATGATGTACCCTGCAAATTATGTACATATTCCTTTTGATCGAAGTAGAGCTTCAAGACCAGGAGAATTTGGTTCAAGACATGTTGATTTAGATACAATGCATGAAATGTATAATTCTGGAGAATATTTTAATATTGCTCCTGTAACCCATGGTGGCTTTGCAGCAATTAGAACTTCTGATATTAAAAAGGCTTTTACCGATGGAAAAATAGCTGTTCTTGAATATCCAATAGAAAAAATTGATGTATTAGAAAAAACTTTTCCGACAGCTGAAGTAACTGGTATAGAATTAGTTGCTCCAACTGAAAAAGAGAGATTTAGAAGATTAAAACAAGATCATAAATATACTGATCATCGTATTGAAAGTGCTCAATTTGGTTCAGGTAGAATTGACCGATATAAAAATGATGATCTACTTACTTTAGATGACCATAATTTAGTCTTAATTACCGAAAGAGATAGACTTGGAGATACAGTATATGAAATAGATAGATATATGCGAATCCAAACTTTAACTTTATCTAAATTACAAGAAGTAGAAAGAATTGGTGGCATTAATGGTGTTCAAAAGTTCTTAAAGTCTTTACGAGTACCTAAACATAATTATACAGAATCTGAACACTACGAATTTTTAGAAAATAAATTACCAAAAACAGAAGATTTTGAGAGATAACTCTCAAAATCTTCTTTCTATAGATCTTTTATAAAATTTTTATCTTTTATTATTAATTTGATTGTTTCTTCTATGCTAATTTCAGTCGTATCAACTATTTTTGTATTAGGAAAAAATTCTAATACTAAATTTCTATAAATTTGTTCTGTTCTTTCAAATTTATCTTTATTCATAATCAATTTATCAGAACCAGTAATTTCATTTTCCCTTTTTGTTCTTTCTTGTAATCTTTTTATTCTTTCTTCCATGCTAGTTGTAATATAAAATGAATCCATAGATGGATAATTTTTAAGTAAATTCTTTAATATGTAAATTTCTTCTTTATCTTCTTCACTATTTTTTTCAATTTTTCCAGCTAAATATTTAATTATCCAAAGTGAATCTAACAATATTAATCCATCTTCTTTATAATTCTCTATATCTTCCTTTATATTTTCTTGAAGTAATGGTTTCCATTCTGCTGGAGATAACCATTCATCTCTTTTCCTTACTGTTTCTATTAATTTTATTGGTGTCAAAAATTTCTTTTTTACTTTAAATGTATTTGGAATTTTATTATCAATTTCATTTATAATAGTAGTCTTTCCTGAAAAGTCCATTCCACTAAATAACTTAATTTTAGACATATTTTATAGCTCCTATTTTTTTATAATCTCTAATATTTTATTTATTCCTTGTTCTACTGATAAATCTGAAGATGTATCAATTATTATATTTTCTTTTGACTCATTTGCTTTACTCACAAGTTCATTATACACTATATTAAAAAATTCTGGATTATCTCTATAAAAATCATGTACTGGAGATTCTTTACTTTGTTCCATTCTTTCTTTTATAACTTCAAATGGCGGAATACAAAATACATTTACTGATGGCTTTATTAATATATCATTATCCATAAATGCTTTTGGTATATCATAAATATTGTAATCAGATTTAATATAATCACCATATGCTTTTATATATGTTGTTATTGCATCAAAATATCTATCTTGTAACACGATTGTATTTTTATTTGATAAATATGGTCTAATTATATTTTTAGTATTTATTATTAAATCAGTGAAAAAATATGAAACTGTAATAGGCATATCTTTTTTTCCTAAATTTTCTTTGAATTTTTTTCCCAATTCAGTATATGTCATAGCACCATGATTATATACTGGTTCATAACCTAATTCTTTTATTTTCTCACTTAATAAATTACATGTCGTTGTCTTTCCACTACAGCATATTCCTTCAAATACAATAAAATTATTCATATCAAACTCCTATCTATTATTTAAAACTGTGTAACCTCTAAAATATTTACTATCCTTTGTAAGCTCTATAGGAAGATTAGCATTTGATATTAGATTATTAACCTCTATAAGATGTTTGTCATAATCATAATCAACATCTGTTGTATTTGGATTCTTCCAATCCTCTATTTCAAGCATTTCTTCATAAACAGAATTCTCTTCATCTTTTTCAAAATATTTAACTTTGTCATAAGAAATATATAAGCAATCTCCATCTTTTTCAACAACGCTTACTTCTCTTTTCATATTCGCAAATAATTTTATACTTAATTCGCTTTTTACATCAATATTTAACTCTTTTATAAATTCATTTACATCTTTATATTGACCTCTTAATTTTGTTCCTAATTCAAGCTTTGAAACATAAGGCTTATCTGGATTGCATTTGTTTGTTTTATACAAGAATCCCTTAAATTGCTCAGTAATCATATTACTGCCTCTCATAACATCTCCTCTATTTAATATAGTAAAATTATTATCATCATAGTAGGTTTCATGCTTTTCTTTTTCAAAACTTTCAACTAATTTATAACCATTTTCATAAAGAAATTTAAGAAATTCTTTTGAATTATATTTTTTACCATTTTTAATTAAATACTTAAGTTCTCTTTCATAATTTTCAAATTCCATATAAAATACCTCTTTCACTATTATTTAACGCTTATAAATACCCCTGTTTCTCTTGGAATATTTATCGCTCCATCTTTTATTCTTATATCCTCAAAATAATTATATAAACTTAATAAACTCTCATCTGAATAACCTGATATTGATTTTGTTGATTTTAGCCATTCTATTAAATCTTGTGTATTAGTTATTGCCAAAGTGTTCTCATAGTCATATCTTTCAACCTTTTTAAAATACTTGTTTAGTATTTCGCTTCCATTTTGAAGATTAAAAGGTAATTGTTCTGTAAAAGCTGTAGATGTTGGTTCAAACTTCACTATTGCATTATGTAAAAAAGGTCTCATTCCACCATTTCCATCTGTTGCAGAATAAAATACTCCGTTTTCTTTTAATACCCTTTTTACTTCCAACAATGCTTTGTTTAAATCTGGCACATGGAACAACATATGATTTGCAATTACTATATCAAAAGTTTCACTTTCAAAAGGAATTTCTTGTATATCAATTTTTTTGATTGAAACATTCCTATTATTAGAAAATTTTTCTTTAACCATTTCTAACATTCCATCAGAAAAATCTGATAATACAAGTCTACAACCATTTGGTAACTTTTCAAGTTTGTCTTCCCAATGACTTCCATTACCACATCCCAATTCTAATATTTTCATGTTTTCTTTAAATATATATTTATCAAACAACCAATCTGCAAATTTATACTTATTAGTTGTATATTTTTTATAAAAATTGATTCTCATTGCTAAATTTTTATCATTTGAAAATTGATTTTTTACATTTTTTGTTACATTCATAATAGACATATTTATTTACCTCCACTCTTTAATAATACTTTATTATTTTTTATCTTATAAATGGATTTTCTTTCCCATCATAATTCAAATCATATTTTTCACACAATGCTTGTCCACTTCTATTTATTGTTCTATAAAAGTCAGAATTACTTCCAATTTGAGCTAATACTTTTTCATCTAATTCTTTTTCTGTAATGCCTCTTTCAACACTATCCAAAACCATTTTCATAAAATCTAAATCTTTTAATTTTAATTGATAATATAAATCATAAAAAGATTTTTCGCCAGTTGAATCTATTGCTTTTGGAGATGAAATCGGATCAATAATCATATCATACAATTTCATGTGTGATTTATGCCATTTTTTTAATGCATTGTAAGTCATTTTAACTTTTGGATCTACAATTTCATATTTATTATTGTCATATACATCATTTTTTACAATTTTATCCTCTTTTTTTAATTTTTCTGTATATAATGTTCCATCAGCTGCAAACATTTCTGAAAATATCCCTTTTGTAATAATCCAATCATATTCTCTTAAAAATTCATAATTTTCTTTAAGTTCTTCAAATGTTGTATTATCATCAAATAAAATATAGCCTGCCTGTACATATATTCCATATTTTTTTAAAATATCTAATGCCTTTTTATTTGCTGCAAGATTAGCACTTTTATTCATCCTTTTCAAAGCAGTATCCGAACCGTTCTCGATACCACAAGCAAAAGAATGAAATCCTGCTTCTTTTAAATATCTTATTTTACCATCTTCAACTTGATCTGCTTTTAAAGAACCTCTTAAAGAAACATCAATTCCTCTTGCTTTTATCTTTTCACTAAATTCTTTTGCCCACTCTTCATCTCTATCATGTTCTAAAAAGCTATCATCAATAACTTTAATATATTTTACACCCATATTCTGTAATTGTTCTAATTCATCTATTATACTATCAACACTTCTTCCTCTCCATTTGCTACCATTCGATAATTTATTAAATGCATTTACTGAACAAAATAAGCAATTTCCCATGCATCCTCTTGCAGTTAAAATATTTACTGTTGATTTTCTATCTTTTGCCATCTGCATTGTATCTCTTGCTGGAAAAGGTATATCATCTAAATTAGATATTAAATCTCTCTTCTCTGTTCTTATTATTTCCCCATCTTTTTCATAAACAATTCCTCTAATCTCTCCAATATTTTTTTCAGAATTTCCAGTAAAGTAATCAGAAACTTCAACAATAGATTCTTCTCCTTCTCCAATCATCGCAATATCAAATATGCCTTCTTTTACAAACTTTTGTGGATTAAATGAAGGTCCAAAACCACCACACATTAATTTAATTTTTGGTCTTGCTTTTCTAATTTTTCTTGCCAATTCTATTGATTTATCATTATTAGACATATAACATGAAACTCCAATAATAGATGCCTCTTTATCTGATAAAATTCTTCTTAATACTTCTTCGTCACTTAATCCTCCAAGCCAACCATCAATAATTTCGACATTATATCCGTTTTTTCTTAAAACAGCTGTTAAATATGATAAACCTAAATTTTCTTCTGAAGTTCTATGTGTATCTGGCGACAAAGTTGTCAAAATAATTTTATTTTTTCTCTTTTTCAAAATATTTTGAAGGTACTCTTGATATTCTTGCACATTATCATCATTTCCTTCAATATGTATAATTCCTTTTGATTTATCTATAATTACACATCTTCCATCTTTCATTGTAAAAAGAAAATCATTGTTTTCATAATTTAATCTACACATATTTTTTGCTTTTTCATTAGTAAGAGTCATATTTTTTCTTATAGTAATTTCTGAACTCATATTAACTCTCCTTTATTTTTTTGGTTTTCCAATCCAAGTACATAAATAATTCTCATGTACTAATTGTTTATCACTTTTTTTATAATTTATATTTTTGTCTATTTCAACTTCTTTAAAACAAAATGGATCTCTTGCATATAAATCTTTTTCGCCTGTTTCACATTTCTTATATGTGTATGCCATTGCAAAACAGCCACCTCTACATATTTCAGCTTTTTCACAATTTTTACATCCTTCGATATTTTTATAATTATCTTTTCTTGTTTTAAATGCTTTAAATTCTTCTGAATTTATAATATCAAATATATCATCTGTTAGTAAATCTCCCACTCTATAATCATGCATATATACGCATGGAGATACTGGTATTTTCCCATCCGGTGTTATCGAATTAATTCTCATTGAATAAATTCCACATGCACAACCTTGAACCTTGTCATTTTGAGTTAATCCTGATAGCGTTGGTTCACTTAGTTCAACAGTATCACATTTTTCAAATAAATATTTATAATTTTCTAATACTTGTTCTTTTGAAGGGACAAGTTTAAAATGTTGTGATTGTATTGGTTTAAGCAAATTAAATCTTATATTTGAATCATATTTTTTTGCAATTTTTAATAATTCATCTATTCTATCTTTAGTAAAATTCCAATTCATTGCACACATTATAATTCCAGATTCAATGTTATTTTCCTTGCAAATTTTTAATGCTTGAATAGCATATTTATAAACATCTCCACCTCTATTTTCATTATGTTCATTTTCGTATGGAGAATCGAAACTAATATCTACATCATTTAATAATTCTAAACATTCTGGGTAAGTATTTTTTAATGCAATAAGACTAATTCCAGCAGTAGTTATACCTACTTTTATATTTCTTTTATTTAATTCTTGTAAAATATATGGTAACATACTCTTTTTTACATCTAAACCATTTGTAAAAATTGGTTCATTACCACCTAAATTAACTGTTTCTACATTTAGCTTTTCAATTTGTTCTATAACCCTATCTACTATTTCCTTTGTAAGATTTTGTCCTTTTTTCCTAACTGTAAAAGAATAACAATGTTTACATTTACAAGGACAATCATTTCCTAAAGTCCATCCTATATTTTTTATCATTTAAAAATACCTCCATTTCCTAATAAATTATACCATTTTATGTAAATTTTGTCAATTAAACAATAAGGGTTTTTGCTTATATTTCAATGTTTTTCTGCATATTTATAAAAGGCCATAAAACAAATCTATTTTAAATTTATTTTATGGCTTTTTCTTAATCAATCTGTTCTAAATCAATTAATTCATTTTCTTTAAATGTTAATTTTAATAAACATGGAGACTTAATATTTAATTCTTTTTTATCATTATATACCAATTTTACATCTTCATTTACCTTACACCAATTTAATAAGAAGAATTTAACAGAACCACCATGACTAACCACTGCTATTTTCTTTCCACAATATTCCTTAAGAATTCTATTAAAAAAGTTATTCATTCTTTCTCTTGTTTGTTCTGCACTTTCCCCATCTGATGTTCTAAATGTTCTGTCTAAAAGTTGTTCTTGTGAAGGATCTCGTGTTGCTTTATCCTTCATAAATTCTCCTAATTCTTTTAAATTCCCCAATTTTCTTTCACTTAAATCATTATCTAAATTAAATGGTAAATTATTTACTTTTGCTATATATTTTGCTGTTGCTTTAGCTCTAGTATAGCTACTTGACCATATTACATCTAAATTTTGTAATTCTTTGTTTTCACTTAATTTTCTTGCTTGTTCTTCGCCTTCAACAGATAAAATTTCTTTTTCATTAATTAATTGTGAATCTTCACTTGTATTTCTAATACCTTCTTCATCAACTGTTTCAGCATGTCTTATTAAATAAACTATTGTATTTTCCATCAAAATCAGCTTCCTTTCATAAATTTTGTTTATTATATCATTTTATTAAAAATTTTACTATAATTTATCAATTTTTTATAAAAAAAGAAGTGATACCAACCAATTAAGATTGATACCACTTCTTTTTTATTTATAAGCAGGAGTTCCAAAGCCTCTTATTACGCTACTATCTATACTATACTCATTTTCCTTACATACATCTCCTCTTGTGTTACCTTCAACAGTATAAATAATTCCATTTTCAACCCTTGATACTATACCTACATGATCAGCTAATCCATCATTTGAATCAGCCCAATCAAAAAATATAATATCTCCTGACTTTGGTGTATAACCTTTTTCTTGCCATAATCCACAAGTTTTAAACCAAGCTACACCTTCACTTTCACAACTTGCAAATTTAGGAATTATTCCCGCTTCTATATAGCCACATTCATTTGCACACCAAGAAACAAAGCACGCACACCATTCCACTCTTGAATTATAACCATACCAAGACCAGAAGGGTTGTCCTCCAACATTTCCAATTTGTTTTTTTGCAACTTCAACTATATCTGTATTTCCAACTGATGAACCATAAATTACAGATGACCATAAACTTGCATACTGTTTATCTAATAATTCTGCTAATTGTTTATTTTGCTCAATACTAAAATTATATTTTTGTGCCATCTCTAGTGTATCTTTTCCATTTACATTAATATGAAGCACTGTTTTCTTTTTATTATCTTTATCTGTTACTTCTTCTGTTGATGAAGTTATTTCATTCATTTCCCAAAATATTTCATTTAATGTTAATATTTTGTTGTCATCTAATGTCATAACTTCTGCATCATTTTTACCATTGCTTACTTTTACAGTATATACTGCTAAAATATCTTTCCATTCTGCTCTTTTTGAATTAATATCATATTCATCATGTTTATTATCATTTTGTATTTTCGTTATTTTATTTATAAATTCTGTATTTAGATTTGATATTACTCTATCCATTGTTATAACTTGTTGTTCTCCATTTATAGTAACTTTGCTACCTGTATCTTGACTAGATAAAAATATTCCAAATATTGAATGAGCAATTAATGCTACAAGACAAACTACAACTATAATTATTACAGAAACCCATCCACCTGCAACAATTAATGCTATTAATGATTTTAGTGCTGCAATTATAGCTTTTATTGCAGTTATTGTAACTTTTATAACAACTTTTATTGTTTTTATTGTAGCTTTAACTGCTGCTTTAGTTGCCTGTACTGTTTTCTTCGTTGCCTTTGCTGTTGTTTTTGTTGCTTTTTTCGTTGTTTTTATAGTTTTGTCAGCTGTTTTAACAGCTTTTTTGGTTGTTTTAGCCGTTTTCCTTACTTGTTTTATTGATTTTCTTGTTCTGTTTCTACTTTTAATTTTTCTAATTCTATCAACTGTTTTTTGTGTGTTCTCAACAGTTTTCTTAAAATTTCTTTTTCCTATTCTATTTAATTTACGAATATCTTCAGGTGTTCTTTTTACTTGTCTTGATATTCTATTTATTGCATAATTTGTTCCATCTTCATTTGTTTCTTCATAAGTTTCACTAGCTTTATTTTTCATTTGTATTGATTTATCTTTTACTTTTTCGGTGTTTACAATGGCTTTATTTAATGTTTTTACTGTTCCTTTTTTCTTTTCTTTAATTTTAATATCTGCCAATAAAACCTCCTATTTTATTTCTCTTGCTACTATAACTAATCTACTATTTTTATTACTATATTCACAAGTAGAAAGTGTTATCAATTTTTCTTTATCTTTTATTTCTATATCTGTATTATATAAAGACTTATCTTTGCATATATTGATAAAATTATCATACATTTTTTTATTTTCAAAATTTATATTCTCATAATATTTAAAAGTATTTTTTGTATATACTGTTGTTTTAAAAACTGCAAATATTTCATAACTATATTCTTTTTTTAATGTAGTAAAAGTTATAATTTTATGATCATTATAAAAATCTTTTGCTTTATATTTTTCAAGTTCTCCAAACATTTTATTATTTTTCATGTGATGACCATAAATTACAATATTATCACTATTTAGATTACATTGTTCTGCCATATATGGAGTACCATAACTAGAATAGTTTTTGTAAAAATCTCTATGCAAATAATAATTTGGATTATTTATATTTTGCATAATAGGATAATTTATTGTTGTATTATCAATTTTTAGCCAGCCAACAATATCCTTATTTTTTTCATATAATTTATTTATATCTATTTTTCTTTCTTCCTGATTTTCTAAATTTTCTTCAACTATTTCTGTTAAATCCTCAAATGTATTTTCTTGTTTCTCATTTTGTTTTTTTTCTTTAAATATTAAATAACTACTAATAAGTATTAAACCTATTAGCAGTATTGTAATTATAGTATATACAATTTTTCTCATTATATAGTTGCACCTTCTCCGTAATTTTGTTGTCATTAATTTATATAATTCTGTATCTTTTGGAAATTTATTAGAAAAAGGAATTAATGAACTACCTATTTTTAATAAGCCTTCTCCAGAGCCAACATTTGTAATATATGATAATTGTAAGTCTGATATATTAAGAAGTTTTGCAAGTTCAACTCTATCTGTACTAGCCTGATTAAGCATAATAATCAATTCGCTATTTGCCATCATTGCTCTTGCTGTATTATTTTGTAACATATCTTCAACATTTTGTGTTATTCCTATCAAATATGCCCCATATTTTCTAACTCTTTTCCAAAGTGTGTATAAGAAATTTGCAGAATATTCATTTCTTAATAATAAATATATCTCATCAATAAATATATAAGTATTTCTTCCTTTTGCTCTATTTTGTGTTATTCTATTTAATATAGAATCTAAAACTACTAGCATACCTAATGGCAATAGTTGTTTTCCCAAATCTAGAATATTATAACAAATAAGTCTATTCTCTGTATCTACATTAGTTTGTTTTGCAAAAGTATTTAAACTACCATTTACAAACAGTTCAATAGCAAGTGCTATTTCTTTTGCTTCTGTTTCTTCTTGTTTTAATAATTCTTGATAAAAGTCTTGTAATGTTGGTGGTGTTCCTTGATAGTTTCCTTGTAAGTAATAACGATAGGTACTTGCCGTGCATCTATCAATTATTGATTTTTGTTTTGCTCCTAAATTATCGCTCCCTATAAGTTGTTCACAAAGTGAAAGTATAAATTCTGATTTCAATATAACAGGATTTGCACCATCTGCGTAATTCTTGTTCATATCCATAGCATTTATATGATTTCCACTTGTGGCAGAAACTTTTATAACTTCTCCACCTAGTGCTTTTACTAATGGAGTATATTCATTTTCTGGATCAATAACGATTACATCTGCATTTTTATCTTTAAGCATAGTAAAAACAATTTCTTCTTTTGTTATAAAAGATTTACCACTTCCACTTACTCCAAAGACTAAACTATTTCCATTTAATAATTTTTTTCTATCTGCAATTATCATATTTTTTGATATAACATTTTGTCCGTAATATATTCCATTAGTTTCTCTAATTTCTTGTACTCTAAATGGCATAAAAACAGCAAGGGACTCTGTTGTTAAAGTTCTTAAAGTATCAATTTTTCTAACTCCAAAAGGCATTGCTGTATTTAATCCATCTAATTGCTGAAATTTAAGAACCCCAAACTGACATAAGTTTTTCCTTGCTATTGTCAATATTTCTTCTGTATCGTTGTCTAAATCTTCTTTTCTTTCTGCTGTGTGTACCATAGTTAAAACAGACATGAACATTCTTTGATCTCGTGTTAGTAAGTCATCTAAAAATTCTTTGCTTTGTTCCCTTTGCATCTCTAAATCATAAGGGATTATAGCAGAGAAGTTATTATTCGCATTCTGTCTGCGTTGCCAATTAGTTATATTAGTTTCTACCCCTAATCTTCTATTCTCTGCTTCTCTAACAGCTTCGTCCATTGCAATCGGTATTACATCTATACTCATCATTGAGTTTTTATTTATATCTGTAAGTTCTGCAACCATACTATCTTTAATATAATTTGCATACTCTTTTAAAAATAAAACTCTAGCATATCTATTACCAATTTTTATATAATCATCTTTTATTTCAAAAGTGTCAGGGCAAATATAATCTTTAAAACTATGTCCTTTTCTCATATTTGAAATAAAATCAAAATTAAAGGCTGTTTCTTCTCCAACTCTATAAAAATCATGAAAAAGTTGTAATCTTTCTACCGCTTCTAGCTCAACACATACAGAACCTAATTCTTTAAATTTATTTATTAATTCTGTTCCAATTCGTAAAAAATATAATCTTGCATCTTCTATACTTTTCTTTTCTATTGTTATAGTTATGCACTTTTCTTGCACAATTCCATTTGACGCTGTTGCTTTATCTAAAAGCATTTTGTTATATTCTTTTCTATATTTATCTAACTCATCATCTTCTAATTTAATAAACATTGTCTTTTGAAAATCTAGTTTATTTAATCTTCTATTTATTATAGTAATTTTACTTGTTGCCCCTGTATCAAATGAATTTAAAAGTTCTGAATATTCTAAAAACATTTCTTCTTTATCTTCTCTACTAGCAACAGAATAATTTATATCTGTAAATTTAAAACATTTAGAATATTTATTTTTTCCAACTAAAAAGATGCCATCTTCCCACATTGCATCAATGGGTATGGCATCTTGCACACTTTTTGGTATTTTAAACTTTTCCTTGTCTTTCTTAAATAATGTTCTGTTTAGAATTTTCAATAGTTTTTGTTTTCCTCCTCTTGCTTTTCTTTTCTTCTTTTATTTTTTCTTTTTCTCTTATAATCATCTCTTCATAATATAAATTCCTTGGTTTAAATGTTAATCTATTTGGTGTTAGAATAACTGATTTTATCCATGCACTAATAAACTTTTCAGCTGTCATTCCGTTATATTTCAAAAAACCTATTACAGCAAAAGGAACTGCACATAAGATGCACAACCATGATAATGTTTCTATTCCAAAGAATGGTTTTAATACAAAATATACAATAACAGCAACTATACAAGCTAATATTGAAAAGATAAATTGTCTTAACGATAAACCAAAGAATATACTTTCTGTAAAATCTCTTATCTCTTTATTTATTTTTACTTCCAGTTTATCTTGCCTCTCTTCCTTTATTTTTATCTGCTATAATTTGGTCTGCTATATTTAAATACATAGAAGCTATACCTTTATATTTTCCATACTGATAATCTCCCTGCATATCTTTTGAAATATAGTCTATTATTTCTTTAATTTGTTTTCCTTTTAAAGGTTTATTATAAACTCTTTTTAATTCCTGTTGTTGCATATATGTTCCATATTCCAATGCCAAAGGGGTATCACTTAAATATTTCATATCAACTAATCCTTTTGCTAAGGATTCTCTATATTCTGTATCTAAATCACATAAATCTTCTTCTATCTCTTCTATTGTTACCTTCAATTTTACCTCCTATATTCCTAACATTTCTCTTACTAATCTATCTGAAATTTTTACCGTTCCAACCAATACCAACATATTAAATATTAGTTCTCCTATATATTTCCATACCATATTCACTGCTGCTGCATTTGTATCTATAACTGGTGGACTTGATGCAAATAATGAGAATATTACGCATGAAAGCATAATAATTACACCTTCTAAGCAAACTGCACTGTAACCTTTTATAAAGCTTCTACCAATGTTTTGTGTTGGCTCTCCAGCAAAACTAGCAAGTGCTACTGGAGATAATGCTGTATAAAGATATATTTTAAAGAATCTTCCATATACAGTTAATATCATTACAAATGAAAGAACTGTTATAAATAATCCTCCGTATTAATGTAACTGCCCACAATGGTATGCTTTCAAAAAAATTACAAGCTTCAACTGCTTGTATTATTTCATTTGGTAAAACAGTTTGTGTTGTTCCTCCGAGTCCTGCTGATGTCATTATTGTACTTGCAATTCCTTGTACTATTTTAAATATTGCCATCATTAATTCCAAACCATATGTTACCATTGCTTTTGCTATTGCAAAACGAATAAAAAGTTTCAATGCGTGTTCTGGCTTTTTAACTTCTGCAAAACTCCCACAAGTTTTCATTACTCCAACAACAAAAAATAATACTAATAATGCTAGTCCTATTGCTTGCATTGCACCATGAATATTAGTAATTACATTCCAAATTGTTCCACCTTTAAAATCAACAGGAGATTGAGAAACAAGTGTCCATATTTCGCTTAATTTAGAGTTCCATGTTTCGATTGCATTTTGTAAATTTCCTACAACCCAATTCAATTTTCAACCCCCATCCTATAATTTTCTAATTCAATATCACTTTCGACTTCATTACCCCATACATCCCAACCTTTCGTTTTCTCTCTTGCAAACAATTCAATTCTTGGTAAATCTCCAACAAGTTCAACAATTTTTTCTCTTACAACTGCTGGTTTTTTACTGTGTTCTTCTATTGGCGTATCTATAATCTGAAATACACTACTAGATTTTCTTTTTATTGTCCCTTTTATTCCAATTAAACAAATTTCTGAATTTGCTCTTGTCCAATAACCTAATCCAAAAAAATATGTGTTACTTTTTTTATTTCTTTTTACCCAATTAAATCCACAAGTTTTATACTTAAATCCCCATTGTTTCATAACTTCTAGTCCTTCTAATAAACATGGGAATGTAACCCATAAAAACAAAATACAATTTTCATCAGAAATATTTTCTATACATTCTTTCAAACCAATAATTTCTTCTATTTTCATAGTTGGATAATGATTTTCAGCACTTCTTTTCTTTCCTTTTTTCGACCACACTTTATATTGCCAAGGTGGATCAGCATAAATTATTTGATATTTTTTTCTCATTTTTCACTCCCTTTTAAAAGGCAAGTTATAAACTTGCCTTTGTTATCCACCTGTTATTATATTTAAAATTTCTTTTGCAAATGTGATTACTATTCCACCTGCTAGAGTCATTATTCCATTTGCTCGCTGACTGGGATCATGTGATTTCAAACTCATACCAACTTGTACTACTCCAAAACCAAGTATAATCATACCAACAGCACGAATTAATCCAAAGATAAAATTTGAAAGATTATTTACCACTGCTAATGGGTCATCAGCAGCAAATACATTGCTTGCTTGTGCTGTAAATAAGATAACTATATAAAATAAAATTCTTGCAATATTTTTTAAAACTTGTTTTAATATTTTTTTATTTTTCAATGTGTATTTATTCCTCCCTAATAAATGCCTCAACTTCTTCTTCTGACAATAATTCATAATTTTCTAGTAATTCATTTTCTTCAAAATTTGTTACTATTTCTTCTCCATTATTTTCATCTAGCACAATAATAGAAGCTGATGCTTTATCAGTTTTGCCATGAATATATGGTTTTTCACCACCATCAGTAGTTAAAGCAATATTAGGGTGTTTTAAAATATCATATTTATAGTCTTTAATTGGTCTTTCGCCACGAATAAAACAAAGTGCATAATTATTATCTAATAAACGCACTTCATCTGGAGTCATTTTTTCTCTCCCAGCGATTTGATAATTTGTAGAATAATTACCACTTCTCCCTGAACTTTTCCCATGTGTATCTAAATCTATTGTTTCTTTTCCGTAATAGTTCTGATACATATTTATGGGTACTTTGTTCATTTCCACCCAAATACAAAAAAGTATCGCAATTTCCGTACAATGCTTTCCCATTGCTTATCGAATAACGCCTTTAATTGTGCTAGGTTTTGGAGAATGATAGAAACAGAAACTGACCTTGACCTCATAACACTTAAAATTTTATCGAAGTCATCTGGTAGACTAACATTTGCAAATTCGTCCATCACAAAATGAACATGGACTGGCAAACTTCCACCGTATTTATGGTCAGCTATATAAAATAACTGTTGAAATAATTGTGTATATAAAATACTTACTAGAAAATTAAAACTTGTATCATTATCTGGAATTAAGGCAAATAATGCTACTTTCTTTTCGCCTAAACTTGGCAAATCTAATTCATCATACTTAACAATATTAGCAAGACTTTCCAAGTTAAACTTTTCTAATCTTGCTGCTAAAGTAATTTGTATTGATTTTAATGTCTTTGCAGAACCTGACCTATAATTCCTATAATATTTTAAAGCAATATGTTCTGGATTTTCATATTCCAATTTATCAAATAAAATATCTACTGCACTTATAGGATTTTCTTGTTCTTCGTTTACATCTGCTGCACGAAGCATCTCAAGTACCATCGGAAAGTTCTGCTCTTCTTCTGGTGCTTCATATTTTAGATAAAAAATAAGAGCAAGTAATAACATACTTCCTGCTGTATCCCAAAAAGGATCTTGGCTCTGACTTCCGTTTAGGAGTTGTACTCTTAAATAAATTTGTTACTAATCTTTGCACATCATTGTCAGTTTTTAGATATACGAAAGGATTATAACAATGACTTTTCTCCATATTGATTAAGTCTAAAACTCTTACTTCATAACCTTTTTTCTCTAATAGATTTCCTGTATCTCTCAAAATCTCTCCGCTTCGGATCAAGAATTACATAGGAGCATTTTGAACTACATTGCATGACATTTGGTTTGCAATAAAATCTTGTTTTTCCTGCACCACTTCCACCACATACTAAGACATTTAAGTTTCTTCTATGCCTTTTTCCATCTAATCCTAAAGCTAAATTTTTTGTTAAAATTTTATTATCACAAAATGGCTTTTGTCTATATTTTTTATTTATTGCACTAACAATACCCCATTTTGCTGAACCATATTCTTCTCTTCTACGATAATTTTTCTTCGTAGATTCATACATTCCTATTCCTAAAATATAAATACATAGTGCAATAAGTATAGTTTTTAAACTATACTCGCACCATATAATATTAAAAGGATTTGAACTTATTTCTCCAAATTTTTTTATTACTTCTGCAAGTCCACCCTTTATATATGGTGCGATTAATAATGATAACCATATAACTGGTATAATTCCTAATATATACAAAAGAGTATTTTGTTGATTATTATCTTTCGCTTACTATTCGCTCTCTTTTAAATATACTTTTCTTTTTTACTGGGGTATTTAGTAATCTTAAAAGCAATTCATTTACAGGCTCTCTATCTTTGTTTTCTTTTTGTAAATCTGTACGAAGTTCATTTAAAGCATTTACTATTAAACCAAATTCATACTTATTTAAAACTAAAATTATTTGTTCTTCCAATAGTTGCCTCCTATCTTGCTTGTTCTTTTTCTCTATTTTGTCTTGAAATACTTTCAATGTTATGACTTATTCTTCCACTTATACTTTCCATAGAATCATGAATAGGCTCTAATTGTTCTCTAATCTCCTTTGCCGACATTGTAGTTAAACCATAAGGTATATCTGTAATATTATAATTTGAAACATCTAAATTATATTTTTTACAAATCATATACGATACAGCATTGACTTTAAAATCTGCATAATCACAATTTTCGCCTATTTCTTGTTTTGCTAATTCTTGCGTCAATTCATTGAAAAGTTTTGTTCTATCTTCGCATCTAGCTATTTGTAAAACATCATTTTCAAAATCATATAGTGCAACTCTATCAGTATTTTCAATTTTATCTACAACTTCAATTCTCGCTTGACTTGACTGTAAGAAAACTTTTAATAATAATTTATCATCATATCTTATTTCTCTTGCTCTTTGTCTTATATTAACTTGAGAAATATCTGTCAAATATTTTACATTATAATTAGTTCCAACACTCCCATCTTCTCTCATATAAGTGTCTGCTGGTTCTAATATTTTTATATCTGGTTTTCTATTTTTCTTTGGATAACCACCAATGCTTGTCCAGTTATCAAAATCTTTTAGCATAATTGCTTCTGGCATTTGTGCATTTATTAATAAAGTATTTGCGACAGAATATTGTTCAAATTTACTTAAAGTATTTAGGTATTTCTTAAATTCTTCGCCATTTTGTACTATTTTTTCTGCACTTTCATCAATTAGATTATAAACATCTTGTTTTTCTTTTCTTTTATAATCAATCCATTCTTCCTTATTGTATTTTCTATTTTTTCGTTCAAAATTAGAAAATACATCTTCTAATTCTATCATCTATTTTCCTCTTTCCTTATTTGTAATATCTAGTTTTGGTATTTGTGTATCATTTTTTGGTGGTAAATCAAATACTACATTTTCTTTTAATTTTTGAGCTTTCTTCAATTCCGTTTCAACCTTCAACTCTGCTTCTGCTTCTTTTAATTTCTTTTTTACAGATTCTTTTTTTACAGGCTCAGTAACCCCTTCGGAATTGCTTTTGCTCTTCAAGGAATGCTCTGACAGAGGGCTTTTTTCCGTCTTTGCTACTTCGGGGTTTTGATTTGAATTTTCTTTTGGTGTAAATAATATATCTTCTACCATATTATCATTAACTTCTTTTCTTTCCGTTCCTTTATCTGGTTCTGCATCAGATATATTTTTTTCTTTTTTCACATTTTCTCTATCTTGTTCAATATCAGTTTGAATTGATGCTTTACTAAATGTTGATAAATTAAATCTGTCTACAATTCTATTAACCTGTGGTGCATCTTTTGCTCTAACCATAATATCAACCATACCGTCAATATTTTTATTACTTTTGGTAACTAATGCACAATACAAAATTCCATACCCTTTAGCTTCTCTATAAAATGTTCGTAAATCTTCCTTTTTTATTGAAAAGATTTTTAATTCATTATCACTTTTTATCATGCTGCTTAATCTTGTTTTACCTTTTGTCTGTTTTTGTTCTTTAGAAATTGTATATAATGCTGCTGCAATATTTTTTACAGCTACACCACTTATTCTAGCAACTACTTCAACTCCTTCTAGTGTTAGTCTAATAGTTTGTTCTGCCGAATCACTTGATATGCTCAACTCTTGGTTTCTCCTTTCTTTGTTCTGGATTTTCATTTTCAACTTTTTCCATATTTTCTTTTATCTTTGGTATTCTTTGTTCAATATCCTCAACCAGTTCAATTTCATAATTTAATTTTTTTATTTTTTCTTGTATTATTTTTATTTCAGTATTAATATTTTCAATTTCAATTTGTGTATTTGTCTTTTTCTTCTTTTTGTATAAACTTTCAATTTTGCTTTTTAACTCTTTCCTATCAATAGTTAAATATTTTTTATATGCTTTTAATTCTTCTAATGACTTTATATCTTTGTTACACAAAAATCTTGTTTCGTTAGAAATCTTATCCATTCTTTTTATTTCTTCTTTTAATTCCTTTGAATATCTTTTAGGTATATTCTTATTTTTTGGAAAAACCTTTAGTAAAAAACAATAATGAAAATACAATGCTTTTATACCTGTTGCTTTTTTTCTATTTTTCAAATTTAATTTACTTTTACTTTTATACTTTTTACTTCTTACTTCTGGAAATGGTTCTCTTATTGCTGACACTTCATATATTTTCTTTTCAATATTTTCAATTTTGTAATCATCTCCAAAAGCCCTTTCTATCCTTACATTTCTTTTATATGGTTCTTTTCTAACACTTAATTTTCCATAACGATTTGTAATTGTATAATCCATTTTTCTTAATATTGATAAAAAATCATTATAAGAAAATGCTTGTGCTATTGCATAATCAATATCTTCTTTTACAATCATATTGTAGCTAGATTTTTGAGCTTGTCCTTTATAAAAATTATTATAATTAATTTTACTTTTTTTACATTTCTTTTCATCAATTACACTCAATCTATTTTCTTCACAAATCCTATCTGATGTTTCTCTAATTAAAGCATAAGTTTCATTACAGTCATGATATTTTTTTCCATCAATATATGAAACAGAATTAAAACAGTAGTGATTGTGAATATGATTAGTATTTAAGTGTGTTGTAACTATAACTTCATATTTATCACTCCAAAGTTCATTAGCAAGTTGTACTCCAATGCTATGTGCTAATTCTGGAGTTACTTCATTTTCTTTAAAAGACTGTATTACATGAAATCCTAAAATCCCATCAGTTTTACTAAATCTCCTTTTCGTTCTCATCATATCTTCATATATTGTTTCTTGATCACAATTTAAGGTTGTAACATATAATTGCTCTTCTGTTTTATACGAAGCCTTAGTATATTCAATTACATTGTGCAAATCACTATAATTTTCTTTACTTGTTTTACTAGGATTAGTAGTATAATCTATAACATGGTCTAATCTCTTTTTTATTTTTTTAATTTTAGTTATTGCCATTTTTTTCTACATCTAAAAATTCCTTTTTTATTTGTTCTGATAATTCATTCCATTTTAAATATACTTTTTTATAAAAAGGAGCATCAACTAAACCTAAACTATTTGCTTTTCTTGCAATTTGATTTAAATTAATTCCTACATATTTTAATTGATTTATTATCTCAAACATTTTCTCTGTTGGTTGTTCTTTTGGTTTATAACCCATAATAAGATTTCTAATATATGCACTTTCATTTAAACCTGCCTTTTTTGAATTTTGCTTTAGTCTTTTATTTTCTTCTTCATTCAAATAAAATGTTTTTAATATATCTCTTTCTCTCAAATAAAAATATACACCTCTTTTCAAAAATAAATTTATGGGGATTGGGGTTTCCCCATATTTTGCATTTGGCGTATAGACAAATGCAGTGCTTGCTAGGACAAGATTTTAAAATTTTAATATTTCCCTAAAATAAAAATATCTTTCTATTTAATTGTTGCAAGCAGAATCTTCAACCATATTTGTTCCTAAAACCTCTTTAATTTCTCCTAAATTTTCTTCAATCTCATTTGTTAAACCTTCAAGATATTCAATATCATTTTCATCTAAAAAGTTTTCAAAATTTTCTGGTATTTCTTCTCTTCTTTCAACTTTTTCTCCATTTTTTTCTAATATTTTAGCTTCAATGCCTACTAAATCCTTTTCATTATCATCTAATAAATCCGTTTTTAAATAAGTTTGTTCAACTACCTTCATTGCTTGTTCTTCATCTTCTGCATATATTGTTACTAATCTATTAAATATTTGTTTAAATTCAATTTTATATTTGTTCATTCTAATTTTTTCCTCCAAATTTTATCTTACTTTTTCATAAATTCTTTTATTATTTGCTTGCCTATTTATATTTTGAAAATCTAAAACATATTTTAAATAATCATTACAATCTTTACCTACTGGTGGTCGATTATCTATTACTTCATATTTATTAGACAATTTTTTCATAAGTGATTTACTTGCTTTTTCTCCAATTTCATCATTATCAAAATGCAAATATATTTGCTTTATATTAGAATTATTTTCTAAAAATTTTATAATTGCTATTGGAATCTTATCATCAACTTCTTGTTCTTCTGATGGTTTATTTACTCCACCCAGTGAAATCATATTTTCATTTTTCCAATCAATATTTTTCATTTTTAATAGCGTTGCATAAGATAATAAATCTATTGCACTTTCAAATAAATGAACTCTCTTACTTTCATTATTTGAAAGTAATCTAAATGTGTATGCCTTATCACTTCCTTTCGATTCTCCCATAAATCTTGTATCATTTGTTCCTCTAAAAAAAGCGTATTTATACTTTTTTTCTTCATCTGTACCAAGAAAAACAACATTATGATTTGGCTCACTTTCATAAATTAATCCACTATTTATACACTCATTAATTATCTCTAAATCAATTCCTCTTTTTACTAAATATCTCTTTGCCCTTTCTGAATTAATTGATTTTAATGGCAAAACAAATTCTGTTTTTTCTTTCTTTTCTTCTCTATAAATTACAGGCTGTTTAACACTTACATTACCTATAATTGTTTGTATAGCATCCAAAAAGGAATAATTCTTAACTTTCATCAAGTAAGAAACTGCATTTTTTCCTCCAACACCTCTTGAAAACCAATTCCATAATCCATTACTAATTCTTATACTATCGTGTGTTTTTGTGCTGTAAGTTCCATTTCCAACTTTAACTAATTCGTTTGGTTCATAGTTTTGTAAATAAGTTAATACATCCATTTCTTTTGCTTTTTCTACTATTTCTGGTGGTATATATGGCAATAAAACACCTCCTAAAACAAAAAAATGATACAGTCGTTATCTGTATTATCTTTCTAAATTTTTCTCTTTTTCTACTTTTTGTTTTTGATACCTTTCTCTTCTTTTTTGATTAATCTTCTCTCGATTTTTTTCATTATATTGTTTTTGATATGCTTTTACTTCTTCTTTTCCTTTTTCAGTAGCATATTTATTTGGTATAACTTTTACAGTATAGTTAGGAAATATATTCTTAACTAACTTTAATATTTCATTAGCTTTTTGACTTTCTTCTACGCTTGTTAAGTAAATTCTCATTACTCAAAAATTACCTTTCTTTTTCTATTTTTCAAAAGCAAAAAGAGATTAGATATTATTCTAATCCCCTATACTTTTCAAAATAAATTTATAAATTTTTTCTTTTCCTTGTTGTTTAACGAATTTAGCTCCAAATTTTTCATAATAATTATCTAATGTTGTTTTTAAATAAATATTTTCTATATTCAATTCTTTTGCTTTATCTAAAATAGCTTTATTTAAAATATTGGAATATCCTTTTCCTCTTTCTTCTTGAACTACATACATAGTTGCATACCATGGTGTTAAATCAGGTAGTTCATCACAATCTTGTGGAAATATTGAGATAAATCCTAATAACTTACCTTCTCTAATTAAAATCAATTTACAAAAATTGTTGCTATTAAATTGTTTTTTTATTTTTTCAATTTTGTTTTTTATTCTTGTTTCTTCATTATATTTTGGATTTTCAGCCCATTCATAATATTCTAATTTTGCAACTTCTTTAATAAACTCCAAATGATCTTTTAAATCATATATTTTTAACTTTTCACTTTCATTTATTATATTTTCTAAATACTCTTCATACTCTGTCATTTTTTCTTCACCATGACACCATCCTCTAGGATACTTTCCATATAAAGTTTTATATTTTTCTCTTAAACTATATGCTTTTTCACTTAAATTTGCCATTTTATCAACTCCATGTATTTTTAAGTAATTATAACATATTTTTCAAATTTCATCATTCTCTTTGATAATCTTTTTCCTTATTTTCTTTTTCTAGTTCGTCATTTTCTGGTTCATCCATAACTTGTTTTTCATTCTCATCTATTCCAAGTTCAATATTTATTTCTTGCAGTCTTTTTGTTTTTTCTTTGATTTCATTTTCTTTTTCAAATGGTTTATCTAATTCTATTTTAGCATTTACAATTTGTTTTTTTATAAATTCTATATCATTTACAACATATTTAATATTTCCTTCTATACCCTCTAATGTATTATTTAATCTAGTTATATTACCAAACACATCAGTTCCAAGAGCTGTATGATAACTATATTCATTTTTTAAAGTCATATTAAATTGTTTTTGAAGCGTATCAAAAGATAATAACATTTTAAATCCTCTGTACTCTCCAATTAGTTCTTCGTCAGCTTTAGATTTGTTTTTACAGGCTTCTAATAATGCTTTTCCTGCCTGTTCTTTATCAGCATATTCTACGCCTTTTATAATCATTTTAGAAAAGCCATCAGAGTTATTTATTGTATTATTTTCAACCTGTTTTACATCATCTTCATAAGCCTCTTTTCGAGTTTCAAGCTCTTTTATTTGGTTAGGATAATCTTTTGCCACCTTATCTTGTAAATCGTAAATTTGGCTTAAATAACTTTGTTTAATAATCTTTAATTTTGATAAATCAGACTCTAATTGTGTTTTTTCTAATATCACTTTATTTCCAGTAGCTAATGCTTTTATTTCTCCATAACTTAATGCTTTATCATCAATATCTTCCATTGATCTATCTGGAGTCTTTGATGTCATTATTTGTGAAATAAACTTTTGTTTTCTTTCTAACATTTGAAATAAATAAGCATCAAAAGTTCTTTCTGTTACATAGGTAAATATATGAACTGATTTGTTTCTATTTCCTTGCCTTACGCCTCTACCATTCCTTTGAGTTAAATCTGCTGGTCTATACGGAGTATCTAAATGATGCAAAGCAATTATTCTATCTTGCACATTTGTTCCAGCTCCCATTTTACTTGTACTACCAATTAATACTCTAACTTCGCCTTTTCTTACTTTAGCAAATAATTCTTTCTTTTTACTTTCATTATCGGCTTCATGTATAAAAGCTATTTCTTCTCTTGGTATGCCTTTTAATACTAATTTTCTTCTCAAATCATTATAAACATCTGTAAAAACATAATTTCCATCTTCATCAAATTTTTCTTCAAATCTTTTCGGTGTAGACAAATCGCAAAATACTAACTGTGTTAATTTTTCTTCTTTGTTTTGTTCCCATAGCTCATAAATATTATTAGCACAAGTAGATACTTTACTATTTTCATTATCTTCTATCATATCATTCATAAGTCTTTGGTCTAAAGCTAATTGCCTACCTTCATTTGTTATTTTAAGCATATTATCTTTTTTAGGATCTATATTTCCTCTTCTTATATCTTCTGCTCTTTCTGCAAGTTTAGAAACCATTTCTTTTTGAATGTCACTTGGTTGCACTAAAACATTGTGTGTTATAACTTCAGGCGTTGGAAGATTTAAAGTGTCTGCTGTTTGAATATCTGCTGTTTCTTTAAACATACTCATTAGTTCTGGTAAATTATGAAATTGTGAAAACCTAGTCTTACTTCTATAACTCGTTCCATCTGGTGAAAGTTCCATTGCTGTTACGGTTTCTCCAAATGTAGATGCCCAATTATCAAAGCTTTCCAAGTGCATTCTTTCCAATTCATCATATTGTAAATATCTCTGCATTGTATATAATTCAACCATAGAATTACTTACTGGTGTACCTGTTGCAAACACAACTCCTTTTCCACCTGTAATTTCATCTAAATAACGACATTTCATAAACATATCACTACTTTTTTGTGCATCTGTTTGTGTAATTCCACCAACATTTGTCATTTTTGTATATAAAAACAAATTCTTATAATTATGAGCTTCATCTACAAACATCTTATCAATTCCAAGTTGTTCAAAATTAATTACATTATCTTTTCTATGGTCTGCTTTTAGCTTTTCTAATTTATTCTCTAAACCTCTTCTTGTCTTTTCCATTTGTTTGATAGTAAAGTTCTCTGCATTATTTCTTTTAGCTTCTTCAATTCCCTTTATAATTGTTCTAATTTGATTATCAATTAATACTTGTTGTCTTTCATAAGACATTGGTATTCTTTCAAATTGACTGTGTCCAATTATAATCGCATCGTAATCCCCTGTCGCAATTCTACTGCAAAACTTTTTACGATTTGCTGTAGCAAAGTCCTTTTTTGTAGCAACTAAAATGTTCGCTGATGGATATAGTTGTAAAAATTCACTTCCAAACTGTTCAATGATGTGGTTTGGAACAACAAAAATAGACTTGTTACATAGTCCAAGTCTTTTACTTTCCATAGCGCCTGCTACCATTTCAAAAGTTTTACCAGCTCCTACTTCATGTGCTAAAAGAGTATTTCTACCATACAATATATGAGCTATTGCATTCTCCTGATGTTTTCTTAATGTTATTTCTGGACTCATTCCTGCAAATTTCAAATGACTTCCATCATAAGTTCTCGGTCTAACACTATTAAAAGTATCATTATATAATCTAACTAACTTTTCTTTTCTTTCTTGATCTTTAAAAATCCAATCTGTAAATGCTTGTTTTATCTGTTCTTGTTTTGCCTGTGCAATGGCTGTTTCTTTACCATTAAACTCTCTTATTTTATTTCCATCTATGTCCGTTTTGGTATCATAGATTTTAACATCTTTTAAATTAAGTGTTTTTTCTATTATTTCGTACGCATTTATTCTTGAAGTTCCATAAGCATTATATGCTTTTACATTTCCATAATCATAACTTTTGCATGATATATACCATGCTCCAGTAAAACTGCTATAATTAGCTTTTATTTTTCCTTGTTCATAACTTCCAGTATTTAATAATTGATACATAAACTCATTAATTATTTCTTGTGGTATCCAAGTAGAACCTAACTTTACACCTATATCACTTGCTTTAATATCTTCAGGCATAACTTTTTTTAATCCTTCAATATTAATTTTAAATTCTGGTTGTGTTTCTACCAAAGCTTCTACTAATTTTAATTTTTCTCTTATATTGCCAGAAAGATATTCATCTGCTGTAACATACTTATTATCTTCCATTGGAACTTTATAAATTATGCCTTCTAATTCTTTTGTTATTTCATCTTGACTTTTACCTGTAAGTTTTGACATATACTCTAAATCGACTTTTGCCTTTTCTGATAATGAAACAATGAGTGCTTCATTTGCTGTATCAACACTTGTAATTTCCTTGTATGCGTTTATTGTTCTTTTTGAGAACATATCTGCTTTTCTCTTAAACTTTCCATCATCCATTACTTCTAATGAACACAATAAATAATAACTACTATCTGCTTCAAAAGCTAACTTATTCCCTCTACTATTTATTCTTCCATATTTTTTTACATAGTCATCATATAGCCTATTTAATTTATTTTGAGCTACTTTTATATTTTCATCAGGATAATTTTCAGTTTGTAAATCAATTAAATCATAAGTTGCATCACGAAGTTCTATCATACCTTTTATTCTACTCATTGTTGTAATTGGTAAATCTTGCTCCATCATTAAGCTATTTTCTCTAAAATATATCTTTCCATCTATTAAAGCATAAGAATAATTTTTTACATTAGGATCTGCTGGTATTGATACTTGTTCATTTTCTTCAATATCTCCAACTGTATATTCCGTTATTTCTCCATTTATTTTATCTACTGCTTCACTTAATAATGTTTTCAGCTCTATTCCATCAAATGCTTTGCATTCTGGTACATTTCCGTATTTACCACTTACCATTTTCATTTGACCTAAAATCATATCTGGATTATCAACAAAATATTTATTCATTGTTATTCCATCTTGATTTTCATCTAAATAAACCCAATCTGGCATAATATCTGTCATATTTTCTCTTTTTTGAAAGAAAAGAATATCAGATGTCACCTCTGTTCCTGCATTCTTTGAAAAGGTGTTATTCGGTAATCTTATTGCACCTAAAAGGTCAGCTCTTTGAGCAATATATTTTCTTACATCTGGGCTTTTCTTGTCCATTGTTCCTTTTGATGTAACAAAAGCAACAATTCCTCCGTGGTCGTACTTTATCTATTGTTTTTGCAAAAAAGTAATCATGAATAAGAAAATGATTTTTATTGTACTTTCTATCATTTATAGGTAAATCTCCAAAAGGTACATTTCCAATTGCAACATCAAAAAAACTATCTGGCATATCCACTTTTTCATAACCACTTATAGCTATTGTAGATTTTTGATATAATTGTTGTGCAATTCTTCCTGATATACTATCTTTCTCAACACCATAAATTTTACAATTTGAAAGCTCTTTAGGTAACATTCCTAAAAAATTTCCAGTTCCACAGGCAGGTTCTAATACATTTGCTTCTTTTAACCCCATATTTTGTAGCACTTCATAAATTGAATTAATTACTATTGGTGGTGTATAAAATGCTGTCAATGTTGATTCTCTTGCACTTTTATACTCATCTTCCGTTAATAATTCTTTTAAAATTCTATATTCATTTGCCCAACTACTATCTTTTTCATCAAATGCTTGCTGTAATCCACCCCAACCAACATAATTTGACAAAATTTCTTGTTCTTCTAGGGTTGCATATCTATTTTCATTTTCACACTTTTTCAGAACTTGAATTGCTGCTACATTTTTTGCGAATTTTTCTCTTGGCGTTCCTACTCCTAAATTCTCATTATTAATTTTAAAATTATTTCTTTCATTTATTGGTATTTCTGGATGCAAAACATAATCTTGTATTTTTGTTCTTTTAGGTTTTACTTGCTTTTTTATTTCTATATCTAATTTTTCAATATTATTTTCTATTTGCTTTGTTTCTTCATGTTTCTCTTGTTCTTGTTCAACAACATCATCTTGATATTTTTCTTCATTGTTTTGTTTTGCAGTTTCTATAGGCTGAATTTGTTTATCTTTTACAATTAAATGTTCATTTGCATAGTTCTCTTGTACCTTTCTTTCAAATTCTTCAAAAGGCATTTCTTTATTAAATAATGGGAATTTAACATCATATAATTTTACTATCCCATTATTAATCCCAGCAAATTCATATTCATCTGAACCTATATAAATAGTATCTCCTAAATGATATTCA
>Ga0129311_1000589_pt1 | contig 30415 bp, 12 predicted proteins | sample Go1ome_FD_94435 | JGI IMG/M metagenome (GOLD analysis project Ga0129311, IMG submission 94435) | Western lowland gorrila individual fecal microbial communities from Wisconsin, USA - Go1022B metagenome | ecosystem: Host-associated > Mammals > Digestive system > Large intestine > Fecal | place...
AATCATTCCTAAGGGCAAAGGAATCGAGATCAACACCGGAAGCCTTTATAAGAACATGAGCTATGCACACCCTCACATGGACATTCTGAAATTGTACAAAGACATGGGCGGTGAGATCATCACTGTTGGCTCAGATGCACATAAGCCTGAATTCCTGTGCTATGATTTTGAGACATATGCAAGGGATGCACTCTCATCCCTCGGATACAGATATTACTGTACTTTCAAAAACAGAAAGCCAGAATTTAACCCGCTATAATCTATTTTCCAAATCTCTGGGCTTTTCTCTGAATATTGATATTTCTCATTTTACGATTATGAATGTGTAAAGCTACAAAAATTATACCTTTATGACTTTAATATACACCAAAAGGTACAACCCTCACTTGGATTGTACCTTTTGAGACATATTTCTTTGAAAGTATATAATATTTCTCATGGTCATGATATTAAGCCGATTTCTGGGATAATCGCCCTCTGAGCCTTGCCGAAGCAATCTCCCAGAAAGCACTGCCAGCAGGGCTTCATCAAAGCACGCCTTCTTTCATACCGCCATCAGCATTTTCTCAAAGCAAGCTTCTGCCATATCGCCACCAAACATTGCTCAATATCAGCAGATACTTCCTCCTCCAAGCACATGGTCACCCTCATAGAATACAACCGCCTGGCCTTTTGTCACCGCTCTGACCGGCTCGTCAAATACAGCTTCGACCAGATCGTCATCTATCTTTCTGATCGTACACATACTTCCCTTATGGTTGTATCTGATCTTAGCCTTGACATGCATAGGCTCTGTGAGATCCTCTATGGACATGAAATTCAGCCTGTTGCATACAAGCTTTTCTGAGAATACATCTCCGTTTTCTCCTATCACAACCTGATTAGTCTCAGGTATGATGTCAACAACGAACACAGGGTGTCCCATTGCAAGGCCAAGGCCCTTTCTCTGTCCTATTGTATAGTGTATGATTCCCTTGTGCTTTCCTATCACATTGCCATGTATATCTACAAAGTCTCCCGGGATTGCCTTAAGTCCGGCCTCATTCTCAAGATATCCTGCGTAATCGCCGTCCGGCACAAAACATATATCCTGACTGTCCGGCTTGTGTGCTACCATAAGTCCGTGATCTTCTGCGATCTTTCTGATCTCAGGCTTGCTGTATTCTCCAACCGGCATGAGAGTCCTGGAGAGCTGATCCTGAGTGAGATTATAGAGAGCATATGTCTGATCCTTCTCTATTCCCCTGGCCTCCTGGAGAGTATATCTGCCATTTGGAAGCTGGATTATTCTTGCATAATGGCCTGTGGCTATATAGTCGCCACCAATCGCCATGCATCTTGTGAGCAATGATTCCCACTTCACATATCTGTTGCAGGCAATGCATGGATTCGGGGTTCTGCCATGCTTGTATTCGTCCACGAAATAATCTATGACATATTTCTTGAACTCTTCCTTGAAATTCATAACGTAATACGGAATATCGAGCTGCGACGCCACACGTCTGGCATCATCCACAGCAGACAGTCCGCAGCATCCGGCATGGGCACTCACAACATCCCTGTCCTCATCCTGCCATATCTGCATGGTAACTCCTATTACATTGTAGCCCTGCTCCTTGAGCAAAAGTGCGGCAACCGACGAATCAACTCCGCCAGACATGCCTACACATACAGTCTTCGTATCTATATCCAACATATCAACCTCTAAACGTTAAATAAAAATCTAATAAGTACCTGTATCAGAATACCACACAACAGACATCTTAATCAATCAACTTCGTTTACGTCTCTTATATGATATTCGGAGGAGAATCCTCATGTTTCGTATGTCATCCTCTGATGCATCCTCTCCTCCATAGCACACCCTGTACAGTCTGTCCACACTGTCACTTACAAGATATGCCCTCTCAGGATCCCTCATTGCAATCTCATTCTCACAAAATGTCAGGAATTCCGCATCCTGGCTTCCTGTTCCGAAAGGCAGTCCGCATCTGCACATTCGGCGGTACAGTGCCCGGAATACTCCTATAAGTCTCTGCCTGTTGTCTCTCCGGCCGGCAAATGTATAACCAAAATCTGTACATAATCTGACCACCAGCCACATGCATAGCGAAATGACAATTAATATAACCAGAATCCATCCCACATACATGACAATCTGTCCAACCGAGATATTTCTCATATGAGCCGGCATGGAATCTGTATTTCCATCTTCGGATGTATCCACTGAGTCTGTCTCTTTATTATATACCGGATTATCCTCTATAAGTTCTCCACCGGCTCCGGTTTCATCGTATGTCCCCACAATTCCAGGGGTCATATCCTCAGGAACCCAGCCAATTCCATTGACATATATCTCAGCCCAGGCCTGTGAACTTCCTCCATCCGCCGTGACATTATAAGTGCCATCCGGCTGGGCAGTGAACATGCCCGCCGGCAGTTCATACCCCACAACATATCTGGCTGGTATGCCAAACATTCTGTAGAGCACAACTGCAGCAGAGGCAAACTGAACACTGTTTCCTTTTCTGGAATCCAGAAGAAAATAAGCAAGTTCATCCTCACCGTCAGGAGCTGACTGCGGATTCTTCTCATAACTGTAATTTTCTTCGAGAAAACCTCGTATCCAGGATGATATATCATCTATATCTGCCTGTCCCTTCCAGTGATTGTCCGATGCTGAATCCTCTGTCTCCGTGCGGATCTGATCAAGGCCAAGATCAGGAATATCAAGACAGTTTACTTCACAATATGCACGGTATGACTCCTCCACCCTGTCCATGACGTTGGATGTATCATCAATAGAATTCCATGCAGAAAGCACGCTGTCCATGTCCTTTCTGGAATAAAACAGATACTTATCATCTGCACCATCCTGACCATCTATATATCCGTCACCGGCATTCACTGTATAATAATCATTGAGATATACACCATATGGCACATATGTATATTTGTCATTCGCATTCAGCCGTTCCACCTGCATGCTGACAGGTGACGCCGTCAGACCGCCAAGTGCTTTTGCCATATCAGGATCCGTTGAGCCGGTCTGCGACAGCGCATAAGATGTTCTCAGAAATGGCAGATTCTGAACGTACAGTCTCGGTGAACCATCAGTATTCCAGTTCATGGCGGCCGCATCAAATGTTGTCTCATAGCTGTTCTTCCATCCACCATCTTCATATATCGATCCTACAAAACCCTTGAGGTATATGGTCTCCTCAGGCTTTGAATCCACTGTGACACGGATATCCTCAACATTATCGATGAGATAGCCATCCTCATTGTCAAGACTTCCCTCATCTACGCCGCCGCCCACCGATTCAACTTTCAGGTTCCATTTGCCTGCGCTGAGATCCGGGAGTATCTTTACTGCTTTGCTGAGAAAACTGCTCTGAACCCTTACCGAAACTTTCTCCAGCGGCTGCAGAGAAAGATAAAGCATGGGGCGGACAAGAAAATACCCCGGCACAAACATCACGCAGCCGACAAGCAGCATGATGAAAACACTCATCTTCTGTACATACTCATACCTTGCCTCATTTCTGATACGGAGAGCTTTTCTTGCTCCTCCCCACATCCGGAACTGTCTCTTGGTGCCCATGAATACCATACAGAGCAGCGTTCCAACCAGCAGCATGAAGAGTCCCACCGTATTGCCTGCCGCACCGCTAAGTGCAAGCAGAACTACCACAGGGAAAATCAGTATATACACCATGAGCATCTGATGTACCTGGAACATGGCAGTTCCAAGCCATGCAGCCATAAGTGCTGATACAAATATCAGAAATATCTGCGCATCCACCACATCACCTGCGGCTATAGACACATTTTCACCGGAATAATTCCTGTTAAGTGTTGCTGATATAAGTGCCGCCATCTCCCTGGCTCCGGATATAAATCTGCCCTGACATATCCATGCCGCAGCCAGCCAGATAATACATGCGGTTACACCCGAAACCAGCCTGTGACGCCTGCACCAGGCATTTCGGCACACCAGTACAGCGGCCGAACATTCAGCCAGAAGTGCAGGATAAAACCACCAGTCAACAGGCACATCAAAACCTGTCACCGTGAGTGTAAGAATTCCAAGCAGAATAACAGCCGGAATGCATATGTCAAAAAGTGCCCGGATTACGTTATGGCTGACCACATTACCCGTAGATTCAAAATATCTGTCCGCAACATATAGACCGGAGTCCTTATCTCTCTCTGCCTGAACGGACAATATCGCCCTGTAAGTTGATCTCGATGCACGTTCCTTTTGTTTCATCTGAATTTATCTCCTCCAAAAGCTGTGTATGGTCCCCGGATTCATAGGTATCCATCCTGAGCAGTGCCATAAGCATAAGCTGATGTGATTCACTGTCCCACACGCTGTGCTCTGACACTCTGTCTCCTGCGCAGTCAATCCAGCATACCACATGCCTTTTCTCCATTCTGAGCAACGTCTCCGACACGCCAGATACAGTCTCCACAAACTTATCCCACATGTCCGGATCTCTGCGGACATTAACTTTCCCATTTTCCCTGAGGTTGACGAACAGCCACATGCATTTCTCTGTCGGATCAACGAGTTCTCTCACCATCAGGTCATCAAGTCTTGCTGAAAGCTTCCAGTGGATGAGCTTTACAGCATCACCGTACCTGTACTGCCTGATCTCCGACACATCAACATCCGTATCGCCCGATCTGCCATCCTCACCGTCCTCCGAGTAAAATACTCCCTCAGATTCCGGCAGTGCCTCATCACGATCTGTCTGTTCCGGCAGAATATACATGATATATCTGTCTGCCATATCAACATGGCACCGTCTCTTTGCAATTCCAAGAAAATCAGTTATAACCAGCCTGTCCGCCCTTATCTCCAGAGATTCTGTATGTGTGCAGTCCATATCAAAGCATATGTCTCCCTCCTCATGCGGAGCCAGGAATATCTTTCCTGCAACAAGGAGTTCCTCACGATGCGGAAATACTCTTATCGCAAGTCTGGCATAAAGACCTGTGACCGGAATACGGCTGTCATTTGTTATTCTGGCCTTTATACAGAACTTCTCCCCGCGATATGCGGTCTGCTCCGGCAGTACAACCCGCATATGTATATGACCTGACTGCCATCTGACGAGTATAAGTGCTCCGGCACAGATCATAACCTCAAATCCAAGCAGGAAAAACAAAAACTCACTTCTGACCGACACTGCCAGCACAAATGTAAGCATCATAACGATAACTGGTTTCCACCATCTAACCACGGGCCTTCATCCTTTCCGGAAGCGGAGCTTCCACCTGTCCGGCTATCTGTGCCAATATATCCCCGGCGGTCTGATGATTCATCTTAGCCTCAGCGGACAGCCTTATCCTGTGTATGGACACATATTGGAATACATCCGTCACGTCCTTCGGTATGACATAGCATCTTCCGTTGATATAAGCGTGGGCTCTGGCCATGGACGACATAGCCAGCGTTCCACGGGGACTGAGTCCCAGCTCTATTCCCGGGTTATTTCTGGTTGCAGCCCCGAGTCTTACTATATATTGATAGATCACATCATCAACCACCACCTGGCTTACCTCGGACTGCATCCTCATTAGCTCATCCCTGTCTATCACCGGTCTCACTGATGCAAGCATTCCTCTCATAGACTGTTTCTTCAGAATAGCCACCTCATCGTTCTCACTTGGATAGCCCATAACCACACACACCTCGAATCTGTCAAGCTGCGACTCTGGGAGCATCTGTGTTCCTGTATAACCTATAGGATTTTCTGTGGCTATGACAATAAATGGATCTGGGACAGGATAGGTCACACCATCCACTGTCACTGAATTCTCCTCCATAACCTCCAGAAGAGCCGACTGAGTCTTGGGAGATGTTCTGTTGATCTCGTCCGCCAGGAACAGATTGCACATGACCGCTCCCGGATGATATACGAACTTCTCCTGATTCTTCTGGTACATGGAAAATCCGGTGATATCAGAAGGAAGGACATCCGGTGTGAACTGTATTCTCTTCTGCTCAAGTCCCATCACTATGGCAAATGCCTGCGCAAGAGTAGTCTTTCCAACCCCCGGTATATCCTCTATAAGGACGTGGCCACCGGACAGTACAGCGGCAAGTATGATCTCTATACAGTCCCTTTTACCAATAATCGCCTTGGACACCTCATCTATTATCATGTCTATCTCTTTATTCCTGCTCATATGAATCTCCTCGTCTTTTTCTCTGTCTTATTGTCATATATGTAAGCCATGCACCTGTGAGGATGACAACAACCGCAGCAACAGCCGCCACCGGTTTCATCCTCTTTTCTGCAAGTATCTTCACATTGGACCAGAAGGCACCATACTCTCTGCCATCCGGTTCTATAGACTGTGCCTCCACACTCACCACCGAGGTGCTTCCGTCAGCCTCCCTCATTGTAACCTGTCTTGCAGCGCTGTCAAATGACTCTTTGTTCATTTTTATTATGTCAGCCATGAAAGGTTTCTTCTCGTCAGTAAGTTCAGCAAATACTATATATCTCTGATAATTATCGCCATATGGATGGCACGTCATGAGACTCAGCATGGTTTTTCCCTTCTGTATCTTACACCAGCTGTTGTCCTCCGGAGTTACTATCTCCATACCGCTCACCCTGTAAACAAGTGTCCTCCATGGGGTTGTGACATATATGGGATCATTCTCCTGCATAAGCTGTATATCACGAAATACCGGTGTGCCGCGCCAGCCCCTGTGCCCCGCGATAGCCACATTCTCATCCCCGGCTCCAAGAGGAAGGGATGTCATGCCAAACACAGCCACGCCCTTGTCCATACTGTCATAATTTGCCCCCAGATAAAGTCCAAGCTTAACATCAAGTCTGGGAATCTCTATAGTTCCTATCACGTCCTCTGAATATCCATAATCTCTGGCATCCAATGCAAATTCTTCCACATCGTCTCTGGTGGTCATCCCGTCCTGGCCATTTGTCACCAGAGATCTGTTGTATGTCAGGGCGTCCTGATAGAATTTGTCTTTTTTTTCTTCTGAGTCCGTTTCAGCTGTACTGTCTGCCCGGCTCTCAGTCTCATTTTCATGTTCAAACCTGACCACCACTTTGTCCTGTCTGCTTCCTGCAGCATACCCCATCACAAATGGCCCCGCAAGAAAGCACAGACCGATGACCATGATCACATAACCTGCCCACTGTCTGAATCCTATTCTCAATACCTGAAACCTCCGCTTATCCGGTGTCTATCCGTCCTAATCGTCTTCTCTGTTCTGTCTGATGCGCTTTATGAGTGCGATCATAATAAACGCCTCACATCCTATGGCAAGCAAAGCCGCCAGAGTAAGCCACGGCCATATCACGACAAGCCTTTTCACCGCAGTTCCTGTATGGATTCCCCTGTACAAACTGCCCGTGGTCTCGGTCTCCTCGCCCGTATATGGAACTCTCTTTCCACGCACCAACAGTCTGTGGGAATTGATTCCTATAGGTGTACACGTAACAAGTGTACACAGATCTTCCCCCTTCACTATCTTGAGTGCATCTGTCTGATCCGGCTCCACAACAAGGATCTGATCCACCTGGTATGCCAGTATATCGTCCAGAACGTGAAGGTAGAACATATCTCCCTTTTGCAGTTTATCAAGGTTGGTGAACATCTCTGCCTCGGCAAGTCCCCTGTGTCCTGAAAGTGCTGAGTGTGTGCTCTCCCCGCCTATAGGATAGCTTGTATCTGTGAGATGTCCTATTCCGTGAGTGAGCACTGTATCATTTGTGCCCTCATATATGGGCAGATTGACATCTATCTTCGGGATAGTTATGTATCCTATGGCATCGCCAAGCTGTACAAGATCCACGTAACCACTCACTGATTCACCCTCACCATTATCGTTCTTGTCCTCTGCCATCTGTATCTGCTTGTTGTAATCCGCAGCAGCCTTCTTGATTGCATCTATATCCTCCTTCTGCATCTCGCTGACGCTATCATCATAATCTGACACCGCCACGGAGGCATTGTGGTTGGACAGCGCATTACTTATAAATGGGTACGCAAATATTCCCAATCCGGTGACTATCATAAGCAATGCAAATATAATCTTTATCTTTCTGGTTGTGTCCATTATTATATGTCTCCTCATAACATCTGTATATCTGTTGACGGGCTCAGGATTATCTGAACACGTCAACAGATACACATAGGACATGGTACATTGTACCATGCCCAAACGTGTAATAATATATTTTTCTATCTGATCTTCTTTGTTCTCTTTCCGCCAAATATCAGCAGTGCTCCGCCGGCTATAAGTGCAAGACCGAGTACACAGAAGAGAATAAATCCCATGGAACCTGTCTTTGGAAGCACAAATCCCTTCTTATTGATAATCGTTCCTGTGTCACTTGCACCATTTATTGTGAACTCATGAGGCTTGCTGAGAAGGTTATAACCATCTATTGTCTTGGTCTCCTTCAGCTTATATGTACCATTTCCAAGACCATCTATGGAGATGGTTCCATCAGCTGCTGTGACAAGATCAGTGGTCTTATCATTATCAGCATCTGTCGGGATTGCCAGACGATATGAACCGTCAGCTTTCTTCACAACATCAATTGCTTTATCAGAAGAATCAAGCAGAGTAAAATGCACGCCAGATATTTTATTATTATCTGCCACATTGTCCTTATACTTTGTGATCTTGTAGTTATAGGTTTTTATGGTTGCTGTGCCATCAATTGTCTTAGTAGCCGTTCCTGTACCACCTGTTGAGTATGTAAGTGTAGCCGTGTTAACGTTTCCATTTTCTCCTATAGCTGCTTGATCATTGAGATATGCTGTGTAGTTTATTTCTATATTCTTTCCCTTGATTTTTTCCTTTCCATCAGGTGTGAAAGTAATCTCAAATCCATTGGCTTTTTCAGTTACATCATAGTCCATTGACTTAGTAAGGTTCCCAGCTCCGTATGAAATTATTACTGAGTCGATATTATCTGTAATTCCTGCGGCAGGTGAGTCGGTAATTGTAAATGTATCAAACTGCTCAACACTTGATGGTACAAATGCTGTGAGTTTGTAGTTTATTTTTTCACCCATATTATATGACGACAATATATCCCATGCATCTGTTTCTCCTTTTAACTTTACCTTCTTATCAAATGATACCTGTTCATTGGAAAGTTCAATTGTCAATTTATTACCAGATGATACAGGTGTCTTTTTCACTCCTGCATTGAGGTTGTTACAATCACCATTCTCTCCTGATAAATTATTCCATGTAACTGTATTGTTCTTGTTAACCTTGAAATACAGAGGTGTGCTGTCTATGAAATATCCGTCAGGAGCCTTTGTCTCGGTAAGTCGATACTGAGTGCCATATAAACCAGCCGGAAGATCTGACACAGTAATTATTCCATCAGCACTCGTCTTAAGATTACCGCTTATTTCATTCCAGTCATTTCCATCAAGCTCACCGCCATCTTTGAGCTTGATGCTTTCAAGTTTAAATTCAGCTCCCTCAAGTGGATTATCATCCTTGTTAACCTTTGTAAGCTCCACAGTACCGGTTGACTCATGATTCTTTGGATATACATAGACATCATATATCCACTTGCTGTTTCCATTGTTGGAGCTTGTTGCTGTGTTGACCATAGGTATTGAGATAATTGTAGTCTCGGCAAGTGGTGCTGTGATCTTATCAGGAGCCGATGTCTCAACGAGGGCGTATATACCGACTGCAAGATTCTCGAATGTACATATTCCATTATTGTTTGTTTTAAGCTCAGAACCAACTTGAGCAACATTAGTTCCATCATATGTTGCTTTATTGTTCTCCGCATCGTAATTAAATTTTGACGCTTCGTACGATGAAGTATCCTCACCATCATAGTATTTCATTACATCTGATGCATTTGCTATTCTAAACAACTTGAATGTAGCATCTGCGACAGGCTTATATGAGCCATCAACAGTTATTGCAGTGTTATCTCCAGTTGTTCCTGTTGCATCTCCAACTGTTCTAGGATTTTCACCATCCATATTATCAGTTGCATACTTTGTTACAGTTATAGAACCTGTTGCGTTCTCATTTATAACTGTATCATCTGCCGCTTTGGCAACCAGAGTTCCAGTCATCACGGACAGGCACATAATAGCTGCTATAAGAAATGCTGCTATTTTCTGAAAGTTCTTTTTGATCATCTTCATAATCTTTCTCCCTTCAATGTTATATTTGTTTGTGGTTTCAATGATATATTTTATTCTTTGCGGCTTTCCCCGGACCAGAGGTTTTCCCCTGGTCCTCGGCCTGCCACTTTTTCTGAAACCACGGCGGGTATTTGAAACGAAATTAATCATAATTTCTCTTCACCCCCCTTTTTTCTACGTCTCCTGCCTCTGGAGCCGTAGATATAAAGCATAAGTCCCTCGATGAATGCCACCACCGGAAGCACCGCCTTCGGAAGCCTTGGCGTGGTCTTTCCTGTCTTTGGAAGTACCGAGCCCTTTCTGTTGGTGACCGTCATCTGCAGAACATCTTTATCTCTCACCAATACATATTCAAGATCTTTACCGCTCGGATCCTTTACAGTATATGTCTCAGTATTCCTGTTGATTGAAATAGTAAGTTTCTCACTAAGCAGATTGTAACCTTCCGCTGTCTTAAGCTCCTCAAGTGTATATTCACCATCCGGCAATGCATCGAATGAAGCAATGCCATCATTATCAGTAGTAACCGTCTTTTCTTCCCATGACGATGCGCTATCTTTCGGTGAAAGCTTAAGTTCAACGCCATTAAGCTTACTGCCATCTGATCCCTTTTTGGTGATCTGAAGTGTCGAATACTTTGCATCAATAACCTGTATGTTTATTGAACCTATCTTGTCGTCTGCAGAATTTGTAATTTTGTAATTATACAACTTTGCAACATCAATTTTTCCAAGATTATAATTACCATCTGAATCAGCCAATGAAGTCTCTGTGATCCTTCCAGCCTGATCCACCTCAAATATAAGTGGTGCGGCTACGGAATTATATCCATATGGTGCTGATTCTTCCTCAAGCTTATATATACCATCTGTTATCTCAGCACCCTTGAATGATACTTTATTATCACTTGTCACCCATGTGTAACTACTATCACTTACACCTGTCTCACTAACAGGAACCCACGAACCATCATTATTTAGCTTGGAGAGCTTAAGTACAGCTCCGCTCACAGCTTTACCTGATGCCTGATCTGCCTTTTCTATATCAATCTGTATAGGTTTATTCACAACTGTTATCTTCGCCTGAGAGTCATGCTTTTCAAGGCTTGGTGTAACAATATCTGCATAATTGGATTCAACTTTCATCTTATCTTCCGCATCAACTGTAATTGTTGCAAGAAGTATAGGTGAACCATCAGATTTTAAAGGAACCATGTATCCATCTGGCGCAGCAGTTTCATATATCTTGTATGTTCCCTGTTTTGTGAGATCAGGTTGAACCTCATTCTGTGATTCCGATGATTGAAGTCTCAATTTTCCATCTTCACCAGTCTTATAATATATAATACTTGTTGAATCATCCACAAAACTTCCACCCTCAAGAGGTGTGTAAACAATTCTGAACTCAGCTCCTGCCAGTGGATTTCCTTTGTCATCTAATTTCTTAAGATCAAGGCACTTATTTACTGCATTCCTGATGGTCGCTGTGACATTCTCAGCCCCTATCTCGCCATTATTATCTATATATCTAGGCGTGTATATAAGTTTGCTACTGTTTCCAGTCACAGTATCCTGACCTGAATCTGTCTGTTCTTCCACCTCATAGGATATGCCCTTCGGTATATTGATCACTATGTGCTGTCCGCCTTTTATGGTCATCCAGCCATCAGCATCTGGTTTGATACTTTTAGACGGTTCTGTATCTCTGTCGTATAACAGGTATTCATCTATATAATAGCCATCTCCGTTACTTGAATTATTGGATACAGGATTTCCATTCTTGGTAAGCTTCACCCTTACCTTGAATTCATCCTCAGATGAACCACCACCCAGAACCTTGTCGATCCTGAGTTCTTTAGTAGCTATCAACGTATTTGTGATGGCCGATGTCGTATCACCATCCTGCACTTTGCTTTCAATATTTCCAGAAGGTTTAGTAACATTCTCATATGTTACTTTATATCCAACCGGTACATTTACCTCTTCCACTGTGTATGTATACAGTCTGGTTTCATACTTATCAGAACCCGTATTAATATTCACATATGCAGGAAGATTAGTCCATGTATGTTTCCAGCTGGTTGAAGGATCATCGGAATTATATGACAATGTTACATTACCACTTTCTACCGGTTCTTTAATTTCCTTTCCAGCATCATCATTGTATGTTCTATATAACTGAACATACACACTGTCAGGCCTGAATGTTTCATCAGCACCTTCATCATCTATCCATTTCTTTGTAACTGTAACTGACTTTACAGGTATAGGCGTATCAAGAATACCATCTTCTGTAAGACTTATAAGCCCTGTATTACTTATCAGTACACCATATAAATTTTGGTCTTTAAGGTACTGCTGCAAAGAAGCATTCACAACGTATTCTTTATTCACCTCATTGCCAATCTCAAATGTTATGGTGTTTCTTGTACCATCAGACATATTGAGCATCTGATCCTCTGCGTTCATCTCTGTGAGCCTGTAATGTCCACGGCGCAGTCCTTCTAGCGACGTTTCTCCTGGATAAGTTCCTGTAGATATTGATGCACTTCCATCGGCATTAGTAGTCATAGTTCCAACGGATGTATAATCATCATCCGATGGATTATCCTTATCGCTGTATGCCACATCAAACACCACACCATTCAACGGCTTATTATTACCACTCTCCGTATTATACTTCACAAGACTTATTGACGCATTCACTCTCGTGTCCATGAGTTTTGATTTGTCTGACTCACCTAAGCTCTCCGGAAGTGATACAGATGCCTTAGTACCATTTGATATGGCAAATGCAATCTTATCTGACTCACTGTTGTTTATATGATATGCCTTAGGTGCATCCACCTCCAGGAATTCATATTTTCCTTCAGGAAGTCCGGTTATCTGTATCTGACCATTACCGTCTGTAGTAAATCTGTCTGTTGTATTCTGCCCAGTCGAAGATGACGCATATGCGTATGTACCTTCAGTCTCTACCTCGGCTGACACTTTGGTGCTGACATCTTTACCATTGCAATTTTTAACCATGGTCAGTGTGTATACAGCCCCCGGCAGCAGATACTGATCTTCATATATATCACTATCAGATTTACTTGCTTTCCAGTACTTCTTAAGAGTTACAGTTCCTTTAATGATTGGATTTTGTACTGTCATGATAATATTGTCTCTGTCAATAACAGCAGCTTCCATATTGTTGTTATTTGGTATTACCTGGTTAGTGTCTATAATCACTTTACCACTTGGTTCTATATGGAATACAATATCATCATGCATCACCTCATGTCCCGGAACTCTCTCTTCATGAAGCTTGTAACTTACCTCTGCTATCAGATGATTTTTTATTGAAAATCCTGCTCTATAGTCAGTACTTGTCCATTCAATAGTATTTTCCGTCCACGTTGTGACCTTAGCACTTTCATCATTTGGCTTCGTTGATTCATACATGTTGACAAACGCTGTGGTAACTTCACTGCTCTCTGCTGTCAGTTTAAACTTTGCCCCAGCCAGTAAACCATTGTCATCCACTTTCTTAATGATAAGCTCCGTTGGGTCATCTTTAACCACAAGTGTATCTGTGGCCGGGTCAACTGCTGTAAGATTATCTTTTGATGTGCCACGCTTGATGATACTTCCATGTTCATCTATCCGTATATAGAATGTATCAGTAAGCTTATAACCATTCGGCGCAGAGGTCTCTGTGACCTCATATATCTCGTCTGCAATCAGCCTTCCATGTAATTTAGTTTTAAAATCTTTAGTTGTCAGATTCTCTATGGTTGTTACATCATCACCCACGCTGCTTACATCTTCATTTACAAACTTACCTTTTATACTGAACTCAGCATAACCCAGAGTCGCTTCATCTATCTTATCACCAGTCTCCGAATCAATCTTGCTGAGATCTATCTCTATAGGCACGTCCGTAAATGTGAGATTTGCCACACCATCACTGTTGTAGGCAGTCAGGAAATCTTTACCTGCTGTGACAGTTACAACTCCTGATGTGGATACTGCAATCTCTGCCGAAGTCTCTGGTGTCTCATATCCCGCAGGTGCCTTGATCTCTGTTATCGTGTATGAGCATCCACCCACAAGCACAGCCTTAAGATCTGACTGTATCTCATTTCCTGTGAATGTCTTTGCTTCGATCGTTCCATCCGCAAATCTTCCACCTGATACAGGTCTTATGCTATATTCGGCATCACCTAGTTCTTTATCTGTTGCATTTGCATACTTCGAATTTCCCGGAAGCTTTAATCTCTTCACAAGACTTGCCTCTATCGGTGTGTCCTTCACCGCCAGTATATTTCTTACAGAAAGTCCTGATCCTTCGTTTGTCAGTGTGACCATATTTTTAGAAATAACGTCATCTGTCACAACTCCAGTGGTGGCATCAACCTTACATGTACTCACATAACTTACAATACCATTATCATTCATGATGAATATCACATCATTTGTGAGCTCATATCCATCCGGAGCCTTGATCTCCCTCAGAATGTAAGTGCCTTTCTTCAGACCGTATACCGTGGTCTCACCAGCTATTATTTTCTTTCCATTAGGAGTCTCATCTTTAATAGCTGTATAGAATGAAGTGACCTCATTATTCATGGTTTTCTTACCACCATTCTCTGTCACAGCATGAAGTTCAAATTCCGCGTCCTTAAGACCTTTACCATCCAGATCTGTCTTCTTTACAGTGAGCTGGTTCTTGGTATTGGTGACATGATCATTTTTGTCGTCAACCACATTTACATTAAGATTGTCTGCATCTATTGTAAATGTAAATGTCTTCGCATCAATTATGTAGCCGTCTATCTCCTCCTGCTCCACAAGGATATATGTTCCCCACTGAAGATCTTTGACTATCAGATAACCTTCCTTATCTTTGCCACTGTCTGATATAGCCTTGTTGAAATCATCTTCTCCACTTGCGGATGCGACACATGAATACGTCTTTCCGGTTTCTACAGTAAGTGATGTCACATCAGTCGATGGGAACCATTTATCCACATTAGTATTTGGAGATTCTGGAACAGTTCTGGTCAGCTTATACTTAACTCCGCTCAACTGTTTGCCCGAATCCGTATCCTTCTTGATAAGTGTTACGGTACCATGCTCTCTGCTATTTGGAAGATCGAATACTGCTTCGCTATCAGCATCGCCATCTTTTGAAGTAATTTCTTTTGTATGATTTTCATTATCTGTCGATTCATCATATGTCAGGATCTTTTGGTAATCACCATTTACAATGGTGAAATCCATCTCCTTACTGTTCTTCGTATAACCTGTAAGCGGGTTCGTCTCTCTCAGTCTGTATTCACCCTTCTCTGTTATATCTATTTTGAGAAGTCCATTTTCCACTGTTGTATATGTACTGAACTGCTTATAAACGCCGCTTGAATCCTTCTTATAAAGAGTGAATTCAACACCCTCAAGTCCTATTTTTTCATAATTATTATGCTCTGCTGTGATTTCGCTGTTCTCAGCATCATACTTGTACAGTTCGAACACGGCACTGAATGCTGGGTTTACAAGATTGGCATCATCTCCGGTTATATTTACATATTGCTTTACGTCATATGAAACCGTTCCATTTGGTGATATAGTTCTATACTTCTTATAATCATCATCGGTTATGTTAAAAGGAAAACTCTTGCCCTCATTGTATGCTATATCCGGTGCTTCTATCTCTGTTACTCTATATCCAGATGTGTTCTGCTGCAGAATGATGGCCTTATTGTTAAAACTGTCTTTACTGCTGGATGATGTAAGTCTGTTGCCTGCCGCATCGAATATATATCCTGTGGCAAATCCATCATCAGTGATATTCTCCCAGACCAACTTACCATCTTTATCTGTAACTGCGGTTCCAAGTTCCACTCCTGAAGAACCTGCCGAACCGGATGTTCCTGAATCACTGTCCAGTGATTCCACTTTGAATCTGGCACCTGAAAGCACTTCGTTTTTGTCTGCTGTTCCAACTACCTTTTTTAGGTTAACCGGTGCAATAACTGCCTCGTCGACCATAGTGAGAATATTGTCACTCAATGATGTCTTCTGCGACCAGTTTGCATCCTCCGTCCAGGTTCCCAGTGAATCCAAAGACTTTGGTGCTTGTGCTGCAGAACCAGTCCATACATAGAGCTGTGATACAACTTCGTTATTCTTATCTCTGGTACCAAATACAGCAAAGTATATATCATCTGCCTTAAGGTATCCCACTGGAGCATTCTCCTCATGGAGAGTATATACAGTGTTCTCCTTTAGTGTTCCAGGTGTAAGTTCATGTACTTTATCTAAACTATCCCAGCTAACAAGTTGCTTTGTCTGCGCATCATTGCCACTATATACGCCTTCATATATCGAAAGCTTTGCACCCGAAAGCTTCTCTCCGCCAAGACTCTTCTGGCTGCATGTCTTTTTGCCTGACTCAATATCAGTTCGCTTGTCCACATATACGACAGTCTTCTCGTTCTTAACTTCAACTTTAAGAACATCTTTTTCATTACTGTCATCTGAATTTTCTATTGTTGCTGTTACAATATCTTCCGAACCTGTATATGTCTCTACTTCTGTTATCTCATTGTCAGAGTTCACCTTGAACGTGAGCATAGTCACAGGATCTGAAGTGCCCGATTCAGTCCTTGTCATATAATTATCAGGTGCCTGAACCTCTTTCAGGGTATAAGAACCCTTTCCTGATATATCCGGCTGTATCTTCTGTCCTCCTATATTCCAGTTTTTATCTGCCACATACAGAATACCATCCGAGTCTGTCACACAATTGTAGGTAATGTTGTTGTGCTGACCTGGCTGCTTATCATTGATGGATACATATTCCAGCGTGAATCTGGCTCCTCCAAGATTTTGTGAAGAATCATCACTTGCCACTTTTGAAAGGTTGAGTGTTCTTGTCTTATCCACAGGAGTATTCTTAACTGTAGCTGTAATTCCATCTTCTTCCTGTGTTACAGCAAGATTTTCTTCATATTCTATGACTGCATAATCTTCATAATCCTCTGTTGTGGACGCCTGATTATCGTTTGCTTTTATCTCAAAGAATATCTTTCCGGCAAGTCTGTATCCATCGGATGCGCCACGCTCAATCTCTTCGAAATAGTACTTTCCTATATCGAGACCATACTTTACAGGCATCCCTGTTATCTGATTGATCAGTTTTTCGTCCTGTTTCGAAAGATCTATCTGTCCTGACTCATCCGTTGTCACGAAACTGTCATCCTTAAGTACAGATACTTCACCCTGAACAGCACCATCAACATCCTTGGAATCATACTTGTACAGTTTAAATGATATATACCGAATAGTGTCATTACTTACTGAATCCACTTTTTTCAGTATTACATTCTTCCTGAATCTCGACACATCCCTGAGAACCAGTACATTTTCCGGTGCCGTAGAATGATAATAATTGATATAGTCGTCTCCGGTTACCAGCAATGGATTACCCTTGGACTTTGTTTCCTTGTCAGGCGATATAACTGTCATTGAACCGTCTGTGTTTATGGTGAATGTAACAGATTTTGCCTGCACATTATTAGCCGGTACACTGTCATTCGGCTCGCTCAATGTATATGACTTATCCGAGTCAAAAAGTCCTGTGATAATCCAGCATCCATTTGTTTCGTCATATGTTATATTCGGAGTCTTATCGGTCTTGAATACAGTCCCATCAGATTTCGTTGCCGGAGTTTTTGCATTCTGATAAAGTCTTATCTTATTCTCCCCGGTCAGGAATGTAACCTTTTCGTCATTACTGCTGAGTTCCAGATAACCATTCTCTCCAAGGTCTACTGTCCTGCCATACTGGTCTTTCTTATAGATAACTACCTTATTTGGTGTGTTATTCCACATGTAATCTTTGACTCCGGCAGTATCGCTGTCTGCTACTGATATAACCGCCACGTTATTCGCATATACATCCGTAAGTGCACTATCCATATCTGTGGTGTCGATCTTGGCTATAACTGCCTTTCTTACCACATTGTCAAGTCTGTATCCTGCCGGTGCAGTGAGCTCCTTGATGTAATATTCTCCTGAAAGAAGCGTGAGCTGTCCATCCGAAGCCTTTCTGAGATATGGTATGTCAGCATTATTGGTAATTTCTGAAAACTCAGTATATCCCACACTGCCGTCCTGAGTCTTATCTGTCAACACCATCTTAGACGGATTATCTGAATCAGCTGCCGCCATTCCAGCAACCTGATTCTCACAATTCTTGTCAGTGTACACGCCGAAGTAAGCCTTTGACTCACCCTCTGCGCCATCATGTGCATCAAGTACAAGATTATCATTCTCACCAGTCTTGGTGAAACTTATCACACCCCTGCTCTCCAGGTTGTAAGCAGAATCTTTGTTTGTCTTTGGTATGCAGGTATCCTCATATGAATGAGAAACTTCACCTTCGGACAAATAATTTACACCTAATGATATACTGCTATTCAGCTTGGTCGTATATATCCATGCTGTTCCATGTTCACCTGTATAACCACTGTTTGGATTAAGTGCATCCGTGCGAACACCCACAGTAAATGTGACGCCCTTACCCCACTTGCTGTATGCAGGGTTTGTCTGAGTCTCCACAAGGGTATATGTACCGGCTATGAGATATTTCCCCTCATTACCATACTTTCCATTTGAGTTGATGAGATTACCATTCTTGTCTGTCGTCACACCTGTTACATACGGGGCAAACGTTGTATCTGGGCCATACACACCCGGATAAATAGCAAACTCAACATCTGCAAGTTTCTTATCAGACTCATCAGCCTCACCGCTCTTATCCGCTGTCACAACTCCGGCCGCAATATATGCAGCTGCCTTGCTCAGATTGACAAATCCATACACCATTCTGTTGGTGGCAACTGTCATCTTATCTGCAAAATCTGGCTCTGATTTTAATGCCGGGCTGTCCTCGCCATCATCATCGCTGTTTGCATATTGATACGAAACTATATAAGAGCCGTTTGTGTCAGAAGATACATCTTTTCCGTTTATCTTTGTCTCAACTGTGCGGTAAATATACTTATCGCCATCCACCGTATACATAGGAAGATTCTCCCAGGTATAGGACTGTGTATCACATGACTTATCTGATGTAAGAGTCTTTACATATTTGTTTTCCGTATCGTCGCCGGATGTACTGTCCTCTGATGTCACATCAGTCCATTCATTTTCTAAGCCTTCAATCTTTCTCTGGAGCTTGAATGTGGCTGTATAGCTGCCATCGCTGTCCTTCTCGGCATAATTTGTATTCTGCCAGATCTTCTTTACAGTGTAATCCTGAAGCTCTATGTTCGTGAACGTATAATCTGTAGCATAGGCAGCGCCTTCAGAAGTAATAGCCTTCACATCAGTCACATAACCATCCGGAGTGTGCTCCACGACCTTATACTCAAGCTCATTACCCTCTCTGTCATACTTTGGAAGCTTATCCCAGGTAAATGTCTGAATCTTATCTGTACTCTTTATCTCTTTTAATACACAACCGGCATCCGTGCTGTGCTCATCTCTGCATCCATTTTCTGTGCCTGTCACATCAGTATCGGCATCCCCCATACAGTGCCATCCTACACTGTTATCCTGAGACTTTCTTCTGTATAACAGCTCGAATTCGGCAGTTTCTTCATGTTCGGAGTTCTTATGCCATACTTTTGTGACCTTTATAGCAGATGATTTGTCATCAACTCTCAACTTGTTGCTGATCTTTATCTCATTTCTGTTATTTTCGCTGTTGTAATACTGGTCTTTCTCATCGTACTTAGTGACATCCTCATAATCAGCTGCACCGCTGACTATGGTTCCCGTACGTCCATCACCATCATCACTGTGAATCTCCACAGCACGGAAATAAAGTGCATAATACGTCTTACCATCACTCTCGTCAACTGTGGCAACCGGCAGATCCTGAAGCAGGGTTTGCCAGTTATCCTTTCGGGTTAGTGTAAAGGTATAGCGCTCGCCATTTATCTTTACGTCCTGCCAGTCTGTGAGTGTTCCACTGCCCTCTTCATTGTTGCTGACCTCGTCAGCATCATCTGTCTTTTCATCAGGCTTTATTCCCTTCATCTGGAGCACAAAATTAAGTGTATCCGGGCGGGTGTGATACATATCTTCATTGTCATCAAGCCACTCTTTCTCGACATACAGTGAAGTGGATTTCAGCTGGTTTTGAACCACTGTCCTATTTTCATCCATGGCCGTATAAGTTCTGGTATAGGCCCCCGCCTGCTCATCATCATCTGTATATGTTTTAAATTCAGCACTGCCTATAGCTGTCTCAACACATCTGTACTCATACTCTTCTGTTCCAGCTACATCAGCGTACTTTGGAAGATTCTTAAATGTATATTCCCATGAATTTCCACCGGTATTTTTCATTGCGTTGGCCGATGTAAGCTTTACGGATACAACAGGCATATTCTTTTCTTCACCATCTGCATCTGTTGCCGTGGCAGTTGTCTCACTTGGAAGAAGCTTACAGTTGCCATCCCATCCTATATTCTTCCATTCATTTTTGCCTTTTATTGATCTTTGAAGAACGATCGTCACACTTGATGGTCTGAGGCCGTACTTGTTGTTTCCGTCAAGCCAGTTCTTTCTGACATAGTATGAACCTTCAAAACTGTTGGTCAGCTGCGCCATAGTTTTATTTGAAGCGGCATCGTTTGAATTGATCTCAACAGTCTGAATCTTCTGCACATATCCCCTTACTGGATCTTCTATAACACTGTATATATATGGCATGCCGTTTGGTGCATATCGCTCCAGATTGTATATTGTATACCTCCACACATCACTGTTTCCGTCTGACGATTTCTCCCATACTATGTATGGTTTCGTCTCATTCTCATCTACTGATGTTTTCTCAATCAGCACAATATCTTCAGAATCAATCTGGTTGTTCTGACCTGATTCATTATTTGTTCTTCTTTTCAGGGTAACCTTAATAGACTCCGGTCTATGTCCATAGATAAGCGGACTATTGCCGTAGTCATTCCAGTATTTTGTTCCAGATATGTTCACGTTCTCCGGTTTGTCATAAGTGTTAGTGGATGATACCTCGGTTACATGTTTTGCATTATCATCAAATGCGTCTGTAGGAGTACTCACAATGTCACACTGGGAATTACTTGTCAGATCAGGATCTGCAAGTCCATTCTCATCTGTGTAGCTGATACTGTAGCCACTGATACTCTTCTCTGTTACATAATAACCATATTCATGTCCTGCCGGAGAATAAATAAGAAGATCCTTGAATTCATATGAGGCATTTCCATCATTATCCTCAAATTTCTTTGCGGATATCACTCCTGTGGCATACAGTGAAGCACTGCCTATACCCTGTGTCTTGTCGTATCTATACAGATAATAAGTGACTGACGGATACTTTATCTTCTCTTTGTCACTTAATTCACCTCTTTTTTCCCATTTTTTAGTGACCTTTATACTTCTTCTGTTTACACCGTCTTTAAATGTATTTTGAAGTGTTCCGCCCGCTGACAGCTTGCTGTAAAGCTGATCTGTCAGTGTATCCAGCTTTTCTCTCACTGCATATATATATCTGCGTCCCTCTGAGTCGAATTTGGCAACATTTTCAAATGAAAAGTGTTTCTTATCATTATCAAGCTGTGTAAAAGCAACCTTCTCTATCTTGCCGCTTCTACCAGCGCATTCACATCAGAATCAGTCTTTGTCAGAAGTCCGCTGATGGCTACTGAATCAACAGATCTGTACAATTCAATCTCCGGTGATGGAAGATCAGCTACCGTTATATGATAATTATCAAGGCCCAGCCAGGTCTTATCTCCACTCACAGACATAGTGTCAGTCAGAGTATTGATGAATTCTTCATGTGTGTCAGTTGTGCCATCAGGAAGTTTTTCTTCAACCTTTTTGGAGGACATTGTATATTTTCCATATACCGTGACTCCATCATTATTCATTGACTCTCTGAACTGATATATGTACTCTTTACCATTTTTGTCATATCGCGGAAGATCCTTAACTGTTATCTTCCAGTCGTGTGAATCTCCGTCCACTCCACGGGTCCATATCTGATCCTTGTAATCTGTATATGGTACATACGAAGAATCCTTGTCCTTGTCTTTTTTATACGCTCTGTACAGAACAAGATACAGATCAGGGCGGTCCTCACCCTTTGTGGCGGCATCCTTCCAGTATTTATATGCAAAATGATCTATGGTGTCAGATATTGTATTCGTAAATGTAAAGTTATAACCCACCGAATCAGCATAGTTTCCTACCTGTTTTACCTCGGATGCATTCTTCTCCACTATGTACTTCGATCCGGCAGAAGTTCTTATCTCCTCCACATCATATGTATGAGGAATACAATTCTCAGAGAACAGTGGTAATCCTGTCAGTTCAAATGACCATGTATCCGCTGTATCATTACCCTCCTGTGATGTAGATACCGTAACCACACCATTTTCAGAATCCCATGATGCACCTTTTCCTTTTACCTGTATCTGGCCGTCAGTAGGTGTAGCAAGAAGGCTGCCATCACAATATATACTGAACCGTACATTTTCCGGTCTGGTGTTGTTGGCATTACTTCCATCCCTCCAGTTCTTTGTCACATCGAGAGTTACCTCTCCGGTTCGGACATTGGATATACGCACAGATCTTCCGTCTGCAGAGTTATAAGCACTTACATTGTAGTGACGCACAGAGTTGCTCACAACACCAGAAACTGTGGATGCCGTATTACTTGAAACAGCATTCATAAGATCTTCGTATGTGTACATAGCGGCAGGGGCACCAATATCTGATGAGCCTGCTTTATAAACCTTATATTCCAGCGTGATGTAATCAGAAAGATTGTATTTTTCTGCATTACCTTTCAGTTGTTCATTTTTCTGCATTTTGACTTCGACATCTGACAGCGCAATGGTCCTATACCAGTCCTGTGCTGATGACAAGGTATATTCTGCATATTGAATCTTACCCAATTTTCCTGATACATCCAGCGTAATGTATGTGGATTTATCTTTTATACTCGCATTTGTCAGCGCATCCTTTATATCGCTCTTTCTGTATACCCTGACAACAACATCCTGTCTGCCTGAGGTATCTCCGTTATCATTCCACTCCTTGGTTATAGAGAAATATTTCTCTTGGGATTCTCCATATGTATAGTTTCTTGCCGTTGTCTTGTCGTCCGTTCTGTAATGGTCAACATGCCAGTTTTTATCGTTTGCGACTTGAGACATGGTCAATGTCTTATCACTATCACTAAATGTTATACTTGATTCCTCTGCTCTGTACTGATATGCATATCCATTCTCGTCATACTTTGGCAGTTTAGCAATTACAACTGACCAATTGTCATCACCTGATGCAGAAATGCTCCATAAACCATCTTCTCTTTCCTGATTAATCACCTGTATAAATTCAACATCTGAACTTCCCGTACTCCTGCGGGACAGCTTGAAGTTAACAGACTTTACATCTTCACGCTTTTCCTTTGGTATATCCCAGTTTTTTACAATGGTATAGTTTCTCTCACCTGTTATCGTATTCGTCTCCCGGTATGAGAATCTTCTCATTCCATCTTCAGACGAAGTTTCACCAATGTATGATGATGCAGAATTATACCTGTGTCCATTAAGATCAAAGGAACCTGTGCCAGATTTTGCTTCACTATAAGCTACATTTATTTTTGTGCCATTTTTATCTGTGATCGCTATCTCCTGTATCACTGCCTTACTCATATCATAGGCATTTCCATCTGAATCAAATATATTGACATAGAATGACCCCGTTATAGATGACACACCTGTTGTAAATCCATTTATCGTCTGAGCATTTGTCTTTTCGTCTCCTGTCGGTACATCATACGATCCATTAGCTGATGAATACACGGTAAGTTCTTCCATCTTATCTGTGGTTGGATTTGGAGCCAGTATCTTCATCTGTACTGACGCTCCATCTATATCACCCAGATCGGATGGACACTGCCATAACTTGTTGACAGATATCTGAGCCTTCTCCCTGCGGACATTGGTGATCGTTCCTCCTGCCGGAACACCCTGACTATATTTGTTATCACCAACTGTATAATTGGTATCATAGTTGTCCGAATCCACAATCTCCCTTACAAAATACACATATTTGTGTCCCTGCTCATCATATGCCGGAAGTTCAAAATTCTCAGGAAGTTCAGGTATTGTGAAATTGTTGAATTCAATTTTTTCATTCGTGATATTTTTTAATTTATATGACAACAGAATCTCTGTATTCTCTGATAGACGATATCTAACTCTGGCTGCCTTGCCGGAGTTGTACATCTCATCAATTCCAGCATCTTTATCACCTGTCACCGGATATCTGTATAGTGTGACTGTGGCTGCAGGTCTTTCTGATTCCTTCGTATCTCCATCCTTCCAGACCTTTTCCGCTGTGAATGATGCTGTATCATATATTCTTTCCCTGACTGTTCCATTGTTGTGGCACAGCTCGGTATCATTGCCATAATTTCCTGAACCGTTATTGTAGTATGTCTTATAATGTTCCACCGGTGTCGTATTTACAGACATCACTCCATCGCCATCATACGATATCTCACCCTGAACTATGACATAATCATACTCGTTGTTGTTGTCGTCATATCGTGGAAGTCCCGTTACACTGAATGTCCATTCATTGCCTGAGTCAGGAATATTCAGGCTGTTTTCAGGTATCTCAACCTTCTCATATTTTCCGCCATCTATGCGTCTGTACATATTCAAGGTGATATCTTCTGGCCTTTTATTCTCTTTATCAGAGTCATCAAGCCACGAAATACCCGCACTGAAATCTACAGTCTTTCTGAATGTGAATGTAGTCTGAGAATCTGTCTCATCGACTGAGGACGTATATCCGTCAGGCTCTTTGCTGACACCGACCTTGAATTCCAGAGGATGCCCTTCTGCGTCAACACCCGGAAGTCCTGTATAAGTGTATCTGCCCTCAGATGCCTTTGACATGTCAAACTGAGGAAGGCTGCTGATGCCAAGTTTACTCAGCTCAGCGGCTGTTATCTCTGTCCACTCTGCCTCATCTTCTTCCTGTGAGTTCTTTACTCTGTACATGATCTTGAAATTATCTGCACTGAGTGTCGGTCTCTCTGAATTGTTGTTGTCCACCCATTTTACTGAGAATGATTTGGAGAGGTTCTGGGCATAGTTCACAGTGGTTATTGTGGTGGTTTTGCCAGATTCTATCGTTCCCTCAGCAAAATTCTTAGATGAAGATTTCTCAATTACAGGCTGTCCATCTTTATTTGTATATTCAGTATTAATTGTATATTCGTCTGAAAGTTTATATCCCTTCTGCGTCTCCTGGGTTACACTATACTTCAACCCTGCCGGAACCATGATTGCTTTAGGTGATTCAGCCGAAACCTTGTAACTTAATTTTTTATTATTCTCTGCTGTCTCTATCTTATCAGAAGGATTACTGAATATCGCATTCATAGTGAACTGCGTTGTGTCCGAATCAATACCGGACACTGTTGGATTCAACACCAGCTTCTCAGTCTTTAATGTATTGCTCAGTGTAATCACATGCTTGTTTGCTGAATCTATATTATCATTTATCTCTGCAGCTTCACATTCATAATACGGATATTCAGAGTCCACCTTCACTGAATATTGATTTACATGGAATGTTTTGTTATCTACTGTTATATAATTGCTGACATTGCTTATATATATTGTTCCCTGTCCATCTCCATCATGTACAATATTCATGTAAAATGAATCCTTTGGAAGACTGTCCTGGGCATAGTAGTCAATTGTCTGCTCTACGTCATTATCATCTGTATATATGGCTGTAATCTTAATAGGCTGTTCAAATGTAGCCTGTCTGGTGATGGACTTCCAGTCAACACCATCAACATTTTCATCAAACTTGATGTCTGCCTGAATAGTAAAATTCACTTCTGGTGCAGATACAGCCACATCTTCCTGTGCATCATCGCTGTCATATACCACTGTAGTCTTGTCAGTATTCTGATTTTCCGTTTCCGCATCCTCTTCAGGACTGTCAGTATCCTCCGATGTCTGATTCTCAGGCATCACAATAAGCCCCTGATCCTTCAGAGGCGCAATTACTGTATATTTGTTTGTATTACCATTCTGGAAAGTCTGCAGTGTGACAGTATATTCACCGCTCTGTGATATGACAAATTCCAGTGGTATATCTCCACTGTATTCACCATCTTCTGAAAGTTCCACTTTTACTCTGGTCTGTGTACCATCTGCACCGGCTGATTCAAACGAAACATCCGCTACATCAGATGTATACCCATCTGCCAGGTGAACATCATCGATTCCCTCCGGGAATACGAATTCAAAATAATCCCCGGACGCCGCACCAGTTACGTTGTAGTGCAGATCCGCACCACATTGTACGCCAGCTTCTGTCTCATAATCAAACTTTTCACCTGAAAAGTCCACGATCATTCCATTATCCGATATAACAGGCTGACTGTCCGTATCCATAAGATGCCAGTTCTCAAGTGATAATCCAAGCTTTTCCTGTATATTGGTTATATCGCCTGTATATTCCGTATACGAGTCCACCCGGCTATCCGCTCCCTCGGAGCCATAAGTCGTATATGTATTTACATCAACGCTTGTAAGTATAATTGATAAGGCCAGAACAAGCGCCAGAAATCTGTGCCATGCCCTTTTCTCTGTAAATCTATTGTTCATTATTATTTCTCTCTTTTCATAGTTATAGTTATTATAACTCTGCAACCTTGCCAAAACCTTGCCTGAGATCAGGCAATATTTGAACAATGGACATTTTTCTATATTAATAATTTATCTTTAATATCTGCCCAGCTGTACTGAGACATATATTCTCCGTTGTAGGCCTTTATCCCCTCTGGCTCGTTGTCTATATAACTATAATAATCGCACACTATAGCCTCTGTATTTATCGCGTATCTGTTCCACGATGTTATGAACACATCTTCAATTCCTGCTCTCTCAAGTGTATCTGTGAGATCCTTCTTCAATTTGGAGAGATATGAATGTGTATTCTCGTCTGTCCGGGCGTCGCCCCACAATACAGCTCTGAGTTCACCTGATGTCACAGCGGCGCCTCTCCGATCTATAAGATATGCCAGCAGTTCCTTTGTCTTGACTTTTTCAAACACCAGCGGAGAACCATTCACATACACCTCAAAGTTGCCAAAGCATCTGGCAACAAGTACATTGCTTTCCACTGGCATTACCGGATTCAAGAGATTGTTAAGCTCTGCCTCAACAGCTTCTTTGGTGGCCGGTTTTGCCATATAGCCGCTGACATGAAGCCTTATGGCCTTATCCATATATTTGTCGTATCCTGTTACAAAAACAATATTTATCTTAGTATACCATACCTTAAGCTGTTTTGCCACGTCTATTCCCGATATTGCGCCCATCTGCACATCAAGGAATGCCACATCACACGGATGATCCTTTGCATACTCCAGGGTATCCTCGGCATCATCAAATGCATGTATATCAGCATCCGGCGCATCCTGAAGTATTGCATTTTGCAGATATTTAAGAGCAAATGCCTCATCGTCGGCAGCTATTATCCTCATAGTTCCTGTCCCCCTGTACATTATCATTATCTGGTATGGCTATGACAGCCATCGTGCCTCTGCCGGGAACGCTCTCAATCCTCAGTTCCCCACCGCACATACTTTTTAATCTACTCTCAACATTCTTCAGTCCAATATGATCTTCATCGTCACTGTATTCAGCTTTCTGCTCAAAACCTACTCCGTCATCTGAGACAACCACATACACATAATCCGCAGTCCTCTCCGTTCTGATCTTCACGGTTCCTCCGCCCTTTTTCATACACAAACCATGTTTGATTGCATTCTCCACAAGTGGCTGAAGTGTCAGTGATGGTATGAGAAAATTTTTGTCTTTAACATCATACACTACATTTATTCTGTCTCCAAATCTCTTCTTTTCAATGGCCGTATAACATTTGGTGTGTTCAAGTTCTCTGGGAAATGGAATACACTCCTTTCTGCTCAGAGAATTCATATTACCCCTCAGATATTGGGAAAATTCTATTGTGGTTTCTTTTGCAAGTTTTGGATCACTCTCACACATTTGACTTATGGTTGTAAGCGCATTATATATAAAATGGGGTGCAATCTGAGAAAGCATAAGCTCTATCTTAAGATCCGCAACCTTTCTCTCACTTGAAGCAAGCACCCTGTTCTGCTCAAGCATGGATACCACGAACATGAGTATCGTGGATATACATATTGCCAGATTCACAAGGGAAATTCCATAATAGAATATCAATATCACCGCAGCTATAAATGGCAGTGCCAGATACGACATAAGAGACACAAATATATCTTTATCTATACTGTCTCTGTACTGCATTATCATAGAAAAATCAAGCAACATACCTATCATTGGTACTATCATGCATATTACATGCGCACTGTTTCTGTGATATACGTTGGCCGCATCTATGTAATAATACATGTGTGTAAACTGTGATATGATCACAAGCACAACTCCCACCACAGCTATCGCATATACAAGAATGATCCTTTTATCCGGAACATCATACATGTTAATTTTATGCATAGTACTTTTATTTTTTGCTGAATTTCGGATATTCTTAGGCTTTGCATCTCCAAACAGGCAACTGCACACATATCCGTGAAATACCAGCAGTATCACATCACTCAGTACAAATACTATAAAATTGCTTATACGGACTCCATAGTATCCCATGGATGTCATATTTCCTCTGAATACCCATGCAAGGGCATCACTTCCAAGAAGCGCAGCACTGCAGATCTGCATGGATATCATCCATATTCTTTTATTCTTTTCAAAACCTTTACCCATATACATGCACAATGCTGCTATGAGGTTGAATATCGCTCCCCACAGGAGCATTGCTACATGTACTGATTGTCTGTTCAGCATTTGTTTCTTCTGACAAAATCCTGATAAGCCGGTGACATCTTTCTGAGGTTATCCACTATTCTCACCAAATTATCTACCACTGTGTCAGCTTCCTCCATCGTATTTTCATAACCAAGCGTCAATCTCACAGAACCATGTGACAATTCTTTCGGAAGCCCTATAGCAGTCAGAACATGTGACGGATCAAGAGATCCCGATGTACAGGCAGAACCTGCAGATGCACATATCCCTGCCATATCAAGCATTATCAATATGGTCTCTCCCTCGATAAACTGAAAGCTGATGTTGACATTGTTTGGTAGTCTTTCTGTCTCATGGCCATTCAGCCTCGAATATGGAATCTCTGTCAATATACGGCGGATCATATGATCCCTTATCTCCGTCTCGCTTTTTATTCTTTCATCCATAGACAACGCAGCCATCTCTGCAGCTTTGCCTATTCCCACTATTCCGGGAACATTCTCTGTTCCTGCCCGTCTTCCTCTTTCCTGTTGTCCTCCATGTATAAAACTTCCTATATTGACTCCACTTCTTATATATAGGAATCCAACTCCCTTAGGACCACCAAGTTTATGACCACTGCTGCTTAACATATCTATATTCATGGCATTTACATCCAGTGGGATCTGTCCATATGCCTGAACCGCATCAGTGTGAAACAGGATTCCATGTTCATGCGCTATAGCACCTATTTTGCCTATCGGCTCTATGGTACCTATCTCATTGTTGGCAGCCATAACGGATATCAGTATTGTATCCGGTCTTATTGCCGCCTCCAACTTGTCAGGATCAATCATACCTTTTTCATCCACATCAAGATATGTCACATCAAAACCTCTCTTTTCAAGGTACTGACAGGTATGAAGAATTGCATGATGTTCTATTCTGGTCGTGATTATATGTTTTCCACTATTCTGTAAAGCCTCCGCTGTGGCCTTGAGAGCCCAATTATCTGATTCCGACCCCCCACCTGTAAAATAAATCTCCTCAGGCTTTGCTCCCAGCGAATCCGCAATTATATCTCTCGATATATTTATTACATCCTTATTTCTGGATGCAAATGTGTATACACCTGATGGATTTCCGTATTTTTCTGTGAAATAAGGCAGCATAACATCAAGTACTTCAGGTCTCACCGCCGTTGTTGCTGCATGATCCATATATATAAGCTTGTTCATATCCGCTCACTTTCCATGACTACTGCCAAACCATGTTCAGCATATGATCATATTTTCT
>Ga0129311_1000593_pt1 | contig 30314 bp, 33 predicted proteins | sample Go1ome_FD_94435 | JGI IMG/M metagenome (GOLD analysis project Ga0129311, IMG submission 94435) | Western lowland gorrila individual fecal microbial communities from Wisconsin, USA - Go1022B metagenome | ecosystem: Host-associated > Mammals > Digestive system > Large intestine > Fecal | place...
AATAACATAAAAAGGCATTACAAATAATATGAATAGAAATGATTCATATTCTCTGTAATGCCTTTTTCATTTAATTTGAAGAATAACGTGCCTTTTAGCACTAAATAAAGTGACGCTCAACACACAACTTAAAAGGCTAGGAGAGCAACTTGACAGAGGGGAGATACAGTTGAGTGATGTCTTAGATGTGGAGAGATATAAGGAATTCATAGGAAAGGATATAGATTATTATGAAGTTGTATGACGAAATAAAACAGAATATAAACTGCGTTGAACTTGCTACAGAACTAGGCATAGAACTGCATAAGAACGGGGGCACATATCGTTGCCCCTCTTTTATCCATGAAGGGCATAACCCTAACAGTGTCATGGTGAGCGAGGACTCATGGTTCTCATTCAGTGACGGTGTCGGTGGTGATGTCACAGACATGCTTGCGTATGCTAAGTATGAAGGTGATAAGTCTATGGCATTCAAGGATATGTGCAGTCGCTTTAATCTGGCATTCAACGATACAGAATACAAGCAGAACTACAGAGAATGGAACAATGCGATATTACAGTGGCATAATGACCTTACAGATGATGATATAGATTATCTGCATCAGAGAAAGATAAATGACAGTACCATCAATAATCTGTATATAGGAAGCCACACATTCAAGGAGAAGGCGCCTAACGGCGAGATGGTAGATGTACCACGTATCATCATCCCTATCTTCAAGAATAACAACTGCGTCTACTACTGCGCTAGAAACAGAAGCCAGTATGATGTCGTTAAATATAAGAAGCCATATCTAGAGGAAGCATTCAAGGAGAATACGCTCTATGGTCTTGATACGCTCAACAGAAGTGAGACATATACAGACAATGATACAATCGTCATTGCAGAAGGTGTATTCGATTTCTTGACTTTCTATCAAGAGGGATACAGGGTTCTCTCAAGCGCCACAAGACTGTCAAACAGGCAGACGGAATATCTATGCAAGATTGCCAAGAAATTCAAACGTGTGGCTATCTGCTATGACAATGATGGAAGAGGCGTGCAGTTCACGATAGCGACTGCAAAGCAGTTATTCGAGCACAATATTCCGTTCGATATAGTCAACATTCCTAGAGAATACGGCAAGGATGTGAGCGACTGCTACTGCGCTGGCATCTCGCCTAGTATGCTACTAGAGCAGTACGCAGTAGACGGCACATTATGGTATCTGAAGACTACTATATCAGATATGGATGAACTGATGGAATATGTCTACAAGGCTCACAGCCCTTATATGAGCCGTGTTAAGAAGAAAGCCATATTGCAGTATGCCAAGGAGAATCTGGGTGCTGACGGCGAGGAAATGAAGGAAATAAGACGAGAATTATCAAGGGGCAAGACGAACGATGAATATGCTCATGAGTTCATCGCCAATTACGACTATAGACTGCGCTGTAATCCTTCTTTAGGATTCTATCGTTATAATGGCACTTACTGGAGCAGATGCGATGATGCACTCATTAGACAGGGAATCATGAACATGTTCGATGTATCGTATAATCTCGAATCAGCAATTCTCAACAAGGTGAGAACCATCGTATATGATGATACTCTGCCAAACCAAGTGAACTGTCTGAACCTCAAGAATGGCACACTCTATTTCACAGAGAATCCGTTCGATGGCTACTACAAATTCACTAGAAAGCGTAACCCAGATGACTTCAATGATTATGTGCTGAACTACGAGTACAGAGAGAATGCATACAGTCAAGATTGGGATGACTTCTTGAACAGCATCACAAGCAATGACGAGAAACTAATCAAGCGATTTGCGGAGTACTTCGGCTCGGTGTTCATGGAACACAGCATACAGGATAAGGCTTATCTGTTCTATGGGACTGGAAGCAATGGAAAGAGCGTGCTTACAAAGGTATTAAGTGCACTGCTAGGCGATGGCAGACTATGCAGTACGTTAGAACTGAGCCGTCTTGGAGGACGCTTCGATACATTGCAGTTGCTTGGCAAATACGTCAACTTCTGTCATGAAGCGACAAGCGATATCAAGGAGGCAGAGCCTATCTTCAAGGCTATCACATCGAATGATGTCATATCCACAGACGTGAAGGGAAAGCCGCGTATCGAGTTCAAGCCTAGATGCAAGATATTCATCGACTGCAATGAACTACCAAGAGCGAATAAATCGAACGGCGGATGGCTAAGACGATTCGAAGGCACGAAGCATAAGTTCGCTAACACATTCACATCAGATGAGTCAAGAGTTGATGATATCCATGTATTCAGAGCAATACCGGGATTAGATACCCTTCTAGCAAGTGATGATGTACTGCCAGCAGTATTGCGATGGAGCATTGATGGTTATGTCAGACTGATTGAGAACGGCTACAAGTTTAGCGAGATAGATGAAGACAAGGATTTGGAATATGAGTTTGTCATCGAGAGCAACCACGTTGTCGAATTCCTCAACGAGTTTGACTGGGTCGATAACGGCATGACTCTTACATCGATGAAGGCCAACAGAGTGCATGAGATATATACAGAATGGTGTGAAAAATGCAGATACAGAGTGGCGGGGAGAAATACCTTCTACAAGAATCTGAAGGGTGCAATTGATTATTTCAAGGAGCGTGGTGGCTTGGATTGCGAACTGAAGTTGATACATAAACAGTGGTTTTTGGTCAAGAAATAGAGGGGTACACAACTTATGGCGTTTTAAAACACCACAAACACCACTTGCGTATTTTTCACTATTTAAATAATAGTCCTTAAAACGATACCATCATACCCCTAATACCCTATGTGATTCAGAAAAATTCACATATAAAAAACATTGATATATACTTACTTTTTTATATATTATGGGGTATTGGGGTATTTTATATATAAGTAAATAGTATAGAGAGTATAAAAGAGGTATATATGTATTTATATATAGGTGGTATAGGAAAGGGTGTCAAAATCCACATATTTCCCCCACTATGCATATACAGACCACCCATACCCCCGTGTGTATATGATTTTTTTATACGGGGGGAGGTATGGATGTGATGTGTGAAGGGAGGAGGTTGAATCTGACCATCGGTCAATTATTTTGTCAACAATTTTCTAAGATTTCGATTTTTTGGAGGTAAAAAATGGCGAAGAAGAAGTTCGACTACAATGAGATGGGTGAAAGTAAGTTGCCTGTAGCACGTGCACGAGAGATGCTCAAACTAAAGCGAGCCACAATCAACGACTTTGAAGTAATCAGAGACAGAAGTTATGAGTACCTTACTTATTGTGATGAAAACAATAGAGTTCCCACTTTAAGAGGACTCTGCGTCTGCCTTGGAGTCTCACCAGATACTGTCAATAGATGGATTGCCGAGAGACCTAATCATGAAACAACGATTTTTCTCTCACAGATGCTGAATCTGATGGCTGATAATCTCGAACAGGGAGCACTTCAAGGAACTATGGATAGAAATGCTTCTGTATTTCTGCTGAAATCCAATTTCGGCTATAGAGATAACCAGGATGTGAAAGTCCATCATATGGTTTCTGAAAGCAAATCAATTGAACAGATTGAAAGAGAAATTTCTGCCGTTATTATAGATGCAGATTTTGAGGAAAAATAAAAAAAGGTGAGCGTTTTTGCTCACCTTTTTGCATATGCACGTGAAAATTCTGCTATCTCGCGCGTGAAAATTCTGACGGCGTCGTACGCCATCTGAAATTTTGCCATATTTTTTCCGTTTTCTTGTGTATAGATTTTTCGCGGTTCTATGTAAAATCTTTCACCCTTGTGTGTGCTGAAATTGGTATGGATTACATGCGCCTATATCCTTAAATGGGCTATATTTCAATCCTAAGACACGTTTATATGAAAGATAATAATTATATCACGATATAATTAAACGCGCTTAAAACGCTTTATGTTACGTTATTATGAATATGCTTGTATATTGGTATATATGCAATTATAACGTGATATTCCAATTCTAAGCGTTGTTTGTGTGGTTATGGTATATTTATATCACCATTATATAAAAGTCTTCTAGAACGCTTAAAATGCTTATTTACCTATAATCATATAAAAATGTTTATGAACGACAAAAAAGAAGATGCTACCATCTTCTTTTTATAATTCTTTTACCGTTAAAACTTAACAAGCAGATTTCTAACCAGGTCATGAAATAGAAAACCAGTTTAATAAAACACCATATCAACCATAACGGAAAGAAACACAAATAAATCAATAATTTAAGCATTAGTCAACTCCTTCAATTCGAATAGCACGGCTTGCGGTCGGGTCTACTTTAATAAACATACCAATAACGTCATAAATTTCAGTGCTACCACTTTCTTCTACTATATCATACATCGTACGAATAAAACAGATATCATTATAATCGGTTATCTCATTATATGCTTCTAACTTTTCTAAAATTCTTAGTTCTTGCTCATCATCACCATAGTAATAATAATCATCACCATAATAATACTTACTATAATAAGCGTCGTTATAATGATAATAACGTGATTGCCATGGGATATAGCCCTCATTACTATAATAGATACCATCGTTTTCGCACCATTCACCATAACGGTATATATTGCCGTGACTGTCTAAGAACGCCAGGCGTGAACCATTTATGATAGGTTCTAGCAGTTTTTCCGTTCTATCATCGTGTAAGAATTTAGGGTTCATATCATAGAGATATGATACACATTTATTCACAAATAATTGTGTATCGCTATAGATACTTTTCTTTTCCTCAAAGTCACATATTATGCCATTATGCGCCATACCTAAGTTAGTTATAACGTGTGTTTTTCGTAAAGCGTTTAAGTCGCTAGTGACTGGAAAAGGATGGCAAGTAGCGCCATCTGTTTTCCCGCTGGTAGAAATGCGAAAATGTAAAATTAATGGAATTTCTTCAATATTGATTTTCTTTTTTAGATTATCAAGACTATTTAACAATTCTTTTAATGTCATGAAACCTTTATTTATATGCACTCTGTTGTTATAAGCATACATATAACCCGCACCGTCGGGATTGGTGTTAAACATTGTTTCTAATGTCGTTTCATCTATCATTTTATGATGAGCTGGCTTGATTGCAATAATGCACATTAGAATTCACCTCCTAACAAGTTAGAAAGTTCTTTTCTATTACATAAGTAGTAATAGCCGTGTGTTTCAAAGGTTTCAAACTCCGATAAATCAATATAATTTTGACGGCGTTTGTGTAGTTCTCCATTATTGTTATAGAGACAATAGAAAACAATTGTATCCCCTACAATCTCCCCAACACATACATAATTTAGATTGATAAAAACGTTTTCATCTAAACCTTTTCTAATTGCTTGCATTAGTTCATTTTCTTTCTTTTCTAATTCGCCTAAATCCAACTCACTGTCACAATAGATATCACGCGAATTGCTGTATTCACGGCAATATTCACCATCTAGAAGTGAATCCCATGTGATAACATCTGTATCACTCATTGCGGCCATACAGATATTATGAACTAGTTCAAGGCTTGCCATAAAAGTTTCATATCTAAGAGTACCACGGAAAAATCTAAATTCGTAAGTACTGCTATTGTTTTCATTGAACCAGGTAGAATGTCCATAGTGTTTAGTGGTTTTCGCTTTATGCATTGTTACACTATTTTTACGGATTATTTCCCCAAAGTCGCTATAATCATAATCCCAATGTTGGCGGCGTGAAAATTGAAATAATTCTTCTTTAAAAAAGAAAAGAATTGTTTTCAATCTGCTATAGCCGCAATCATCGAAAAACGACTTGTTAACGTGTACGTGCAAGCCGCAAGTCCCGGCGTCATGTGATTGACATTCACCATCTAATTCACTGAAAAACCAATCGTTATAATGTTGGTTCTTGTGATAGGCTAGTGTACATGGTTGACTAATAAACTCAAAAGCAACTGTACAATCATATTCACAATGTAATACGTCTGTACTGTCACCATCTAGCACGCTAGCGGCTAAACTTTCACAATCACCGCGCACGTTGTCAACTTCTAATTCAAACCCCATAAATAAAGGACTTTCACGTGCTAGTGAACGTGGATAATACCCATCTTCATATTTATGATAGTCATAAATAACGGGTTCCATATCTTCCCAACAATCATCGCAATAATAATTACCATTTTTATAATGCATTTCATAACTGCTGCTGAAACAATCGCCGCATTCATTACATTTATAGTAATCATAATCCCTTGATACATATGTTTCTGTATCTGTTAAATAAACAGTATAATCATTAGGTTGATAATCTCCCGTATCTTCACAATAAATATAATTTCCACTTTCTAATGTATCATTAGTGAGTAAATCCCTTCCACAATATCCATAAGCACTAGTGTCTTTATTGACATAGCAATCTTCAAAAGCAGAATATTCAATAAGATATTCATCTTTTAATTCTTCTAATTTCTCCATAGAAATAAATGAAAATTTGTTGTAGTCATAATACTTTACTAAATTATCCATAATGTTTACCTTAAGAAAAACATATGATATAATCATGTTGCTATTTGTCGCTCAAAACAGTATAGCACTAATGTAAAGAGATTAATTCTAATATGTCCATCTATATATAGATTGGTACGTTGTGAATTAATCTCTTTTATTTTTAATACTATACATAGCAATATGTATATATACGTTTCTCTTTTCCTTGTTTGAGATTTTCACGTATTCAATTGTCAATGAACTATCTTTAAAGAACTAATAAAATAGTTTTCGTTCTCTGTACCTATAATATAACTAATATATTAGTTAGTCAATGATTTATTTAACTAATTAATTAGTTTTTTTAATTTGTCTTTTAAACGTTCGTTTAATAGACACGTTTCTTTTATATACAACCCTCCCCACGATTTTATAAGGGTGTCTTAATTCCCTTAACCCCGCTACCACCAACGGCCTAAATTTAGGCAGATACTAATAAATTAGTTATTTAATTGACAAAACTAATATATTAGTGTATAGTTGTAAACGAAAGGGGCGGATAGACATGAACATAAGCAACGCTTTAAGAATATTGATTAGAGATGAAAAGAAGGCAACTCAAAAGGAATTTGCGGAATCGATTGATATGCCATTCACAACACTCAACACTTCGTTAAGAGTAGGAAATATTACAATAAATAAATTGCTCAAGATTTTAAACGCCTTAGATTATGAGATTGTATTAAGGCCAAAAAGAGGGATTGATAAAAATGCCCGTTCTATCGTTATTGATGAAATGGTTGAAAAGAGGTAGGTAATATGAATTTAAAAGAATGTTTAAGAAAGATGATTGATGACAATAACAGTTCATTTGCAAGACTTGCAGACAGACTAGGATATAAGAGTGGCTCTAGTATAGGTGAGATATCTAGAAGGAGCGACACAAAGGTCAGCATCCTAATTAACATATGCAACGAACTTGACTATGACATCATCATCAGACCCCGAGGCGGTAATGACAGAGCAGAAAGAACAGTCGTACTAGATGAAGTGCCCGACAGAAAAGATAACAGAGGGAAGTATGAGCGATGAAATACGGCTACGCACGTGTGAGCACAGGAAAGCAGTCATTGAATAGACAGATAGACAGCCTTCGCTCATATGGTGTAGACTATATATATAGTGATAAATACACGGGCACAAGAATCGACAGACCGAACTATTGCAAACTAAAGAAAATAATTAAAAAAGGGGATGAACTATACATCCACGCTCTTGACAGACTCGGAAGAAACAAGCAACTCATAAAAGATGAAATTAAATTCTTCCAAGACAAGGGTGTCATAATAAGAATACTTAATATGCCTACAACGATGATTGAACTAGATGGGCAGGAATGGATTATAGAGATGATAAACAACATAATCCTCGAGGTGCTTTCGTCACTCGCACAGCAGGAGCATGATATGATGGTAGAGAGAACCGTTGAGGGGCTTAAATCAGCACGTAAGAGGGGAAAGACAATTGGAAGACCGACTGTTTCAATCGAAGAAGTAGATAACCTGGTCAGACAGGGAATGTCGGTCACAGAAGCCTGCAAGCAGTGCAATGTAAGCAGAGCGACGTATTATAAGCATAGAGCCTAGAGCCATGCATTACGCATGGTATAGGCTCTTTTTTTGTGCAATGAAGGAGGAAATATGGCAATAGATAAGAAAAAAATAGAATTGTATGAGAGCACCGATAACCTTAACGCAAAGTATGATATCGTGCTTAACTGCTACGCTACCGATGATAAGGACACACTCATATATCTGAATAAGGATTTGAGACATAAACTAGCGATAGCGAACAGTAGCAGAAGCAAGGACATCGAGGAAAGATACAATATGTATCAGATGTATAAGAAGACATTCCTTTTTACATCACACTATTCGTTCGAGGACTACATGCTCTATCTTGAGATAAACAGGCCTATCAAGGAGCAGTTCTACCGTCCACGAATGAAGATACTAAGACCTGTAGTGGAGAACTTGCAGTCTCTTCATGATGGCAATCTTGATGAACTGTTCATTTCCATGCCTCCACGAGTAGGTAAGACAACCCTCATCATGTTCTTTGTTACATGGCTCATGGGCATCAATTCAGAGAAGACGAATCTGTACAGCAGTTTCTCTGATACGATTACTCACTCATTCTATGAAGGTATAAATGAAATCATCAATGACAATATGACTTATACGTATAATGAGATTTTTCCGGCATCTGTCATAGTGAATCAGAATTCCAGACTCAATACATTGGATTTAGAGCGAAAGAAGAGATATCCGACACTCACATGCCGTTCTATCTATGGAACATTGAACGGCTCATGTGACTGTAACGGTGTATTGATTGGTGATGACTTGATTGGTGGTATTGAAGAAGCCCTTAATCCAGAACGTATGTACAAGACATGGAAACTAGTAGATAACAACCTCATTACACGTGCAAAGCAGGGGAGCAAAGTGCTATGGATAGGTACAAGATGGTCACTTGTAGACCCTGCGGGTCTAAGACAAGACCTTCTTCTGAATGACCCTAACTATAAGACGAGAAGATATAAGATAATCAATCTCCCAGCGCTTAATGATGATGATAATTCAAACTTTGATTATGAATACAATGTTGGGTTCTCTACCGATTACTATCAGCAGAGAAGAGCATCCTTTGAACGCAATAACGATATGGCATCATGGTTTGCTCAGTATCAAGGTGAACCTGTTGAACGTGAGGGAGCACTATTTGATGGCGGTGATATGAAATTCTATAACGGAATCCTCCCAGACGAAGAACCTATAAGAAGACTTACTGTAGTCGATACTGCGTGGGGCGGTGGTGACTATGTAAGTGCTCCAATAGCCTATCAATATGCAGATGGAACGGTCTATATACCAGACGTTGTATTCAACAACGGGGATAAGAGAATAACACAGCCGGAAGTTGCAAAGAAAATTGCTTCGTGGGGTGTGCAGGATTGCGACGTTGAAAAGAATAACGGCGGTGAGGGATATGCTGAAGCGGTAGAGGAAGAACTGAAGAGAATAGACTATAAATGTGTCATCACTTCTCATAGTGCTCCGACAACAAAGGCTAAGGAAGTACGCATATTCCAAAATGCGCCGGATATTAGAGAATTCTATTTCTTAGAGCCGGGCAAGCGCTCAAAAGAATATTCGATGTTCATGAACAATCTGTTCTCATTCAAGATTCTTGGAAAGAACGACCACGACGATGCTCCCGACAGTTTGTCACAGTTATGCGATAGGCTGTACGGAGGCTATGGAACAATGAAAAAAATATTCAAAAGACCATGCTAAAAGGCGCCACTTCACCCACTGCAAAATAGAATAATATTAGGGATGCCTATGCTCTTTGCCTGCCCCTCTCTATGTCAATCGTAGGCGTTCCTATCTCTGTTTAAACAAGGAGGAAAATGATGAAAAAGGATATATATTGCCCTCTTTGCTTAAAGAGAGGTAAGAAGAAAATACTAGGAAGAGTGAGCGATGATACATGTGGCACACTTTACCTATGGTGCAAGGTAGATAAGAAAGAAATGAAGATTCATGTAGAAGGAGGCAATGCAAGTGATTAGTAGAGGCAGAAAGACAATCTATTCTAGTGAAGCGGAAATCACAAGAGACAATGTCCAGAAGGTAGTCACATACGCAATGCAGATACATGAATTAAATCGTAAGGATATAAAGTATCTTATCGAATATGAAAAGGGCAGACAGGATATTCTCGACAGAGTGAAGCCAGTCAGACCCGAGATTAATGAAAAGGTTGTAGAGAATCATGCATCTCAGATTGTCAACTTCAAGACGGCGTTCGTATTTGGCTCGCCGATTAGATACGTTCAGAAGGCTGAGAAGGAATTAAAGAGTGATACTACAACAGAAGAAGATGATGGGTACATCGGTGAACTAAATAGCATGTGCTTCGATGAAAAGAAGCATACAAAAGACCAAGAGTTGGCGAAAATGTTCTTAACCTGCGGAGTGGGTTATAGAGGAGCGTTTCCTCGAAAGGACGGAGATAACGGATTCTCGCCTTTCAGAATCGTCAATCTTGACCCGATGAACACCTTCATTGTTTATAGTCCAGATGTATTTCACGACCCATTGCTTGCAGTCACATACTGGCGTGATATGAATGATAAAGGCGTCGTAGAAGAAACTCACTATACTGCCTATACGAAGGACAAGGTATTTCAATTCACTGATACGCATGTTGGAGAAGTAGAAGAAACCAACAATGGAATAGGCGCTATTCCAATTGTGGAATATCGTCAAGATTACGATAAGATGGGATGCTTCGAGAGAGCCATTGAATTGCTGAACGCAATTAATACGTGCACAAGTGATAGAATCAATGGCTTAGCACAGAATGTACAGTCATTCATCTGGTTTGATAATGTTGATATGAACAAGGAAGACTATGATGAACTCCGAGAAAACGGAGCATTATCTACAACTAGTAGAAATGGTACTACAGCATCAGTGAAACCTATCGAGACATCACTTAATCAGAATGAGATTCAAAGCCTTAGCGAATATTTATATGCTCAGTTATTGCAGATTTGTGCAATACCTTCTAGAGAAGCGCAGAGTGGGTCAACAACTGGGCAGTCATCTATGCTTGCTGGTGGATGGCAGGAAGCAGAAGAAGATGCATACCGTCTTGAAGAGATGTTTGACGAAGGTGAAAAGAAGTTCCTCGAAGTTGTGAAGAACATACTCGACCGAAGCAACACAGATGTAAAAGAAGAAGTCAAACTAAGAGATATTGAAATCAAATTCTCTAGAAACAAGGTCACAAATATGCTTGTTAAGACACAGGGTCTTCTAAATATGAAGACATTCGGCATCCATCCAAGAGTCGCTATTCAGACTGCTGATTTATTCAGCGACCCTCAGCAGGTATATGTGGACAGTAAAGATTATCTCGATAAAGCATACAACACTGAATTGAATTCAGATGGCGGAGATAAAGATTTGCAGAGTGACCCACGTGGGGATAACCCAGAAACGGTAACAGCCCAACAGAATGAGCAGATGTCGTTTGTTAATTCTGGTTAGTATATTTAAGTAAGTATATTTAAGTTAGAGAAAAACTATAAAGAGCACGATTACAGTTAGAGAAAAACTTTAAAGAGCAAGGAGAACCAAAATGAACGTAAGAGAAATTTTAGGCGCTAGATTAACTGAAGACACAACAATCGAAGAGTTAATCGAAATGTTAGAAGCGGATAATTCTACTGTATCAATCAGAGAATATAACGCTATGAAGGATAAGAGCGACAAGAACGCGAGAGAAGCGAGCAATTATAGAAAGCAGTTAAATGCTAACAAGTCGCAAGAAGAAATCAATAAAGAAGAAACTCAGAAGCAATTAGATGAATTGGCCAGTCTAAATACTGAATTAACAAAGAAGTTATCCATTATGGAGAATGAGAAGAAATTCATATCTATGGGATATAACGAGGAAAGTGCGCACAAAGTGGCTAGTGCTTTAGCCGAGGGAGATATGAAATCATTTTTCAAACAGCAGGAAATTTTCAATGCTGAATTAAACAAGAAGTACAAAGCGGAGGCGTTAAAGAATACTAAAACGCCAGCAAAAGACGATAATCACGATGATGTTATGACAAAGGAAAAATTAAGCACCATGTCATTAAGGGAACAGATGAAGTTCGCTGAAGAGAATCCTAGTGAATATCAGTCAATCTATAGCAAAGGAGAATAAGATACATGGCAAATACACCATATCCAAATTATGTACTGGAAAACAAATTCGCGGACCAGTATCAGTCATATCTAGACTTAATGCAGTTCTGTACTGTTGATAACTCATTAACAGGCGAACCGGGCATGAAGAAGAAAATTCGTACTTATGTAGCAACTGATGGTACAGAAACTGTAGCAAAAGGTGAAGGGAACACTAAGTCAATCACAGCCAATTACACTGAAGCAGAATACACAATCGAGACATTACAGAACAGATTCGATTGGTACGATGAAGATGAAATGGAAGACCCATTAGTAGTTGACAAAGGCTTAGAACATCAGGCGGTTGACATGTTCAACACTGCTAACAAGAAGGCTATCGCAGAGTTTGCAAAAGCCACTCAGAAGGTAGAAACTGCTAAGTTCGATTTCAACTGTTTTGTTGATGCAGTAGCATCTATCAAGGATTTAAGAATCAGCGAATCAACTGAAATCACAGGATTAGGCGTTTTCGCATTAGTTCATAAGGACGATGTAGCAGAAATTCGTAAGAACTTAGGGGATTTATTAAAGTATGTAGAAGCATTTGCGCGTACTGGATATATTGGAACAGTTGCAGGCGTGAACATCTATACATCTGCTTTAGCAACTAAAGGGCAGTTTGCAGTAGCAACTAAACAGGCAGTTACTTATTTCAACAAGTTAGGAGCAGAAGCCGAAGTATCAACTAAAGGAAGCCGTTCAGCAGAAAATGCTAATAAGCGTGAGAACACTGCTTTCTTAAGAAAATATGGTATTTTCGCTTTAACTGACCAGAACTTTGTTGTGAAGGTTGTTAAAAACGAAACTGCCAGTCATGCAACAGGAGCCGAAATTCCTACAGTCTAGAAAGGGGTAGAGAATGAAGAAAGTAGAAGTGATTAAAGCGTTTTATGACGCAAAAAACAAAAAGACACTACGTAAAGTAGGGGATGTTATTAAAGTCACAGAAATCAGAGCAATGGAACTCATCGAAAAAGAGTTTGCAAAAGAAGTGGATTAGCAGGTATGAGAGGAGATGATAAATGTGACACAAGAAGAAATTCTGAAGATTAAATTAAAAGACGATGATGTTGACAACGATGATTTAGAAGTGCTTCTACAAAGTGCCAAACTCATCATCCTTTCTAACCGCTATCCTTATCATGAATTCCCTGTTGATGGAAACGGGGAGTATATTCTCGAAGATAGATATAAAGACTTGCAGATTAGAATCGCAGTAGAATTATTTGCAAAAGCAGGTGCAGAAGGCGAATTGACTCATACAGAAAACGCAGTTACACGCCAATGGGCGAGTGCAGATGTATCGCCTGCGCTTTTAAGAGAAATCATTCCTAAAGCGAAGGTGTTCTAAATGAGAAACTTCAGAAGAGACCAGTCAACGATATATTATGCATTGTTTCTAAAAGACAACGGTGTTGACAAGTACGGAAATAAAATAGGCGGTTATACTGAACCGAAAAGAATGAAGATTTCACTTTCTGTAGCAAAAGGCGATTCAAATTATGACGTGTTTGGTAAGGACACCGATTATGACAGAGAAATGACTACGACAGATACAAACTGTCCTATCAATGAATATTCAAGATTATGGATTGGTGTCGATACATCAAAGACCTATAACTATGTAGTGACGAAAGTTGCAACAAGTAAGAGGGAGAAGAGATATGCAATCAAAGAGTATAAAGGTTAGGCTGAACAGTGAAAGTATCGGTCAAGCCATCTCCAGTCTTAAGGAATATCAAAGTTCAGTGAAAATCAAACAGGCGAAGTTGATGAAAGAAATTGGCGAGCGTGGAACTGATGTAATGTTCGATGAAATAGGAAAATATCCTATGCCATGTTCTAAAGCAAACCTTATTAGATGTGTTGATTATACCAGCACAGGCACCACATCGAGAATTTATAATTGGTGTGGGTATGCTATGTTTGTTGAATTTGGTACAGGAATAAAGGGTGCTCGTTCACCACATCCACATGACACCGTCGGATATCGATATGACGTAAACAATCATGGTGAAGATGGATGGAATTATTTTGATGAAGATGGATGGCATTGGACAATGGGTATGCAAGCAAGACCGTTCGCTCATGAAACTTATGAAGTACTTCGTCCAGAGATAATCAATATTGCAACAAAGGTGTTCAACAATGACTGATAAAGAAAATGAATTATTTGCTGATATCGCAAGTGAACTCAGAAAACAGTTCGATGGCATCTATGTCATCGGAAAACAATTATCTTCTGAACCGCCTAGATTTCCAGCAGTGTCTATCATTCAAGAGAATAACACAGTAAACACACGATATAGCACGTTTAACGAATTAGAAAACGTGGCTTGCATTACTCAATACATTGAAATCTATTCTAATGATAGAGAGCAGAAAGAAGAAATATGCAAATCGATATCAATAGTAATAGATGATGTATTGAAAACTCACGGCTATTGTAGAACTCTTAATCAACCGATGATTAATGTTGATGACAGCATAGCCAGAAGAGTTATGAGATATAAGAAAGAAATTGAAACACACAATTAAGGAGGAAAACATGGGAGTAGCAATCAATACGGCTGGCGTAACTGTAGGTTATGCCGTTGAAGCAACAGCAGGGACTAGACCAACTACTGGATATACTGTAATTCCAGATATCAAATCTGTTCCAGAATTAAACCCAAGTCCAGAAACTTTAGAGTCTACTAATCTGATGGAAACAGAATATAAGACTTATATCGAAGGGTTAAAGGACTTAGGCGGTGCATTATCATTTACAGCCAACCTAACAAAAGAATTGATTACGGTGTGGGATGAACTAATCAAAAAATATAAAGAAGCCACAGAAGCAGGCAAGGCAACGTGGTTTGAAATTAGACATCCTAAGTTAGAAAAATCTGTTTACTTTAGTGGACAGCCATCAAAGACAGGTTTACCAGCAATCGAAGTAAATAGTATCTTAGAAACTAACTTATATATTACACCTACAGGTGCACCTGAATGGGAAGCAAAAAGCACTAATAACGTATAAGTTAGAGGCGCTTTAATCAGCGCCTTTTTTTAATAGTTTAGAGGAGGAAAACGAACATGAAAACAAAGAGTACAACAATTAAGTTCACATATAAAGACAAGAAATATGAATTAGGCTATACAAGAGAAATCGTAGGTAAGATGGTTGGAGAAGGCTTTGAAATTGAAAAAGCATCTCAGAATCCACTTGATGCGATTTATGAGTTATTCATTAATTCGTTTGAAATGAATCATAAAGATACAGATATCGATACTAGAGAAAATATTCTAAAGAATCTTGGTAACAAAGAGCATCTTTTTACAGTACTTGTAGAAATGTTCTCTGAACCAATCGAATTTCTAGGAGAACCAGAAAAAAACGCAATCGAGTGGACAGTATAGAGGGCGATGATAACGCGGACACGTCCACGAATGATTATAAGCAGATATTAAATGAATGGTTTCCTTATTACCTCGCATTAGGGATGACTTATGAACAGTACTGGCATGGTGACCCATACCTTACGGTATATTATCAGAAAGCCAAGAAAATGAAGTTTGATTATGATAATCAGATGGCATGGATAAACGGATTGTATATATACGATGCTGTATCAGCGATTGTATTCAATACATGGTGCCGTAAGGAGGGGGAACAGTGTAGAAATTATGCTAGTAAGCCTTATGAGTTCGATGAGGCAAAACAGGAAGAAGAAATAAAGAAGGAAGCGGAAGTCCAGGCAGAAGCATGGATGAGAAACTTCGTTAATTTTTATAAAGTATAGAGCCTAACCAAGAGCCTTATTTTTTTAAGGAAGGAGGTTAGAACTATATGGCAGATGTAGATAAATTATCGATAGTGTTTGAGAGTGATGTTGACGAGGCAGTCAAAGCAATAGACAAGTTAACTGGAGCACTTCAGAGGCTAGACCAGAGCGTAAAAATCGATAGTAGCATTGCAGGTACTTTAAATGCTATTTCAAGATTTGATAGAGTTGTTTCGGGTTTAAAAACTGAAAACATAGATGCTTTTTCTAAGGGGATAAAGAATCTCGTTGAAGCGTTAAAGCCTTTAGAAAAAATCGGCAAAACCGGTCTTGGAAAAACTTTAAGCAGTTTATCAAATATATCTAAAACAATCAACAAACTAGACCAAGCAGACTTGGGTAAGTTTAGTGGCCAGATGAATCAACTTTCAGATGCTATGGCACCACTTGCACAGAAGAGCAACCAGTTATCTGATGTGTTTAATAAAATGCCAAGTGCTGTAGCCTCTGCATCTAAGTCTTTAGATAACTATAATTCTAAATCCAGAGGTGCTAAGACTCACACAGGCGGGTTGATGGCAACGATTAGTTCTGCTATTGGTGGAATACGAGGATTTAAATCTATTTTAATGGCGATAGGTTCTGCTTTCAGTTATTTTTATAATGAAAGTGCAGAATATATCGAACAAATGAACTTATTCGACGTTGCAATGGGTAGCGCATCACAGAGTGCGGAAGCATTTGCTCAAAAAGTAAGTGATGCTATGGGTATTGACCCGGGCAAGTGGATGGAATACCAAGGAACGTTGAATATGATGATTGAAGGTTTTGGCGTAGCGAGTGACAAAGCACAGATAATGTCGCAGAACCTAACACAGTTATCATATGACTATAGTTCTTTAATGAACGTAGATGTAAGCACTGCTTTCGATAAAATACAGAGTGCCATGTCCGGACAGATTAAAGGCTTGAAGGAATATGGTAACAACGTGTCTGTCGCAATGGTCAAACAGACAGGTCTTAAATATGGATTACAAGGCAATGTAAGTACTTGGGACCAGAACACGCAGGCAATCATGCGATACATCACCATCATGAATAATGCCAGCAAGGTAGATGTATTCAATGATATGGCTCGTACAATCAATACGCCTAGTAATGCCGTACGTATCTTGACACAGCAGTTCAAGTTGCTTAGACGAGCAATCGGTAATATTGCGAGCGTATTTGCTACGGCAGTAATTCCTTATATACAGGTAGCAGTTGAACTTCTGAATAAGTTTGCTAGTTTTGTGGCTGGCTTATTCGGATTTAAATTACCAACCATTGATTATAGCGGCTTAGAAAAAGGCTCTGGTGCTATGGATGATATGGCAGATAGTGCTGGTAACGCTGGGTCAGCGGTAGATGGAACGAGCAAGAAAGTAAAAAAATTAAAGAAAGAACTTCAGACTTTAGGCTTTGATGAACTAAACATTCTAAACAGTCCAAAGAACGATTCCGACAGTGGAGGCTCCGGTGGTGGTTCTGGTGCTGGTGGAGTCGGCGGTGGTGGTGGTATCGGTGATATCAAGTTGCCACAATATGATTTCTTAAAAGGCTTAAAGAAAGATACAGACGAAATAGAAAAGAAGTTAAAGGAACTATTTAAGCCCGTTACTGATAGTTGGAACAAGTATGGCAAAGGAGTCATGGATAGTTTTAAATTCTCTTTAGACGAACTATCTGCACTTGTGAAGAGTATCGGCAAATCATTTGGAGAGGTATGGCAGAACGGCACAGGCAAGAAGACGGTAAGTGAAATTCTGTTAATCGTTCAGAACTTATGCGATTTTGTTGGATATCTAGCAAAGCGTTTCAGAGAAGCATGGGATGAAGCCGGACTAGGAACGAAGATTATTCAGAATTTATGGGATGCTGCAAATAATTTACTTCATTCTGTTGAAGACATTAGTGAGCAGTTGAGCAATTTTGCTTTCTATCTTGATTTCAAACCAGCGTTAAAGAGCGTTTATAGTTTGTCAAAGGCTTTTAAAGAACTTTCAGATATTGTAGGAAAATATCTAAGTGATGCTTTCAAGAATGTACTGTTACCATTAGCAAAATGGGGCATTGAAAAAGTTATTCCTACAGGAGTTAGTGCTTTAGCAGATGCTTTAAAGGGAGTCAATGCTGCTCTTAAGAATTTAAGACCGTTTATCACTTTCCTAGAAAAATTAACTGTTGCCCTAGGAAAATTAGTAGGGAACACTATTTTGGTCGGTATTAGTGCATTAGGAAAAGCATTGAAGGCTATCGGTCAGTCAAAAACATTATTAGCAGCATTAACCACTACTGTAGCAACACTTATTGCTTCTATGAAGTGGGGTAAGGTAATCAATGACTTGAACGATGTGAACAGTACCGTAAGCAAGTTGAAGGTAGTATTTGAACTTTTCAAAGAAGAAGGAATTTCTGCACTTGAACTTTTGGTACAGGATTTTGTTAAGTCACATAAGGCACTCGATACATTAGTCACTGGCTTCAAAGGATTAAATGATGCTAACGGTATACTTAGTGGAGTTAGTACCGCTGTTACTGCATTAGGCACTAAACTCGGTGTATTGACCGTGGCTGAAGGTGGAGCAACAACTGCGACAGGATTGTTAGGTGGTGCGTTTGCGTTCCTTGCGGCCAATCCATTAGTGGCTGTCGCTGGTGCTATAACTATCGCAGTCGCTGCATTAGCGATATTCACGAGCAGAGTTAAGGATAATTCTGATGCACAGGAAAGAGCGTTATCATCAGCCAAGAGACTTTCTGATGGTTTAAAGAAACAAGCACAAGAGTGGAAAAAGGCTAATGCAGAAGCAAAAAAGAATGCAGAAGCAGGTCAGCAAAATGCTCTTGTTGCACAGGACTACGCTAGCAGATTATATGGAATCGTAGATGCGAACGGTAAAATCACAGGTACTGTAAAACAGGCACAATTCTTTGTTAATGAACTCAACAACCGATTAGGAACGAATATCGAAATTCATGACGGTGTTATTTCTAACTGGGATGAAGAAAAGCAAAAAATCAATGAAAACATTGAAGCACTTAAGCGAAAAGCCGTTATCGAAGCGTACAGTGAAAAATTCATTGAAGCAGAAAAAGAAAGAATCAAAGCCCAAGAACAGTTAACTGAAGCAACTAGTAAGTACAATAAATCAAAAGAAAAGGAAGAAGAACTCCTCGGAAAACTCCAAAAAGCGCGGGAGAGTGGGCGTGGCCCAAGTGTTTCTTTAACTGAGGAATATCGAAAGCAACTAGAAATAACCGAAAAGTACGGTAAAGCCGTAGGTAGTGCTAAAGACAAAGTCACAAGTATCACTGATGGCTTGAACGAATACAATGCCGCAATACAGTCCGCCGATGGAACTGTTGAAAGTTCTACTGCGTTTATTGTCGAACAATATGGAGTGTTAGCGAAAGATGGCACATATACGTACAGTTCTTTAGCGAACGGCCTCAATGACCTTAACGCCAAGTGCGATGAAAACGGAAAAGTATGGCAGACCTTAAGTAAGACAGAACAGGAAGCAAGTAAACAAGCGAGAATTCAGTTGCTTAGTGACCTGGCTCAGAAAGCATTCAGTCAAGGTAAGACTTACGAGCAGATGCTTTCTACTGCAAAAGCAAAAGGTGCTGAATTAACACAAGCCGATAAGGCTGAGTTAAAGAAGCAGTATGATAATCTGAAAAAACAGGCTAACGATATCAAAGTAGTTAAAAAAGAGCAATGCAATGCCTTGCTGTCTTTACTTGATAAGTATGGAATCGACAAAAAGAGCAAAGACGGAAAACGCTATGTAAGCGAATTAAAAGACGCACAAAAGAACGGTACAGAGCAAGGTCAAAAGTATATTGACAACCTAGCCAAAAAAATCAGCAAAGACAGTTCCAAGGTCACTAACGAAGTTGATAAGACTAGTAAAAGCAGTAAAAAGCAGTTTGAATCTCACCAAGCGGATTTAAAAGTAGATACAAAATCCGCAACTAAGACACTCAATAAATATATGGGTTCAATTCCGGACTCAAAGGCAATGAGGTTAGACCTCAAAACAGATAAGAAGAAATTCAAAATCGGCAACTTTGCGTTTGATATTGACTTTCGTGCTGGAGGTGGTTTTCCGGACACAGGTCAGATGTTCATTGCTCGAGAAGCCGGGCCGGAATTAGTAGGCCGTATCGGTCGTAGAACTGCCGTTGCAAATAATGACCAGATTGTACAAGGTATTGCAAGTGCCGTAAGGAGCGCAATGATTGGCGCAAATAATCCTAATGGTGGTGGCACTACAAGAATTACAGTGCAGAACGTTCTCAATGGCAGAGCAATCGGTGAGTCTGTCATCGAATATCACAACGGTAAAGTCAAGCAGACAGGGCATAGCCCACTGCTATTCTAAAAGAAGGGAGACAACATGGAATATATTTTAACAATAAATGGCTATGGGTGTTTCCCTAGCAAATACGAAGTGCAGTTGAGCGACGTTGACAGAGAAGACGGAAGCGGAAGAAACCAGAACGGAGATATGCTCCGAGATAGAGCGGGGGTCAAGAAGAAAGTAATCTTGACCTTCGCTGCTATCCCACAATCAAAAGCAGAACGCCTTTTACAAGCGGTGAAAGATGAATTTGTTACTGTTACTTATCTTGACCCAGAGTTAGGGAAAAGAACAATGACAGCCTATGTTGGTGACAGAAACTGTCAGATATTCAAGTATGATAAGGCAAAAAAAGAGTGGTTATGGGATAACATCACATTCAGTCTAATCGAGAAGTAAAAAGGAGGAGCAGATATGATTGGTGCAAGTAAACGATATCAAGACATTATAATCAGCCCTTCTAGAAGCATTAAATCGAGAGTGAAATTCAACGGAGATACTTTATTGGATGATGATAAAGTAATCTCCGTTTCATTGAATGAAATAGCGAATTCTAATGAATCACTTACAATTGGCGAACTGAATAGTGCTAAAGCCACTGTTCAATTTGAAATGCCAGACAATGCAATACCGCTAAAGAATGGGATGTTCAGCATACAAAGTGGATTGCTTGTAGACGGCGAGTATGAGTTTGTTGATAAAGGGACATTCTATATAGACGAGATAGAAAGCAGTATGGGCAGTAAGATAGTTACTGTCAGTGGTTATGATAGCATCTATAGAATGAATGCAGAGTATGAACCTCACATTCAGTACCCTACTTCATTAGAAAATGCAATCAATGATATATGTGGTCAATGTAATATCACACATGCTATCAGCAATATTCCAGGCATCACTTTGGATGGTTATCAAGAAAATATTACTTGTAAAACATTCATGGGGTATTGCTTAGGACTCATGGGATTGAATGGTCGCATGAACGAGAGCAATAAATTGATTGGATATTGGTTTGAAGATAGCGGATTCAAGATTACATGGGATAATCAGTTTCAGAGTGGTTTCAAATTGACTACAGACGATGATGTAAAAATCTCGAGCGTATCATGTAATGGATTAATCAGTGGTAATGGCTATGGCATATCATTTGAGAATCCGTATATGACGCAAGAAATTCTCGATGGAATATATAAGAAAGTAAACGGATTAATTTATAGTCCTTCAACAGTTGAATGGAGAGGAAATCCATTAATCCAAGTAAGTGATGTTGTTAAAGTCGAAGATAACAGTGGTGTGTTCCATAATGTCATTTTAAGTGAACACACAATCATCTTGACAGGCATGAAAGATAGCATTACTTGTAAAGGCTCAAACGGTGAAATCGTGATGAATACATCAAACTCACCTACTCAAATGATAATGAAACGATTATACAATACACTCACTAGTGCTCTTAAAAAGACGAGTGAGAATATTCTAGGACATAATGGTGGTTATTATAGAGTAGATATCAACGAGGATGGATTTCCGAGCGGATGGTCAATCATGAACACTCCTACTTTACGTGATGACACTAAGATGTGGAAATTCACTAGCGGAGGATTAGGCTACAGTGTTGATGGTGGTAAGACATTCACGAAGATTGCATTTGATTTGGAGGGTAATTTCAGTGCAAATGCTATCACTACAGGTACCATCAGTGGTGAAATGTTTGAATTGAATCTAGAAACTGGAGTCATCAAGATAGGCGAGAGAAACAGTGAGGGTGAAATAAACGAGCCAAGTTTCTATCTTAACGAAAAAGGCGAGTTAAAAATAAGAGCATTCGAGAGAGTCGAGAACAAGGCTGATGAAGCGCTCAAGGAAGCACAGGGGTCAGTTAAAAAATTCGTATGCGAATATGCTAGTTCGACTGATGGTGTTACACCTCCCGAAACAGGGTGGTCAGAGACTGCGCCGACATGGCATGCCGGAATCTACATATGGCAGAGAACTGCTACAACAATCAACAATACTGTTACGTACAGTACACCAGTATGTATAACAGGTGCAAAAGGTGAGGATTCTATTTTATTATGCATCGAATCATCAAATGGCATGACATTCAAGAACAGTGATGTAGCAACTATATTCACGGTAAGCATCTATGTAGGTGGAGTAGTGATTGATAACTCCTCAAAATTAAGAGAGATGTTCGGCGATAATGCATACTTGCAGTGGCTCATCAAGAGGCATGGGGAAACTGAGTTCAGTAAGATACCATTAGACGATTCAAGGCTGAACGATAACGGATTCATGTTCACGATTTCAGCAAAGGATATTAAATTCAAGGCAGTATTCAACTGCGAATTAAACGTATAGGAGAGAAAATATGGGAATTAAGGCAGTCAGCCAAGTTGATGTTATCGATTTAACCGATGGGTATTCCGTCGTATTAACGAATGACAACTATACATTCTTAGGCACTACTAATTCAGTGAATGGTACACAGACAACAACTACACAGGTAATGGCACTATGTGGGAGTGAACAGGTATCGTGCACTGTAGGCAATATTACGTGTCCGAATGGTATTTCGGCAGTATCGGATGGCAAGTCTTTACAGCCGACAATCACAATTACGGCTACATCAGCATTAACTAAGAGCGGAACAATCACTATTCCTATTGTTGTGAATGGTGATATCACAATCAATAAGACATTCAGTTACTCAATCGCATTCAAGGGTCAGACAGGGCAGAATGGTACCAGTGTTACTGTAAGTTCGACTTCTGTCACTTACCAGGTCGGGGCAAGCGGTACCAATAAGCCGACAGGGGAATGGAGCGCTACTGTTCCAAATGTACCTAATGGTCAGTTCCTTTGGACTAAGACAGTGGTCAAGTATTCTGACGGCAAATCAACAGAGGCTTATTCAGTTTCATATAAAGGTACAAATGGAACTAATGGTTCAAACGGTACAAGTGTCACTGTAAGTTCAACATCTGTAACATATCAAACAGGCACAAGTGGCACAACTCCTCCAACAGGAACATGGAGTACTTCTGTTCCCACAGTACAAAATGGACAATATTTATGGACAAAGACTGTTGTTAACTATTCGGATGGTAAGTCTACTGAATCATATTCGGTTTCCTACAAAGGTACTAACGGCACAAACGGGAAGGATGGCTTAGATGCCATCACAATGGCAATCACTTCAAGCGGTGGAACAATCTTCAAGAATACCGCTATTGCTACAACTCTAACTGCTCATGTCTATAAAGGTGGAGTTGAAGTGAGTGGGTCTGCTCTAACATCATTAGGAACTATCAAATGGTATAAGGACGGTGGAACTACTGCGGTAGCGACAGGTTCTACATATACAATCAGTGCTGGTGATGTTTCAAATAAGGCTACATTCAGTGCTCAGTTAGAAGGTTGATAAAATGATTAAGGCATCAGCGAGCACAACTCTTGTGCAAGTAAATGATGGTGAAGATGGACAGGGAATCCGTTCAATTACACCGGAGTATTATCTATCTGACTCTTCAACACAAATGCCCGATGAAAAAAGTGATAGATGGAAAAACGTCCCCGATGACTATATCGATAATCATTATTATTGGGTTAGGTCAAAGATATTATGGGATGATGGAACTTATACAACTACAACGCCTACCCTTGCAAATGACTTAAAGTCAATCATTGATGACTATGATAACAGAATCAACAATTTGAATAGTCAACTACAGCAGGCAACTAAGGATGCTTCTTCATCCATAGAGCAGACAAAGACATCTATATTACAGACTGTATCAGAAAACTATTACAGTGCCTCTGACGGTAAAAACCTTTCTTCTACTGTATCAACTATTCAGCAGACAACAGAGAGTATTCAGATGGATTTTGTCAAGAAAGAAGACTTTAGTTCTCTTTCTGATGCAGTATCAAGCAATCAGACTCAGTTGAACACTTATATCAGATTCAACGCAGAAGGCATTGAGATTGGTAAACAGGATTCGGAGTTCAAGACAAGACAGACAAATAGCAAATATTCGATACTTCAGAACAATGATGAAGTAGCATACTTTGCTAATAACCGAATGTATAACTCAAACATCGAGGTTTCTAATTCACTAAGAATTGGGAACTTCGGATTCATCGTTAATAGCGATGGGTCTTTAACGTTTAAGAAAGTAGGTGGTGACTAATGGCAACATCTTCATCATGTTCCGCTTCTTTTGCAAGCGGAAATGGTAATGTCACAATGACAATGACACGAACAAGTGTCAACGTGGATGGCAACTATGATTTGTGGACTGCTAAACTGACTATGTACTATAAGTGGAATATCAATTCCAGTGCCACAAAATATGGCTCTATGTGGGCGAACGGAGTGCTTATATGGTCGGGTGGCGTAAGCGTCGGCACGAGTGGTGGAACTAAGACACTTGCGACGGTCACAAACATCAAGATTCCTCATGACAATAATGGTGGAAAGCATTTTGACTTTTCGTTCTCGCAGGAACTGAAGGTAACTCTTTCAGGCAACTATGTAGGCAGTGTGTCTGCTTCTGGTGGCATCAACTGCGATGTCATTCCTAGAGCGACTAAGCCGTACTGTTCTCCAGCCTCTGTTTATTTTGGTAATAGTGTCACTATCAAGACACCTAGAGCATCATCAGATTTCGGACATGTAATCTCGTACAGTTATTATGATACTAACGTGCAGATTGCGGATAATCAGTGGAACGATGAATTCAAGTGGACAGTTCCGATTTCGTTGATTAATAAGATGACCAACTCTTCACAGTCCTATATGACATTTAAGGTAGATACATATAACCGTGCCGGAAAGTACATTGGTACTAACTACTGTCGATTAGATTTGTTGATGCCATCGGGCTATGAGCCTACTATCACAGGAATCACATACACAAATGACGACACTACTATTGCAAACAGATTTGGGGCAGCAACGATTATACAAGGTATTTCAAAAGTTAAATGTAACGTATCTACCTCAACGAAAAACGGCGCTACCATCACTTATTATTACAATGAGATTGATGGGCAGATTCTTCAAGGGCCTAATACTTGGTTCGTCACTCAGCCACTCAAGTCATCTGGTACAGTTGTTCTGAAATCAACTATCACGGATTCGAGAGGACAGAAGGCTACATTATCGAAGAATATTAGTGTTACAGAGTGGTACTCACCAACTGTCAAGAACGTGAGTGCACAGCGTTGGAATGTTTCTACCAACAAAGCCGATGATGACGGCACAGCGGTGAAAATCACTTATTCATTTTCTATTGCGCCTGTTGCGAGCAAAAATGATAAGACTGTCATGATTCAGTATAAAAACGGTGAGACTTGGACAACTCTTGCGACTTATACCGACTCATACAGTGCTGAAAACAAGGCATATATATCATCTACTGGCAAGTTCAGCACAGATAATGCCTATTCGTTCAGAGTGCTTGTAAAGGATTACTTTACGACAGAAGGCGTTTCAGCATATTCGGCTATCGTGCCATCATTCAAACTCTTAGATTTTTCTGCTGATGGTCGAGGCATTGGGATTGGGTGTAAGGCAGAGACTGGAAAATTAAAGGTAGACATGCCTATTGAAGCGCAGTCATTCAATGGCTATGTGTTTGATTTTGATACAGAAAATCAGACTGATACGTGGATTCCTGTTCTTAAGGATGGAAAATTACAGCATAGAGTTATGCAACCTATGGGATGGTCTACACCGGTTACACTAGGGAGTACATGCGGAATCACATTCAAGTATCGCTATAACGGATATTTTGTGTTTCTTTCTTATGACGGCTCTTTTTCTAACAACACAGGATTTTCAGCGGGAACAGGGTACTCTCCGGGAGATGGGAATCTTCCTAACCTTATCAGTGGTATGGGCAATTTCTTTAGCGCAGTTGTGACAGACAATAGATACAGATTGGCAATAAGATACTATCCTTCTTTATCCAGTAATAAATTGGCACTCATATCAATGGACTCTGTAACTGTCTCAAAAGGTGCTTATATAACAGGATTCGTAATGATTCCGAGAGTTCTAGCAAACAAATAAACAAAACAAAGGGGAATTAAAATGAAATTATACGACACATCATTAAAATACATGGATGCGATTAACGCAATCGGAGGCACTATTGTAGCAGTGTTAACCGCTGCATTAGGTACGCACTGGTTTTTATTTATTGGTTTTTTAGTCTTGAATATTATCGACTACATTACAGGAGTTAGAAAATCAAGATTGACAGGCAAAGACAACAGCGCTAAAGGGGTGCGAGGAGTTTGGAAGAAACTCGGTTATTGGCTAATGGTACTCGTTGCTTTCTTGGCTTCTGCAATCTTCATTGAAATTGGAAAGACTATAGGCATTGACTTGGCGGTTACTACCTATATTGGGTGGTTTACTTTGGCATCTCTCATTATCAATGAACTTAGAAGCATCATTGAGAACTTTGTAGAGGCTGGGGATAATGTGCCATCAGCCTTAACAAAAGGCTTAGAAGTAGCAGAAAATGCAATTAATAAAGGAGAATAAGCATGGCAAGTTATTTTAATCTAACACTTGATACTCTTGCTCCACAAGGGTTGACTATCAAGTTAAATAATGGGTCTCAATATACTACAAGCAAAGCAGTTCGACTTGCAATTAATGTGACTGATGAATCCGCAGACGGATATCAGATGAAAGTATGGGGCATCGATGGAATTGCTAAGGAATCGGATGCGGTTTGGGAAACGCTTGCTAACGTTAAAGATATCACTCTTTCAACAGGGGATGGTTTAAAGACTGTATACGTTAAAGTTAGAGATGATGTTTATAACGAAACAGCAGTAGCGTCTACTAGTATCACGTTAGATACATCAGTACCAGCGGTTACTATTATCGGACCAGATGTATCTAGAATTTCTAAGACATCACCAAAAGATGTTGCAACTTTCAGTTTCACTTCAGATGTAGCGTTTACGGAATATAAGATTAAAGTCGTGCCATCTAAGTCATCATTACACGATGCTGGTACACTAATCGGCACTGTCAACGGCTCTACAAATATGAGCGCAACTGGCACTTTCGAGGCAAGCACAGCAATCTCTTGCAAGATTTACGGTAAAGACCTCGAAATCGCATCTAGCGGAGATGGCGAAAAGATTATCAAGGTATTCGTCAAGAATACTGTTGGTACTTGGTCAATAGCATAACGATATGGCACAGGAATATACATTAACGGCAGAAGCAACGATGGTAAAAATTCATATATCAGGTAGTGGGCACAATCGTGAAAACGTGACATGGGATATTCCTGTTTTGCCTTCTAATGCGATTGTTGTTTCTGCTAAATTCACTGGCGTATTCAACTGCTCGTATTCATACGCGAATGCCGTCAGATTCACTGTAAATGGCGGAGATACATACAAAAAAACAACTACTATAACAGTTGGTTTTGGCACATCGTTAACTAATTCGATTGTCTGCGATGCTTGGGGTTCTTCCTTTGCCGCAATAGGAAATGTATGGCTTACAAATGGGCTTTACACTCTCAAATACAGAATTGCAGAAGCACCTATTGTGACAATTGATACTATAGATAAGTATCGAATATCTAGGATGCTCGGGATTAATGAATGCGTTTGTAAATTTCATTGTAATATGGATGTGACTGAATGGGAGGCTCGCGCAACCCGCGAGGGTGAATCTTCTGGAAGAGGAATCGGGCTGCTTGTAGAAAGTGGCACCAGTCTAAAAACAGGAAATGTAGGAGTGGTCAGTGTTCTAGACTCAGAGTTGTCAAAAGGTGACGGCGATTATCTCATAAGAATTTACGCCAAATCAAACGATGGGGCGTGGTCGGGATGAGTAGAGGTTGGTTCACTCTTTTTCTATATACAGCGGGAAATGATGAGACACAGGTCACAGAAATAAACGTTGAGTTATCGCATTCGCAAGATATCGATGTGTGCAATACATCTGCCTATGACTCTCATATATATATCACGCAAAATGACACTAATATTGAAGCATCCGTTAAGTTTGACACTGAACTTACTTTTACCGAACAAGTCAATATAGACGTCGGAAAGATAGAAGATTTTAAGGGAGATGAATAAATGAAATGTAATAAGTACGATATAGATGTCGTAGAAGGAACTACTCATCAGATAAAGTTTTCATGCTCATCAGAATGCAAACCTTATTACTTCGATGATTATAGAATTGTTTTCGCTATCGTTGACAATGGTGAGATTAAAAGGAAAGAAGCGACAGCAAAAGAGAATATTATCACTGCAAAGTTAGAACCTAGTGATACGTTAGGAAAATACGGAAGAAGACTTTATTATGAATGCAGAGCATTTTCTAAGACAAATGAAGTCTTTCATATTGCGCTAGGTGACATCAATGTTATTAAGGCAAAAGCGCCAATCATAAGATATGAGGAGGATTAGAAATGAAGGTATTTATTTCACAACCCATGAAAGGCTTATCAGAAAAAGAAATTAAATCAAATAGAGAAAAGGCTATCAAAAACATCAAAAATCTCTATGGCGATGATGCTGAAATCATTGATAGTCATATCAAGGGAAAGGGCACTCCTTTATGGTGTCTCGGAAAATCTATTGAATTATTGTCTACTGCTGATATTGCTTATTTCTGTAAAGGTTGGAATACTGCGCGAGGATGCAGAATCGAATATATGTGTGCCGACAATTATGGTATTGGCGCATATTTTGAGGAGGATTAATTATGGCAAAAACTGTAAACACTATTTTAGATATCGCAAGAGGCTGGTTAGGTTGCAAAGAATCTGACGGCTCACATAGAAAGATTATTGATGTATATAATAGTCACAAACCGTTAGCGAGAGGTTATAAGGTGAAGTACACAGATAGTTGGTGCGCTACTTTCGTTTCTGCGTGTGCGATTAAGGCGGGCTACACAGATATCATTCCACTTGAATGTTCTTGCAACCAGATGATTAATGGATTTAAGAAAATCGGTAGATGGTGTGAAGATGATGCACATGTACCATCTCTAGGAGATGTAATCTTCTATGACTGGCAGGACAGTGGTAAGGGCGATAATAAAGGTTCGTCAGACCACGTTGGCATCGTCGAAAAAGTAGAAGGTTCTACTATTACCGTCATCGAAGGAAATAAGAACGATGCAGTAGGAAGAAGAAAACTACAGATTAACGGTAGATACATCAGAGGGTATGGCTTACCTAAATATGATGCAAATGCGACTAATACTTCAACTACACCATCTAAGCCACAGGCAAATACATCTAACGCTTTAGGCACTTATGTAGTTACTGCATCTAGTCTAATCGTCAGAACAGGACCGGGCACAGGATACAGACGCAAAAGGAAGAGTGAGTTAACTGCCAACGCAAGAGAACATGCTACATTCACAGGTGCTTTAAAAAAAGGAACTAGAGTAACCGTGAAAGAATTTAGAGATGGATGGGCAAGAATCCCAAGTGGTTGGGTGTGTGCCAACTATCTCAAGAAAGTCTAAGTTGACATGAGCAGAAACAAATACTAAAATATTAAATGAAATTTAGATTTAGTAGACAATCGTTGTTTCTGCTATTCTAAAAGACAGATTGCCGTCTGTCTTTTTTTGCGTTTTAAGACATTAATTTATCTCTAGTTAGTGCATAATTAGTAACAAATCAGTAACAAAGGTCATTTTCCCTTTTATTTTTGCGTATTTTTGTTTCAAATCATGAAAAAAACAAGTATTATTTCTCGATATTTGATAGCATACTGTTAAACACAAGGAGGACATAGCGATGAGTTTTAGAAAAGATTTTTATTGGGGTGGCGCAACTGCAGCCAA
>Ga0129311_1000596_pt1 | contig 30204 bp, 37 predicted proteins | sample Go1ome_FD_94435 | JGI IMG/M metagenome (GOLD analysis project Ga0129311, IMG submission 94435) | Western lowland gorrila individual fecal microbial communities from Wisconsin, USA - Go1022B metagenome | ecosystem: Host-associated > Mammals > Digestive system > Large intestine > Fecal | place...
AGCTCTGGCTGCTGTTTTGTCCGGTTCTCACTCCTACCGCTCGTCCAAGCTGCTTCGACGTACCGCTTGACGGAAACTCTTATACTTCTTTACAAGCTCGGCTCCATGCCGCGCCTGGTTTTTGCGCTCTTTTTTGCTGGTTGCTCTGCAATCTGCTCCTGTTTACCCTCCACACTTTTTCTTTTAGGCCATGTTTTGCTCATCTCTTTCCATATAGACGTTGGAGACAGGCAAAAGGTTACAGGGCGGAAAGAAACGGAACAGATGACAAACCCTTCAAACCGTGGTATAATCTCCATCGAATCGTGCAGCACATAGGGAGGACCCCATGGAAAACTACTTCGATATTACGATGACCGACGACCAGCTGCGGGCCATGAGCTCCATTGGCCTGGCCCATATGGGAGACGCGGTCTTTGAGATCCTGGTGCGCACCTGGCTGTGCGCCCATGGAAAAGCCACGGGAAAGGGCCTGCACCAGGCTACCATTGCCCTGGTCCGGGCGGAAAGCCAGGCGGAGAAGGCGGAGCGCATCCTGCCGCTGCTGACGGAGGAGGAAGCGGCGGTATTCCGCCGTGGCCGCAACGCCCAGGTCCACTCGGTGCCGCCCCACGCCAGCCGTGCCCAGTACGGCGAGGCCACGGCCCTGGAGGCGCTGCTGGGCTGGCTGTGGCTGAAAGGGCGGAAGGAACGCATCAACGAACTGTTTTGTACAATGATGGAGGAATGAGCCATGCCACTGGACGCGGTATGTTTACAAGCGATCTTGGAAGAATTGCGGCCCCGGTTGCTGGGCCTGCGGATCGACAAGGTCCAACAGCCTGCCCGGGACCAGGTGGTTTTGCTGCTGCGGGGCAATCAGCGGCTGCTGCTGAACGCCGGCGCTAACGCGCCCCGTATCCAGCTGACGAGGCTCACCCGGGACAACCCGGCGGAGCCGCCCATGTTTTGCATGCTCCTGCGCAAGCATCTGGTGGGCGCACGGGTGGCGGACCTGGTACAGCCGCCTCTGGAGCGGTTGGTTCGGCTGGAGCTGGATGTGACAGATGACTTTGGCCAGCCGGGAAAACGGACACTGGTGCTGGAGGCGATGGGTCGCCGGTCCAACCTGATTTTGCTGGATGGAGAGGGACGCATTATCGACTGCCTGCGGCGGGTGGACGCGGACATGTCCGTAGCACGCCAGGTACTGCCGGGGCTTTACTATGAACCGCCTGCATCCACGGGCCGCCTGCCGGTGACGGAGGAGATGGAGGCGGGCTTCCGGGAGAAGCTGGCCGCGGCCAACCCGGAGCGGCAGCTGGATGCCTTTTTGCTGGACAGTTATTTCGGAGTGTCTCCCATCATTGCCCGGGAACTGGCTTTCCGGACGGCGGGAGAGACGGACCGTCACATCTTTGAGCTTCGGGCGGACCAAGCAGACCGTTTCTGGGCGGAACTACAAGGTTTTATCGATACTATTAAGGAAAACCGCTTTACACCCATCTGCCTCCGGCAGGAGGGGAAGCCGATGGATTTTTCCTATCTGCCCATCACTCAGTACGGTTCCGCTATGGAAACGGAGCGGTACGGGAGTTTCTGTGAGCTGCTGGATGACTTTTATGAAGCCCGGGAGCGGATGGAGCGGACCCGCCAGCGGGGCGCGGACCTGATCCGCAGCGCCTCCACCGCCCGGGACCGCCTGCGGCGGAAGTTGGCACTGCAGGAAAAGGACTATGCCGCCACGCAGAACCGGGACCAGATGCGCATCAGCGGCGACCTCATCACCGCAAACCTCTACCGAATGGAGCGGGGGCAGACAAAGCTGGTGTGCGAGAATTACTATGATGAAAACTGCGCCGAGACCACCATCCAGCTGGACCCGCTGCTGACACCCCAACAGAACGCCGCCAAATATTATAAGCGCTACACCAAGGCCAAAACGGCGGAAAAATACCTGCGGGAGCAGATGGACATTGCCCGCCGGGACCTGGACTACCTGGAGAGCATTTTGGAGGAGATCGCCGAGGCGGAGACGGAACAGGATTTTCTGGACATCCGCAATGAGATGCGGGATGCCGGGTTTCTGCGCCGCCAGGGAAAGGGGAAAAAGGAACTCAAGCGCACCGCGAAGCCCCGGGAGTTCCGCACCACCAGTGGGCTGCGGGTATTAGTGGGCCGCAATAACCGCCAGAACGACAAGCTGACCATGAAAGAAGCGGACCACCGGGACCTCTGGTTCCACACCAAGCAGATCCACGGCGCCCATGTCATCCTCTGTACCGGCGGCGGGGAGGTGGATGATGACACCATCGTGGAGGCGGCAAAGCTGGCGGCCTGGTATTCCCAGGCCCGGGAGAGCGGCAACGTCCCCGTGGATTACACCCAGGTGAAAAATGTGAAAAAGCCCGCCGGCGCCCGGCCGGGCATGGTGATCTACAATACCTGCCAGACGGTGAATGTGACGCCGGAGGAGGGGCTTGTCAAGCGCCTGTTTGTGAAATAAAGCGCCATGCGGCCGCCGGACCACGGCGGCCGCATGTTTTTTGCAGACAGCAAGAAAAGTCGAGTGTTCTTTCTGAGAGAACGGTAAAATAAGAGGCACAGAGAGGGGGAAGGACGATGCGGGAACAGGTTTTGGCGGTGCAGCGGATGCAGGACTACATTGAAGAACACCTGGAAAGCGAGATCACCATGGCCCAGCTTGCCCGGCAGGCGATGTTTTCTCCGTGGCACGCTTACCGCCTGTTCCGAGAATATGTGGGGCTGACCCCCGCGGAGTATATCCGCAGGCTGCGGCTCTCCCGGTCGGCCCTGCGGCTGCGGGACGGAAAGTGCCGGGTCACCGACGCGGCCTTTGACCTGGGCTTTGGCAGCGTGGACGGCTACACCCGGGCATTTTTCCGGGAGTTTGGCTGCAATCCCGGCGTATACGCCAAAGAGCCGGTCCCCATTACGCTGTTCATCCCCTACGGTGTCAAATTCAGAGAACTCAGAAAGGACAATGCGGATATGAAAGAAGTGCAAAATGTTTTTATCCAGGTGGTCCAAAAGCCGGAGCGCAGCTGCATCATCAAGCGGGGCATCCGCGCGGAGGACTATTTTCCCTACTGTGAAGAAGTAGGCTGTGACGTATGGGGTCTGCTGACCAGCATGAGCACCAGCGAGCCGGTGTGCCTCTGGCTGCCGGAGGCCTACAAAAAGCCCGGCACTTCCACGTATGTACAGGGCGTGGAGGTCCCTGCCGATTATAACGGCCCTGTCCCCGAGGGCTTCGATGTGATCCGGTTGCCTGCGGCGGAGTACCTGATGTTCCAGGGAGAGCCCTTCCGGGAGGAGGATTACTGCGAGGCGATCATGGCGGTGCAGCACGCCGCCGACAAGTATGACCCCACTGTCATCGGCTATCAGTGGGACGCGGAAAATCCCCGCATCCAGCTGGAGCCCCGGGGTGAACGGGGCTATATCGAGCTGCGGGCTGTGAAAAAGAGCATATAAGCAAAAAGCAGGCAGGAGAGCTCTCCTGCCTGCTTTTTGCGTGCCCGCCGTCAGGCGGTGTGGGGGGCATGGCCCTGCTCCTCGTCGGAGCGGAACAGCAATGTGATGCACCAGAGGCCCGCCAGACCCACCAGGGCATAGATGACTCTGGAGAGGATGGCCAGCTGTCCGCCGCAGAGGAAAGCCACCGTGTCAAAGCCGAACAGGCCGATGCCGCCCCAGTTCAGGGCACCGATGATGACCAGGACCAGGGCCAGTTTGTCCAAAAACATATGAAAACCTCCATTTCGCTCACGGAATATGGGTTAGTATGGCACACCTGCAAAAAAATGATACATCCAGATTGCAAGTGGAGCGCGAGTGTTGTATAATAGCAAAACGACAAATGTCCCCTGCGGGGAACCACAGATTGCTTTACGCCGCGTATCGCAGCGGAATGGAGGAAGTTATGAATATTGTCTGCCTGGATATGGAGGGCGTACTGGTGCCCGAGATCTGGATCGCTTTTGCGGAAGCCAGCGGCATTCCGGAACTGAAGCGTACCACCCGGGACGAGCCGGATTACGACAAGCTCATGCGTTGGCGCCTGGGCATTTTGAAGGAGCACGGCCTGGGCCTGAGGGAGATTCAGGCCACCATCGCCACCATCGACCCTCTGCCCGGTGCGAAGAAATTTCTGGATGAGCTGCGGTCGCTGACCCAGGTGGTCATCCTCAGTGACACCTTTGAGGAATTTGCCAAGCCCCTCATGAAGAAGCTGGGCTGGCCCACCATTTTCTGCAATTCCCTGGAGGTGGCGGATAGCGGTGAGATCACTGGCTTTAAAATGCGCCTTCAGGATTCCAAGCTGAACACGGTGAAGGGCCTTCAGGCCATCGGATTTGACACCATCGCCAGCGGCGACAGCTATAATGATCTTGGGATGATCCAGGCCAGCAAGGCGGGCTTCCTGTTCCGCAGTACGGAGAAGATCAAGGCCGACTATCCGGATATCCCTGCCTTTGAGGAGTTCGGCGACCTGCTGGCCGCCATCAAGGCCGCGCTGTAAGAGCGGAGTATACCGGGACCAAGGGTCCCAGGAAAAGAGAGTTTCAGTATGGATCAGAATTTTCAGCCGCTGGGCTTCGGCCCGGCGGATATTCTGCTGCCCCGGACGGGCACGGACATGACAAAGTGGGCGGTGGTGGCCTGCGACCAGTTCACCTCCCAGCCGGAATACTGGCAGGAGGTGGAGGACACCGTGGGGGACGCGCCCTCCGCCCTGCGCCTCATCCTGCCGGAGGCCCGGCTGGGGGACGCGGATGTGGCGGACCGCATCGCCGCCATCAACGCCGCCATGGATCGCTATCTGGCCGGCGGTATGTTCCAAACCCTGGAGGATGCGTTTTTATACATTGAGCGTACCCAGTCCGACGGCAAGGTGCGCCGGGGGCTTGTGGGGATGGTGGACCTGGAGCAATACGATTTCACCCCCGGCTCCGGCGCCCTCATCCGGGCCACGGAGGGGACGGTGCTGGACCGCATTCCACCCCGGACGCGGGTGCGGCGGGATGCCTCCATCGAACTGCCCCATGTGATGCTGCTCATCGATGACCCGGAGCGGACTGTTATCGAGCCGGTGGCGGCGGAGAGGGACGGCATGGAGGCGGTTTATGACTTTGACCTTCAGCAGGGTGGGGGACACCTGCGGGGCTGGCAGGTACCCCGGGCGGCGTACCCCGGGCTCTCCGCGGCCTTGGCAGCGCTGGCGGACCCGGCGCTGCCGAAGAAAAAGTACGGCCTTCCCGGAGCGGCACCCATGCTGTTTGCCGTTGGGGACGGCAACCACTCCCTGGCTGCCGCCAAGGCCTGCTGGGAGGAGCGGAAGCGCACACTGTCTCCAGAGCAGCGGCGCATGGACCCGGCCCGCTATGCCCTGGCGGAGGTGGTGAATAGCCACGACGATGCGCTGGCCTTTGCTCCCATTCATCGCTGCCTGTTTGGTGTGGACCCCAAGGAGGTGCTGTCGGCCCTGCTGGCGTATTACCCCGGCGCCTATTTGGGAGCGGGGGAAGGGCACACCATCCGCTATGCCTGGGCCGGCGGCAGCGGTGCTGTCACGGTGCCAGCCCCTGCGTCTCAGCTGGCGGTGGGGACGCTCCAGGCCTTTTTGGACGATTATTTCAAGAGCCATACCGGCCGCCTCGACTATATCCACGGCCATGAGGCGGCGGAGGAGCTGGGACGCCAAACCGGCGCCATTGCGTTTTTGCTGCCGGCCATGGGGAAGGAGCAGCTGTTCAAGACCGTGATGGCGGACGGCGTTTTGCCCCGTAAGACTTTTTCCATGGGACATGCCCGGGATAAGCGGTATTATGTGGAGGCCCGGCGCATCCGGTAAATTTCCTCCCGGCGGCAAAGTTTTTTGCCGCCGGGTCTTTTATTTTTGTAAAAGATATGTTAAAATTTAACCAAAGAAGGATGGCAAAACAAACACATATCTGGTGATTTTGACCAGATAGAGGAGAAAGGAGCTCGTCATGCTGAAGATGTTGCAGGCCGCATTTCTGATGGGCGGAAATATGGTCTTCTTTGAACTGCTGTTTCTGCCTGCCGCAATCTTTTTGGGAATCAGCGTTGTGTACATTGTAGCTGACGCCATCCACACTTTCGGGATGAGACGGGGATGGTTCTGAACCGCCTCATGGCAGGGGCTCCGGGTTTTCCCGGGGCCCCTGCTTTTCTTTTTCCGCTGGATATGGTAGAATCCGCTTATAAGGGGGTGGGGATATGCGGCATCTGGTCAATTGCCTGACGGCTGCCCGGATCGTTCTGGCGGTTTGCTTGCTGGGAACGGAAGCTGGAAGCCCTGCCTTTTTTACCCTGTATACCGCTGCCGGACTCACGGACCTGCTGGATGGGCCGTTGGCCCGGCGGACCGGAAGTCAAAGCGCCTTTGGCGCACGGCTGGACAGTGCCGCCGACCTGGTATTTTTCGCGGCGGCGTCGGTCTGCCTGCTGCCCAGACTGTGGCGGCTGCTGCCGCCGGCGGTCTGGCTGGGAACACTGGTGACGGCGGCGGGGCGGGGCACTGCGTTTTCGCTCTGCCTGCGGCATCATGGATGTATCCCGGCCCTGCATACCCGGCTGAACAAGCTGACAGGGGCGGGATTGTTTTGCCTGCCCTATGTGGCGGGCGGGCATCTGGCGGCGTATGCCTCAGCGCTGTGCCTGCTGGCGCTGGCGGCCGCGGCGGAGGACCTGTGGCTGGTGTGCCGGGGAGAATGCCAGGTGGAAGCGGTAGGATGCTTTTCATGGAGGAATGTATGATGGAAATGAAGCGGGACGCGCCGGCCAAGGTGAACCTGGCGCTGGACATTCTGGGACGCCGGGAGGACGGATACCACGAGATGCGGATGGTGATGCAGACGGTGTCCCTCTGCGACACCGTGACGGTGGAGGAGACGGCGGAGGGCTTTTTTCTCCGTACCGACGGCGATTTCATTCCGGCGGGAAAAAAGACCCTGGAGCAGCAGGCGGCGGAGGGCTTTTTCCGTGTTGCCGGCCTTCCCATGCCCGGCCTTGCCGTGACGCTGGACAAGCGGACACCGGCCTACGCCGGCATGGGCGGCGGCAGCGCCGACGTGGCGGCTCTGCTGCGGCTGCTGCGGGACCGCTACTGTCCCTCTATGGAGGACGGGGAGTTGGAGCGCATTGGCTTGACGGTAGGCAGTGACATGCCTTTCTGCGTCCGGGGCGGCACCGTCCTGGCGGAGGGCCGGGGCGAGGTGCTGACGGACCTGCCGCCCCTGCCGCCCTGCACCTTTGTCCTCTGCAAGCCGGATTTCGGCATCCCCACGCCAACGCTGTTTGCCCGGGTAGACGGGGCGGAGTTGACGGCCCGGCCGGATATCGGCGGTATGACAGAGGCCTTGGCCACCGGGGACCTGGAGGGTGTGGCGGCACGGCTTGGCAACGTTTTCGAGGAGGTTTTGCCGCCGGAATACGGAGAAGTCTTCCGTATCAAGAATCGCCTCCGGGAGTTGGGGGCCCTGAACGCCGCCATGAGCGGTTCCGGGCCCACGGTGTTCGGCATCTTCCGACACCATGCGGAGGCGGAGCGGGCCGCGGCAGTGCTGAAAACTGCTTATGCCCAGACCTATGTGGCGGAGCCGGTGAAAAAATTCGCTCTGCCGGAATAAAAGCTGGAAAAGTTGTCCATCCTGTTGGCAGACCTTACATAAGAAAGGAACGGATGGACCATGAATACGAAAACGAAGCCCTTTCGGGGGCTGCATCTTTGGGAACTGGCGCTGCTGGCGGGACTGGCGGCGGTGCTGCTGACAGGAGCGCTGTCCCTGGGAGAGCAGACGGCCCTGTCGGAAAAAGTGGTGCGGCTCCATGTGCTGGCAAACTCCGACTCCCAGGAGGACCAGGCGCTGAAGCTGCGGGTCCGGGACCGGGTGCTGGCGGAGACGGAGACCCTTCTGGAGTCGTCCACTGACCGGAACGAGGCGGAACGGCGCCTGACGGCGGCACTGCCGGAGCTGGAGCGGCTGGCGGCGGAGGAGATCGCGGAAAGCGGCTATGATTACACAGTCTCCGTCCGGCTGGAGGAGACCGCTTTTCCCACCAGGACTTACGACGGCTTCACCCTGCCGGCAGGCGAGTATCTGGCCCTGCGGGTCCTCATCGGCGCGGCGGAGGGGCAGAACTGGTGGTGCGTGGTGTTCCCGCCCCTGTGCGCGGCAGCCTCGGAGGATGTGGCGGAAACGGCGCTGGCGGCGGGACTGAGCGAGGGCCAGGTGGGCCTCATCACGGAGGAGAACCAGGGTTACGAGCTGCGGCTGAAGTCCGTGGAGCTGTGGGAAAAGCTGAAGGCGAGATTTGAAGGAGGCGCGGCATGAAGCTGCAATTGCAAAATCCGCTGTTTGTGGTGGCGGACATGGAGCGTTCCAAGAACTTTTACAAGACTGTACTGGGCCTGGAGCCGGTCAGTGACTTCGGCGCCAACGTGGTGCTGGAGGGAGGCTTGGCCCTCCAGACACTGGATAGCTGGGCGGGATTTCTGGGAAAGACGCCGGGGGAGATCATCTTCGGCGGCAATGACGGCGAGGTCTATTTTGAGACCGGAGAATTTGACAGCTTTTTGCGTCAGCTGTTTGAAAGGCCGTCGGTGGAGCTGGTCCACGCGCCTCTGGAGCACCGCTGGGGCCAGCGGGTGGTGCGGCTGTACGACCCGGACCGCCACGTTATTGAGGTGGGTGAGGCCATGAGTGATGTGTGCCGCCGATTCCGGGACAGCGGACTGGACGAGGAGGGCATCGCCCGCCGGATGGACGTGCCGGTAGAATACGTCCGGGAGCAATTGAAAAGGCCATAAAACTTCATACGCAATATAGTACACCATGAAAATTGGAAAAAGTTGCTGCACATAGAGCTTTTGTGCATCATTTCCGGTTGCTCCGCAGGGGCGAGGAAATGGCACATCATGGTTTTTGCAATGCTTTTATATAGAAAAATATCCCACGGCTTCAGCAAGAGCCGTGGGATATTTTTCGCGGATTTACTTTTCCAGCTTGGCGTTGCACTTGGTCAGGAAGCGCTCATTGGAAATGATGGCCCGGGTGTGGGTGCCGCCGCCGATGGGCCCCTTTTCGTCCCAGGCGGACACCTTGAAGTCCACCATCTTGCCGTTTTCGGACACGTTGGTGATCTCCGCCTCCGCCCAGACCTTCATGCCCACAGGGGTGGGGGCGTCGTGGGTAATGTCCAGGTGGGTGCCCACGCTGCCCTTGCCTTCCTCCAGAAAGTTTTGCAGGCAGGTCATGGCGGCGTTTTCCATCATGGCGGCCATGAAGGGGGTGCCGAACACCGGCAGGGCACCGGAGCCCACGACAGCCGCTGTCAGCTCCTCCGTGACCGTCTGCTCCAGCTGGCATTTTGTTCCGATCAGGATCATGTGTATTACCTCCATTTCAGTTTCAAAAAGGAAACGGCGTCGGTCCCGGCGCCGTTTTTCTTCAGGTCAGATGCCCAGCTCCGTCCACAGGTCATTGTAGAGGGTCAGGGTCTCGGCGGGCAGGTTTTCATACAGGGTGCAGCGGTCCAGAACCTCCTGGGGGGCGGCCATGATCTCATACAGGCCCATGTCCAGCGCCTCACCGTAGGTCTCCTGGTAATAGTCGGGATACTCTGCCAGTGCCTCAGCGTTGGGGGAGGCGTACCAGATATAGTCCATGTTGGCCAGGCAGGCGTCCGTGCCGGCAATGAAGTTGATCCACTCCTCAGCCTCTTCCTTGTGCTGGGCGTCCTTCAGCACGCACATGGCGTCCACGAACCAGTTGCTGCCCTCCTGGGGCACCACATAGGCGAGGTCGGGATTGTTCTCCAGCATGGTCAGATAGTCGCCGGCATAGTACATGGCGATGGCGGCATTGCCGCCCTCCATCTTCTGGAACACCTCGTCCATGACAAAGGCCTGGTACACGCCGGCGTTCTTGGCGTTGGAGAGCAGCTGGCAGGCCTCCCGGATCTGGGCCTCGTCGGTGGTGTTGATGTCGTAGCCCAGGTCCAGCAGGGCGGCGGCCAGGGCGTCCCGGGAGTTGCGGATCATCAGCACCTGCCCGGCGTACTTCTCGTCAAACATGGCGTCCCAGCTGGTGATGGGCTCGTCCACCATGGTGGTGTTGTAGATGATGCCCAGGGTGCCCCAGGTATAGGGCACGGTGTACTTGTTATCGGGGTCGTAGCTCAGGCCCTTGTACTGGTCGTCAATGAGGTCGTAGTTGGGGATGTTGCTGTAATCCAGCTCCGCCAGCATATCCTCGGCGATCAGACGGCTGATCATATAGTCAGAGGGGACGATGACATCATAGTCGCCGGCACCGGTCTTCAGCAGGGAATAGAGGGCCTCGTTGCTTTCCGCGGTCTGATAGTTGACCTTGATGCCGGTTTCCTCCTCGAATTGATAAATCAAATCTTCATCAATGTATTCACCCCAGCTGCACACGTTGACGACCCGCTCCTCGCTGCCGCCGTTTCCACAGCCGGTCAGGAGCATCGCAGCTGCCATCATCATGGCAAGGGCCAAGGCAAGTGTCTTTTTCAATTGATCATTCCTCCAGTGTTTGTGTGAAAATCTATTTCATGGCCCCGGGGCCGTGAAACCATCAGACGCGGTGAAGCTCTGCGGAGCGGCGGCGCTCCTGCCGGGCCTCCCGGATGTTGACGATGGCCAGCAGCACCAGCACCGTCACGAATAAAAGGGTGGAGATGGCGTTGATCTCCGGCGTGACCCGCTTTTTGGTCATGCCGTAAATGGTCATGGCCAGGGTGGAAGCGGAGGAACCGGCGGTGAAGTAGCTGATAACGAAATCGTCAATGCTCATGGTAAAAGCCGTCAGGGCGCCGGAGACGATGCCGGGCTTGATCTCCGGCAGGATGACCTTCCGGAAAGCCTGCATCCAGGTGCAGCCCAGGTCCATGGCGGCGTCCACCAGGTTTTTGTCCATCTGCCGCAGTTTGGGACCTACGGACAAAATGACGTAGGGAATGTTGAAGCAGATGTGAGCGATGAGCAAGGTGCCAAAGCCCATAGTCAGCCGGATGGGCAGCCGGACAAGGTGCTGCACGCCGTTGAGCCAGGAGGCGAAATCGCTCCACAGGCCGAAAAACGCCACAAAGAATAGGCACAGCGACACACCGGTGACGATATCCGCATTCATCATGGGGATGTTGTTGATGGTCATGAGGGGGTCCCGGAGCTTGCGGCGCATGGCGTAAAAGCCGATGGCGGCAAAGGTGCCGGCAACAGTGGCGATGACGGTGGCCAGCAGGGACACCAGCAGCGTCGTGTACACGCTCTGCATGATGAGCCGGTCATGGAGCAGCTTGGCGTACCAGTCCAGGGAAAAGCCCTTCCAGACGGTGTTGCTGTTGCCGGCGTTGAAGGAAAACACGATGAGCAGGACGATGGGCGCGTACAAAAATACGAACACCAACACCATGAACAGGCGGTTCAAAAGGGAGTTGTTCTTTTTCACATCATCACCGCCTGTTCTTCACCTTCGCCGAAGCGGTTCATGACCCACATGCACACCACCACGATGACCATCATCACCAGGGAGATGGCAGCGCCCAGCTGTGGATTATAGGCGCCGCCCAGGAACTGCTGCTCAATGAGGTCACCCAGCATCATCTCCGTGCCGCCGCCCAGCATCTTGGAAATGGCAAAGGTGGACACGGAGGGGACGAACACCATGGTGATGCCGGAGAGCACACCGGGCAGGGAAAGGGGCAGGATGACCCGGCGGAACACGTTGAAGGTGTTGGCGCCCAGGTCGTGGGCCGCCTCGATGAGGGAGCGGTCCAGCTTGATGATGACGGAATAAATGGGCAGGATCATGAAGGGCAGGTAGTTGTACACCATGCCCAACACCACGGCTCCCTGCGTGTTGATGAGCCGGAAATACTGAAGGTCCGTGCCGAAGACCTGATTGTACAGGGCAATGAGGCCGATTTTCTGGAACAGCTGGTTTAAAAGGCCGTTATTCTCCAGAATGGACATCCAGGAGTAGGTCCGCAGCAGAAAATTCATCCACATGGGCAGCATAATGAGTACCATGGCGATCCGCTGGAACCGGGGACCCTCCTTGCTCATCATATAGGACACGGGATAACCGATGAGCAGGCAGATGATGGTGGCGATGATGGCCAGTTTGAAAGACCGGGTAAACACCACGGCGTAGGTGCCCATACGGGCGAAATTCGCCACGGTGAAGCCGCCGCTGGCGGAGGAAAAGGCGTAAATGACCACGATGAGGATCGGGGCCACCACGAACAGCGCCATCCAGATGACATAGGGGATGGCGAAGTGGGAGAGCTTATTCTTCATCCCCGCTCTCCTCCTCGTCCAGCGCAAGGCTGGCGTCGTCCAGCTCGTCGTATTCCTCGGAGAAGGAGGAGTAGTCGCCGAACATGCCGGAGTACTGGCTCTTTTTCATGACATGGATGCCGTCAGGGTCGATCTTGATGCCGATGCGGGCGCCCACAGGGGAGTGGTCCGTGGTCTGGATGAGCCATTTAAAGCCCCGGAAATCCACAATGATGTCGTACTGCATTCCCTTGAAGGTCACGTTGGTGACGGTGCCCACCAGCTGGCCCTGCTCCACGGGGACGATGTCGATGTCCTCGGGGCGGATGACCACATCCACGGGCTCGTTTTCTGCGAAGCCGCCATCCAGGCAGGCGAACTCCCGGCCGTACATCTTTACCACCTTGTCCCGGACCATGATGCCGTCGATGATGTTGGACTCGCCGATGAAGTCCGCCACAAAGGCGTTTTTCGGCTCGTTGTAGATATCCTCGGGGGTGCCGATCTGCTGGATGCAGCCCTTGTCCATGACCACGATGGTGTCGGACATGGTCAGGGCCTCCTCCTGGTCGTGGGTCACGTAGATGAACGTGATGCCCACCTGCTGCTGGATGCGCTTAAGCTCGATTTGCATGTCCTTGCGGAGCTTCAGATCCAAAGCGCCCAGAGGCTCGTCCAACAGCAAAACCTTGGGCCGGTTCACCAGGGCCCGGGCGATGGCCACCCGCTGCTGCTGGCCGCCGGAGAGGGCGTCGGGCTTGCGGTGCTCGAAGCCCTTGAGGCTGATGACCTCCAGCATTTCCATGACCCGCTGGTTGATCTCCTCCTCGGGGATTTTTACCTTCCTCTTTCCGGTGGGGTCATTGGGATCGGGCCGCCGCTGCATCCGCAGGCCGAACGCAATATTTTCGTACACGTTCAGGTGGGGGAACAGGGCGTATTTTTGGAAAACGGTATTGATCTGCCGCTGATAGGGCGGAACGTCATTAATCCTCACACCGTCGAACAGGACGTCTCCGGACGTGGGAGTCGCGAAGCCGCCAATAATCCGCAGCGTGGTGGTCTTACCGCACCCGCTGGGTCCGAGCAATGTGAGGAATTCTTTGTCATTGATATAAAGATCGATGTGATTCAATACAGGTTCGTCGTCAAACGCCATGCACAGGTCCCGCAGGCGAATCAACTCTTTGGACATGTATCCTCCCCCATTTCAATCATATTTTTGTATAAACACATGCGCCTCTTCTCTCTGTTGAGGGGGAACCTTTCTCGTCGAAATTCAGCAATTTGAACTATATCGGAAGTATCCCCAAATGTCAAGGGAATTACCTATATTTTACGAGGGAAATTCCTCCCCAGGGCCATGGGGACCCGCGCCTGGGGAGACGGGGGTCATTTCGGGGGAAAATACTTGTCCCGGAAAGGAACACTGTCCACGCGGAACTCCTTGCCCCGCAGATATTCCAGCACCCCGGCGTCCGTGGTGAAGGCAAAGGCCAGCTGATAGGAATACAGGGCCTGGCGGGTCTCATGATACTGCTTGTTGACGGCGCCCTGGCCATATTTGCCGTCGCCCAGCAGGGGACAGCCGATCTCCGCCATGGAGACCCGGATCTGGTGGGTCCGGCCGGTCAGCAGGCGGCACTCCACCAAAGACAGCGGACCGCGGCTCTCCAGCGTTTTGTACAGCGTGACGGCGGTCTTGCCGCCGGGGACGGGCTTGTGGTAAAAGGAGACCTGCTTTTTGGCCTCGTCCTTCAGCAAAAAGCCCTCAATGCGCCCTTCAGTGGGCCGGGGGTGTCCCACGGTGACGCAGAGGTAGCTTTTTTCCAGTTCGTGGTTTTTGATCTTCTCGTTGATGATACGAAGCGTCTCGGCGTTTTTGGCGGCGATGACAATGCCGCCGGTGTTCCGGTCAATGCGATTGCACAGGGCAGGAGCAAAAGTGTTTTCCCACTTGGGATTCCATTCCCGCTTCTGGTACAGATAGGCCTGGATGTGGTTGATGAGGGTGTTCACCTTCTCCGTCTCGTCGGCGTGGACCACCAGGCCGGGGCGTTTGTTCACCAGCAGCAGGTTTTCATCCTCATATACGATGTCCAGCTGGGGATTGAAAAGCGTCAGGAACATGTTTTCCTCAGAGGGCTTGTCAAAAAACTCGTCGTTGATATATAATTGAAGAACATCGCCGGCGTTCAGCCGCACATCCCGCTTGGAGCCCTTGCCGTTGACCTTGATGCGCTTGAGGCGGATATATTTTTGCAGCAGGGCAGGGGGCAGCAGCGGCAGATTCTTTGCCACGAAGCGGTCCAGCCGCTGGCCAGCGTCATTTTTTCCAATGGTGAATTCCCGCATGATGTCCTCCGAAATATGGTGAAATCGCATTTATCATACCTGTTTCCGGCGGACTTGTAAAGCGATGGGAACAAGAATTTTTACGGGAAGGCAGGAGAAACTGAATGGAGAAACAAGGTCCCGAAAAAAAGCAGACAGGGCGGACCAATGCGTTTATGATCCTGGCCGGCGGCTATTTGCTGTATCTGGCCTATCAGCTGATCACCGACATTGGAGAGAGTGATTACAAAGCCCTGAGCATCGGCGCGGCGGTGGTCTTTGCTGTCGCGGGCTGCTGGCTGCTTTGGCGGGAGTGGAAAGCATACCGCTACGGTGTGGAGCATAAGGATGACCCATCTTCCTGGTCTGACGAGCCGGAGGAGCTCGGCGCGGCGGAGGAGACAGCCGGTGAATCGGAAGAAGTTGACGGCGAGCCGGAGGAGACCGGCGGAGAAGAGGAGGAGCTATGAACGTGGATGCGCTCTGTGCCGCCGTTTTGGAAGCCGGCGACTGGCTGAAGCGGTTCAACCGTGCGGAGTATGAGGAGGCCTTTCGCCGGTATCAGGAGCGGTTTGCTCCCCTGTACGCCCAGGCTGTCCGGGAGGCGGAAGATGTGGAGGGGCTGCAAAAACTGGCGGATGCCATGCTGGACGCCCTGGAACAGCGCTGGAATAAGCGCCTGCTGGGCCGGGGAGCGCGGATCGTGGATGAACGGCAGGCGGTGGTCTGCTTCCTTTCCCCCATGCTTCTGGAGGAGCCCGATCCTTTGTGCGGACGGTTTGCCGGCGTTCTGCGGCAGAGCTGGGCGGACCGCTGGCCCAAGCAGGCGTACTATATCACCACCTATGAAGTCCTGCGCACCGGCTTCCGCACGGCCATCATGGGCATCGACCTGACCGGCAGCTGCTTTGACCCCAACCGGGACACCGGCGGCAAGGAGAAAAAAAGATAACATTTTTTAAAAAAATAGTTTGACAACGAGTGGTGTATCCCTTATAATATTACTCGTGTCATTGCGAGGTAGCTTATGCTTTTTGATGTAAAACCCATCCTGCGGGACCCCGCCAAAGAGTTGACCTTCCAGTTTGAAATGGATTTGTCCGATCTGGAGTTTTCCGGCCGGCATCCCGTTTCCCGTCCCGTGACGGTGGAGGGCAGGGTGTACAGCAGCGCTGATGTGCTGCATCTGGATCTGACGGCCCGCTCTGTACTGGACGCCGTGTGCGACCGTTGCGGAAAGGAATTTCTCCAGGACAAAGAGGTTCCGTACAGCTGTATGCTGGCGGAGGAGCTTCAGGACGAGGACAACGATGAGATCGTCCTGCTGGAGGAGGGCAAGGTGGATATTTCCGACTTGGCCCGGACCGCGTTCATCCTCGAAATGGACACGAAGACATTGTGTTCGGAAGATTGTAAGGGACTGTGCCCCCGGTGCGGCGCTGACCTGAACCTCGGCCCCTGTTCCTGTGAAAAGGAAGTGGATCCGCGGCTCGCAGTCCTGGCCAAGCTTTTGGAGAACAAATAAAGAAACAAACTAAGGACGGGCTTGACCTCCCGGGCCTTTGAAAGATCAAGGAGGTGTCACAATGGCAGTACCTAAGGGAAAAGTATCCAAAGCAAGACGCGACAAGCGGCGCAGCTCCACTTGGAAGCTGGCTGTCCCCGGTCTCGTAAAATGCCCGAAATGCGGTGCGCTGCACCTGCCTCACAGAATGTGCCAGGAGTGCGGTACTTACAATGGCCGTGAGGTCAAGGTTGTTAAGTCCGTCGTCTCTAAATAAGGATTTGCGCATGCTTGCTTTAGGAGGGAAGAAGGATTCTTCCCTCCTAACTTTTTGCGTTTGAGAGCGGAAATGCGTTCTTGAGGAGCGTCGAAAGCTGCGCTTTATGCTTGCGTATCTGGTTGGGAGCGGGTATAATACATCATGGGATTTTATGAAAAGAACTGTGAGCACCCGGCAGTCCCTTCGCTGCAAGCGGGGAAGCGGCGGCGCTCTGGAAAGGGAGACAATATGTCGAAACCTATCGTTGCTATCGTAGGCCGCCCCAACGTGGGCAAGTCCATGCTGTTTAACAAGCTGATCGGCAGGCGGCTTTCCATCGTGGAGGACACCCCCGGCGTCACCCGGGACCGTATTTATGGAGAGACGGACTGGAACGGCCGCCAGTTCACGCTCATCGACACCGGCGGCATCGAGCCCCGTACGGACAACCAGATCCTGGAGTTCATGCGGGACCAGGCCCAGATCGCCATCGACAACGCCACCGTCATCGTGTTTTTGACGGATATCAAGACCGGCCTCACCGCCTCTGACCACGAGGTGGCGAACATGCTGCTGCGCAGCGGCAAGCCCATCGTGCTGGCGGTGAACAAGATGGACTCCACCGGCGCCGTGGACCCGGACTTTTACGAGTTTTACAACCTGGGCCTTGGCGACCCCATCGCCGTCTCCGCCGTCCACGGCCATGGCACCGGCGACCTGCTGGACGCCTGCGTTCAGTACTTCCCCCCGGAGGAGGAAGAGGAGGAAGAGGATGACGCCATCAAGGTGGCCGTCATCGGCAAGCCCAACGCCGGCAAGAGCTCCCTGGTGAACAAGATCTTGGGGGAGGAGCGAGTCATCGTGTCCAATGTGGCCGGCACCACCCGGGACGCCATCGACTCCCGCTTTGAAAACGAACAGGGCCGGTTCGTATTCATCGATACCGCCGGTATCCGCAAGAAGTCCAAGGTGGAGGAGGACATTGAAAAATACAGCGTTCTCCGGGCCACCATGGCCATCGAGCGCAGTGATGTGTGCCTTATCATGATCGATGCCACCGAGGGCGTCACGGAGCAGGATACCAAGGTGGCAGGCCTGGCCCATGAGGCCGGCAAGGCCAGCATTATCGTCATCAACAAGTGGGACCTGGTGGAAAAGGATGACAAGACCATGGACCGGATGCGGGAGAAAGTCCGCCAGGACCTGGCTTTCATGACCTATGCCCCCATTCTGTTCATCTCTGCCAAGACCGGCCAGCGGGTGGACAGGTTGTTTGAGCTTATCGACTATGTCAGCAACCAGGCGGCGACCCGTATCACCACCGGTATGCTGAACAACGTCCTGGAGGATGCCCAGACCCGGGTGCAGCCCCCCACGGACAAGGGCCGGAGGCTGAAGATCTACTATATGACTCAAGTGGGAGTCAAGCCGCCTCACTTTGTTATTTTCTGCAACGATGCCCGGCTGTTCCATTTCTCTTACCAGCGGTATATTGAAAACTGCATCCGCAATACCTTCGGCTTGGAGGGCACCCCTGTGATCCTTTCCATCCGCCAGAAAGGCGATAAGGAGGACTGAACGATGGGTGAGTACTGGTTGTTGACGACCTTACTTTACTATGGCGGCACCGCCGTTATTTCCTATTTCCTGGGCTGCTTCAATGGGGCTGTGATCGTCTCCAAATATATCCTGCGGGATGATGTCCGCACCCATGGCAGCGGCAACGCGGGCCTGACCAATTTCCACCGCACCTTCGGTGGCCCTCTGACCCTTGTAGTCATTTTGTGCGACGTGCTGAAGGCGGTGATTGCCGTCCTGGTTGGCGCATGGATATTCGGAATGATGGGAAACGCGCTTCTGGGCAAATACTGGACCGGCGTATTCTGCCTGCTGGGCCATATGTTCCCCTGCATGTTCCACTTCAAGGGCGGCAAGGGCATCCTCTCCGGCGGCACCATCGCCATCATGATCGACTGGCGGGTGGCCCTGGTAGTGTGGGGCGGCTTTCTCATTCTCACCATCCTGACCCGGTATGTATCCCTGGGTTCTCTCTGGGCCGGGGCCAGCTTTCCCTTCATCTCCTGGTACTGCTATCCAGACCCGGGCATCGTGGTGCTGGCCTTCATCTGCGGAGGCCTGGTGGTGTGGCAGCACCGCAGCAACATCAAGCGGCTTTTGAGCAGGACGGAAAATAAATTCAGCCTGCACCGGAAACACTCATAAAGGAGGAGTCATCATGAAAGCAGTTGTGCTGGGCAGCGGAGGCTGGGGCACGGCGCTGAGCCGGGTCCTCTGTGACAACGGCCACGAGACATATATCTGGTCCCACAATCCCGCCAAGGCGGAGAAAATGGCCCGGACGCGGGAGAATCCCCTTTTGAAAGGCGTCCCACTGCCGGAGAGCCTCCATGTCACCGGCGACCTCTCAGTGTTGGAAGAGGCGGACATGGTGGTATGCGCGGCGCCTTCCTTTGCCGTCCGGGACACCGGAAAAAAGGCGGCTCCTTACCTGCGGCCGGACAGTATTTTGGTGTCCGTGTCCAAGGGCATTGAGCGGGATACTAACCTCCGTATGAGCCAGGTGCTCCAGGAGGAGACGCATCATATTTGTAAAGTGGTTGCCCTTTCCGGCCCCTCTCACGCGGAGGAGGTGGGCATCCGGATGCCCACGGGCTGTGTGGCCGCCTGCCCGGACCGGACGGCGGCCCGGTTCGTCCAGGATGCTTTCATGAACGATTATTTCCGCATTTATACCAGCTATGACATCATTGGCGTGGAGCTGTCCGGCGCACTGAAAAACGTTGTGGCGCTCAGCTGCGGCATCTGCACGGGCCTGGGCTTTCAGGACAACACGAAAGCCCTTCTCATGACCCGGGCCATGGCGGAGATCACCCGCCTGGGGGAGCAGCTGGGCGGCACCCGCCGCACCTTCGGCGGCCTGGCCGGCATGGGCGACCTCATCGTCACCTGCACCTCCATGCACTCCCGGAACAACCGTGCCGGTATCCTCATTGGAGAGGGAAAGACCGTGCAGGAGGCCATGGAGGAAGTGGGTGCTGTGGTGGAAGGCTACTACGCTGCCGAAAGCATCTACCAACTGGCCCAGCGGGAGGGTGTGGATATGCCTATCTGCCGCTGCGCCTATGATGTGCTCTATCACGGCAAGCAGGTGCGGGATGTGGTGACAGAGCTCATGACCCGGGCCAAGAAAGACGAATTGCTGGAGACGACCTGGATGTAACGAAATGTAACGAAAAGGGGAGTGGAACGTGCGGATCTCGGAATACGACGCCTTTGGACCCTGACTTTATGAGATCGATGACGGCCATCCTTTGCCACCTCTGTTTGTACCCTATGTGGACCGGGGGAGGCCGTATCGGATGCTGTTCAAAATCTCCAGGGACATTGAGCGGCGGCGGGCCTCGCCGGATATGGACCTCTATGATTATGTGGTGGCCGCTGATGATGACGGCGTTCACGCTTGGAGCCGCCAGGAGAAGACTGTGGAGACTGTCTGGATGCCTTATGAGGATATTACCGGCATCCGCCTGTACCAGCGGCTGCTCCACGGCGTGTGCACCATTTACGGGGAAAGCGCCCAGCTGTGCCTGCCGTACAATACGGTCTCTGCCGATGTCATGTGGCGCTTCGCGGACCTGGTGCGGCAATCGTACAGCGGAGCGGGCAGTACTACGCTCCGGGGGGACCCGGACCTGCGGGAAACGGATATCGACATTTGGCTCTATAACCAGATGCGGGACCTGCGGGAGCGGGGGATGGACTTCTCAATAGACGCATACCAGCCCTGCTGGGACGATCTGCGGACGGACCGGCGTCTTCCGTGGAAGCGCAAGGAGGAGTTTGCCGGTACGCTGTATCTGCACAATGACCGGGAATTGCTGCTGCTGCGCAGCGGCAAACCGGAGAAGAAAGGGGAGCAGACATACAGCGCGGAGTTTACCTCCATCCCCTGGAAAGCCCTGAAGGGCGTTTCCCTGGAAAACAGCCCCATCACGAACACACGCTCCTGGCGCGGCTCTGCCTGCCGGGAACGGCGCTCCAGACGGAGGTCCAGCCGGAGAGGCGGGGAACCGTCGCTTTTTTGGAAGCGCTTGCCGCTGCGGAAAATTGAAAACAGACGGGAGCAGGCAGCTGCCTGCTCCCGTTTTTGGGAAAAAAGAAAAGCCCGGACAAAAGTCCGGGCTTTTTGTTTGTACAATCAGACCGCTCTGGTGACCTTACCGGAACGCATACACCGGGTACAAACATACACATGGCGGGGGGAACCGTTGACGATTGCCTTCACGCGCTTCACATTGGGCTTCCAGGGACGATTGGAACGCCGGTGAGAGTGGGAAACCTGAATGCCGAAGGTAACGCCCTTGTCGCAGAACTCGCACTTTGCCATCCGTTGCACCTCCTTGCTGTTGCGTACTTCCGTGCCGCTTTTCACAAGCACAGCTGATATCATAACAGAAAAAACGAAAAAAAGCAAGCAAAATTTTCAAAAAAATTCAAGGAATTTTCAGCGGGCCGGCAGAGGGTTCCCAGCGGCGAAAGTGTTGCGCAATGGCGGAAATTCATATATAATAAAAACAGTTTTCCCCAAAAGTTTTTTTGACCGTTCTGCCGGGCGTTCGCATGGCCCGGACCGGGCGGAGAGGGGCGCTGCCGCGCCGGAAAGGTGAAGAATGCGCGATGTATGAAAAAGGCTTGAAGATCACGGAATTTGTCTCCATCTTTAATTTGCAGGTGCTGAACAAGGGCAGCGATTTCGACACGGCCCTGCTGACCATCAACGATGTGAACCGCCCGGGACTGCAATTCCACGATTTTTATGATTATTTTGACCCCCGCCGCCTCCAGGTCATCGGCAAGGCCGAGGTGACGTATCTCAAGAGCCTGACGGATGAACAGCGCCGCAAGTGCTTTGATGACCTGTTTTTGTATGACATCCCCGCCCTGGTGATCTCCCGGGGCCTGGACTGCTTTCCGGAGTGCCTGGAGAGCGCTGTGGAGCATGAGAAGACCCTGCTCCGCACCGAGGAGACCACGGTGGATTTCACCAGCCACACCATCGAGTACCTGAACCGGGCCCTGGCCCCCTGCGTCACCCGTCACGGCGTTCTGCTGGACATTTACGGCGAGGGTGTCATGATCACCGGCGACTCCGGTGTCGGCAAGAGCGAGGCTGGCATCGAGCTCATCATGCGGGGCCACCGCCTGGTAGCGGATGACGCCGTAGAACTGCGGCGCATCTCCGACCAGCTCATCGGCACGGCGCCGGAGGTCATCCGCCACTATATCGAGCTGCGGGGCATCGGTGTCATTGATGTGCGGCAGCTGTTCGGTATGCGGGCCATCAAAACGGAGTCCCAGCTGGACCTGGTGGTGCATTTTGAGCAATGGGATCAGACGAAGTTTTATGACCGTCTGGGCATTGAGGACCATTTCACCGACATTCTGGATGTGCAGGTGCCCATCGTCACCATCCCTGTGCGGCCGGGCCGGAACCTGGCCAGCATCGTGGAGGTGGCCGCCATGAACAACCGTCACCGGAAATTCGGATACAACGCCGCCCAGGAGTTGGCCCGCCGGGTGGACCAGCGGGCGGACGCCGGTAGCAAGCCGCGTTAAAGAGGAGAAAAGACATATGCTGTATATTGGAATCGACGTAGGCGGAACCAATCTGAAGGCCGGCTTGGTCAATGAAAAGGGCGAGATCCTGGCCACGGAGAAAACGCCACTGGGCGAATTCCCGGGGGCGGAGGGGTTTGCCCGGACCTTGTCGGGCCTGGCGGAGGCCGTGATGCGCAAGGGCGGCGCCGCGCTGGAGGACATCGAATACGTGGGTATCGGCATCCCCGGCGCCGTGTCCGGCGGAGAAATTCTGTACACCGCCAATATCCCTATGTCCCATGTGCCTATGGAAAAGCTGTTCCGCCGGTATCTGGACCTGCCGCTGCTGCTGGGCAACGACGCGGACTGTGCCGCCGTGGGCGAGTGGAGCTGCGGCGCCGGACGGGGCACGAAAAACTTTGTCGTGGTCACGCTGGGCACCGGCATCGGCGGCGGCCTTATCCTCAACGGAAAGCTGCACACCGGCATGGGTGCCGGCGGTGAGGTGGGCCATATCGTCATCGTCTCTGGCGGTGCTCCCTGCAATTGTGGCCGCAGAGGCTGCTGGGAGGCTTACGCCTCCGCCACCGGCCTCATCCGCCTGACGAAGGAGGCCATGGCCGCCCATCCCGAGAGCGCACTTCACACGGTTGCCGCGGAAAACGGCGGTGTGGAGGGCAGGACCGCCTTCCAGGCTGCCCAGATGGGCGACGAAACGGCCCTGGCCCTGTGCGGGGAATATGCCCGGTACCTTGCCACGGGTCTGACGGATCTGGTGAATATCCTGCATCCCGAGGCGGTGGCTCTGGGCGGCGGTGTGGCCGCGGCACCGGAGCAGCTGCTGCTGAAGCCGGTGCGGGACATCGTGGCACGGGAATGCTATGCCCGACACACGGACCAAGTTCCCCGTATCGTGCGGGCGGAACTGGGCAACGACGCCGGTATCATCGGCGCGGCGCTGTTGGGCCGCGCCATCTGAAATAGGGAGGTCCTTTCATGGATTGGACGACACAATTGGATCAATGGACGGCGGAATACCTGCCGGACCTGCATATGCTTCGTGACGAGCCCATGAGCCGCCATACCTCCTTCCGCATCGGAGGGCCGGCAAAGCGCATGGCCTGCCCGGCGGCGGGAGAGCAGCTGGTATTGCTCATGGGCTTTGCCCAGGAGCAGGGCATTCGGACCCTGGTCATCGGCAACGGCACGAACCTCTTGGCGCCGGACGGGGAGCTGGATGCCTTGGTCATCGACACCTCCGCCGCCATGCACGCCATGGAGGCGCGGGGGGACGGCCGCATCAGCGCCGCCGCCGGCGTGTCCCTGGCGCGGCTGGCGGACTTTGCCTGCAAGCAGGACCTTGCGGGGCTGGAATTTGCCCACGGCATTCCCGGCACCCTGGGCGGTGCCGTGTGCATGAACGCCGGGGCCTATGGCGGAGAGATGAGCCAGGTGTTGGAATCCGTCACGGCTCTGTTCCCGGACGGCGTCCGCACCATTCCTTTGGCGGAGCTGGACCTTGGCTACCGCCACAGCCTGTTCACAGACCACCCGGAGGCGGTGGTGCTGGGCGCCGTGGTGCGCCTGCAGCCCGGCGACCCGGAGGCCATTCGGGCCCAGATGCGCCAGCTCATGGAGCGGCGGAAGGCCAGCCAGCCGTTGGAGTGGCCCTCCGCCGGCAGCACCTTCAAGCGGCCCACCGGATATTTTGCCGGCACCCTCATCGAGCAGTGTGGTCTGAAGGGCCTGACGGTGGGCGGCGCCCAGGTCAGTGAGAAGCACGCCGGCTTCCTCATCAACACCGGCGGCGCCACCTGCGGGGATGTGCTGGAGCTCATCCGCCAGGTCCAGCAGCGGGTGTGGGAGGAGCAAGGCGTCCGGCTGGAGCCGGAGGTCCGCATCATCCGGTGACAGGAGGCATGTATGGAAATTCTCATCATCTCCGGCCTGTCCGGCGCGGGAAAGAGCAAGGCGGCCTCTTTCCTGGAGGACATGGGCTTTTATATTGTGGACAATATGCCTGCCGCCATGATTTTGAAATTCGCGGAGTTCTGCGCCGGCGGCAACGGCCGCTATGACCGGGTGGCTCTGGTATACGATGTGCGGACAGCCAGCTCCTTTACGGAACTGTTCACCGTGCTGGACCAGCTGAAAACCATGGACGGTGCCTGCCGGATGCTGTTTTTGGAGGCGTCGCCGGAGACCATCATCAAGCGGTACAAGGAGACCCGCCGCCGCCATCCCCTCAGCGGAGACACCACATCCCTGGCGGAGGCAGTGGAAAAGGAGCGGACCATGATGGAGCCGGTCCGTGCCCGGGCGGACTTTATCATCGACACCTCCCGTACCTCCACCGCCCAGCTGCGGGCAGAGCTTTTGCGGCTGTTTGACGGCAAGGATGAAAAGAGCGGCCTGGTGGTCAGTGTCACATCCTTTGGCTTTAAATACGGCCTGCCTATGGAAGCGGACCTGGTGCTGGATGTGCGCTTCATGCCCAACCCCTTTTACATCGATGAGCTGCGCCACCAGACGGGGCTGGATGCGCCGGTGGCGGACTATGTGTTCAGTTTTCCGCAGACAGGCAGCTTCATGAAAAAGCTGGAGGACCTGCTGTCTTTCACGCTGCCTCTGTACGCCGAGGAGGGCAAGACCAGCCTGTTCATCGGCGTGGGCTGCACTGGCGGCCACCACCGCTCCGTGGCGGTGACCCACGCTCTGGCGGAGTACATCCGGGGCCTTGGGTACCAGACGGCGGAAAACCATCGGGACATCAGCCGTGGCGGCTGAGGAGGTGTGCTGATGGATACGAAACGTGCCTCTTACCGCCTCCCCAAGGAGCACGGCCCCAGGATCGTGGCCATCGGCGGCGGCCATGGCCTGTCCACCATGCTGCGGGGTTTGAAGCACTACACGGAGAACCTCTCCGCCGTGGTGACCGTAGCGGATGACGGCGGCGGCTCCGGAATGCTGCGCCAGGACCTAGGTATGCCCCCGCCGGGGGACATCCGCAACTGCATGGAAGCCTTGGCCAACACGGAGCCGCTGATGAGCGAGCTGCTTCACTACCGTTTTACGGAGGGGTCCCTCGCGGGCCAGAGCTTCGGCAATCTGTTCCTGGCGGCCATGAACGGCATCTCTCCCTCCTTTGACGTGGCGGTGAGCCGCATGGGAGAGGTCCTGGCCCTGACAGGACGGGTGCTGCCGGTGACCACCGCCGATGTGCGGCTGGAGGCGGAGTTTGAAAACGGCGCCAGCGTCATCGGTGAGTCGAAGATCTTCTACTGCAAGAAAAAAGAGGACTGCCGCATCCGCCAGGTGCGACTGTTGCCGGAGCATCCAAAGGCCCTGCCGGCGGCTCTGGAGGCCATCCGGGAGGCGGATATGATCGTTCTGGGCCCCGGCAGCCTGTACACCAGCATCATTCCCAACCTGCTGGTGGACGGCATCGTGGAGGCCATTCAATCTTCCGGTGCCTTGAAAGTTTACGTATGCAATGTCATGACCCAGGAGGGAGAGACGGAGGGCTATACGGTCTCCGATCACATCCAGGCCATTTTCGAGCACTCGGCACCGGAACTGTTCGACCTGTGCCTCACCAACTCCTCTCCCATCCCCAAGGGAGTGGCCGCCCGGTACGCCGAGGAGGGGGCCGAGCTGCTGCGGTGTGACCGGGAGGCCTGCGCCGCATTGGGCGTGGAGGTCATCGACCGGCCGGTGGCCACGGTGAAAAACGGATTCGTCCGCCACCATCCCGGCCACCTGGCCCGGGAGCTCATCCTGCTCCACGCGGAGCGCAGCGTCCGCATTGCCGGCGACAGCTTTGATTACCGGGATGACACCTACCAGGTGGAGCGGCGGTAACGGGGCCTTGGAATCCCAAAAGAAAGGAACCTCTCATGTCCTTTTCCTTTGACACGAAAAATGAACTGTGCCGCCTGCCGGTGCAGCGGCTGTGCTGCGCCCGGGCGGAGGCATACGGCATCCTGCTCTACTGCAACACCTTCCAGTCGGCGGAAGTCCGGGTGGTGACGGAAAATCCCAACTTTGCCGCCCGGCTGCCCCGCCTGTTCCACCGGGCCTTCGGCCTGCGGTTTGACCGCCAGCCGGAGCCGGGAGCGGAGGGAAAGCTGGTGTTCCAGATCACGGAGCGAAAAAAGCTGGACCACATCACCAACACCCTAGGCTTTGACCCCAGGCAGAACCTGGTGCTACACATCAATTTCGCCATGCTGGAGGAGGACTGCTGCCGGGCAGCCTTTTTGCGGGGCGTGTTCTTCGCCGGCGGCAGTATCACGGACCCCCTGAAGCGCTACCACCTGGAGCTGACCACCTCCCACGGTCAGGTGAGCCGGGAACTGGAGGTCCTGCTGCGGGAGAGCGGCTATCCTCCCAAAAGCGTCACCCGAAATGGAAGCTTCGTGACCTACTTCAAGCAAAGCGACCAGATCGAGGACTTTTTGACCCTCATTGGCGCGCCGGTGGCGTCCATGAACGTTATGACCGCCAAAATGGAAAAGGACCTGCGCAACAGCGTGAACCGCCGTCTCAACTGCGACAGCGCCAATGTGGACAAGGCCGTTGGCGCCGCCCAAGAGCAGATGGAGGCCATCCGGAAGCTGGATGCGGCGGGCCTTTTGGAAAAGCAGCCGGAAAAGCTCCGGCAGACGGCGGCATTGCGGGTGGCCAGCCCGGAGCTGACCCTTTCCGAGCTGGCGGAGGAATTCGACCCGCCGGTGACGAAATCCTGCTTGAACCACCGGCTGCGGAAGCTGGTGGAGCTGGCAAAAGCCCTATAAAGGAAATTGACTTGCAAATGATTGAAATGAGGAGAAACAAGGAGCTGAGACCATGACGCGTTGGGAGATGGCGGAGGCTTACCGGAAAAGGAGCTTCAATTGCGCGCAGTGTGTGCTGCTGTCCTTTGGGGACCTGACGGGGCTGACGGAGGAGACGGCAAAAGCCGTTGCCGGCGGCCTGGGCGGCGGTTTTGGCGGGAGCAAGGAGGAGGCGTGCGGTGCTCTCAGCGGTGCGGTATTGGTGCTGGGCTTGCTGGTGCCCCATACCCAGGCGGATGACCTGGATGCCAAGCGCCGGGTCTATGAGGCGGCGGCGGAGTTCCGGCGCCGCTTTGCGGAGCGGTTTGGTTGCACCCGCTGCGGCGGCCTGCTGGATCTGGAGCCAAAGCCGGAGGACCGGCAGCTGGCGGAACAGCTGGGCAGCCGGCGGATCTGCGCCGCGTTCATTGCGGAAACCGTGATGCTGCTGGAGGCATATTTGAAAGAATTAAGACTTATGGACTGAATGACATCAGAGAAGGAGAATGAACGATGGATCGTTGCGAACTGGCATTACAATATCACCACAGCGGCTACAACTGCGCCCAGAGCGTGCTGATGGCCTTTGAGGACCTGACGAAGCTGGAGGCTGCCACAGGCTTTGCCGTGACCGGCGGCCTGGGCGGCGGCGTAGGCGCCACCCACCAGGAGCTATGCGGCGCCGCCAACGGCGCGGTCATCACCCTGGGACTGCTGTTTCCCTTCACCGACGGCGCTGATGCCGAGGGAAAGCGTCGGGTCTACGCTCAGGCCAAGGAGTTTTTGCGGCGCTTTCAGGCCCGGTTCGACGGCCTGAGCCGCTGCGGCGACCTGCTGCGGGCCCGCATCGAGCCCACGGAGGAAAAAACGCCCGCCGCTGTCCGCCTGGGTGTGGACAAGCACTGTGATATCCTCATCGTCACCGCTGTGGAAGTGGTGGAGGAAATGCTGGCGGAGCGGAGCTGACCGCCTTTGAAGGGGGGAACGGCAGTCTATGAAGCACTATACGTTTGACAGCCGGCTCTCCCCGGAGCAGGTCTGTGCCCGGCTGCAGGTCCGTGCCCGTCCCATGAGATCCGGCTGGGCGTATGAGGAGAACCAAGTCTTAACCCGGCTGCTGCCGGACGGCGGGTTTTATCTGGTGAAAACCGGCGGTATGTGGCAGGTGAAGCCGCTGCTGCCCTTTGTGGGCACGGTGACGGCGGCGGAGGGAGGCTGCCGCATCTGCGGCGGCTTCTGCCCGACCAAGGCCATGCGGAATCTTCTGTTGGGAATGATGGCAGTGGCTTTTGCAGTGGGACTGGCCTTTACCGGTGTGAGCGCCTATGCACTTGCGACGCTGAGTTTCTGCGTGCTTCTGTGGGGCGGCCTGTGCTGGTTTTTACTGACAAAGCTGGCCCCGGCGCTCAACCGCCGCCAGCAGCAGGAGACCATCGCCTTTATCGAGGAAAATCTCCTGCGGGAATCGGCAGCCCGGGGAAAGGAGAATCTGAAATGAAGCGGGAAATGGATTGTTTCCGGGCTCGCCACCTGGGCTGCGGCCTTGTATGCGCCGGCTTTGTCGCGCTTCCCATAGGTGCTTTGGTCCGCTGGATGGGATTTGGAGACCCTGGCGTACTTGGTATTCTTTGCTGCGGCTGGCTCCTCTGTCTGTGCCTCTGCGGGAACCATGTGCTGGTGAATGGGTGTGTCTGTTCCAAATGCGGAGCACCGCTGCAAAAACCCTTTCGCATGATGTCGCCTATTCCGCATTCCTGCCCGAACTGCGGCGAAAAGCTGGAAAAACCTTGCCGCTTTTGAGAGTGTTCACGAAAAGAGGAGAACGATCCGGATGTCCCGAAGCTACCAATTTCACAGTCCCCTGCCGCCGGAGCAGCTCCCCCGCGTATTGCCGGGGGCGGTCCGCTTCCAAGACCGGACGGCAAAGCTGGAGGTCTGCGTCAAGACCAGGTGGAGGGGCAGGCGTTTCACGGTGACCAGAACCACCGTTCGCCGCTATACTGCGGAAGACGGCTGGATCCCGAGGGGCCACGGTGTGGGCTGGACCAAGGGGCGGCGCATGGACTGGCAGTGGAACAATCCCTTTTGCGGCAAGGTTCGCTCCGACGGACAGGGGGGCAGCGTCCTGTCCGGGCGGTTCCGCATCCACCCGGCGGGAAAGCTGCTGTTTGCCGTCTTTGCGCTCGTGATCGTATACAGCTTATGGTTTTTATCGCCCCGCAATGTGGAAACGATGGTGGTGGCGGCTGTCGCGGCGGCGCTGTATCTACGACATCTCATCCACGCATGCAGAGATATTGATACTTATGAAGGGGCCGAAAGCATTCTGTGCTTTTTACGGGAGAAATTTGAGGAAGTAGAGGAATAGCTCATGTCCTTTGTCCATTTACATGTCCATACGGAGTACAGCCTGCTGGACGGCGCCTGCCGCATCCGGGACCTGCCCAAGGTCGTGAAGGACATGGGCCAGACCGCCTGCGCCATCACGGACCACGGCGTTATGTACGGCGTCATCGACTTTTACCGGGCCTGCAAGGCGGAGGGAATCAAGCCCATCATCGGCTGCGAGGTGTATGTGACGCCCAAGGGCCGCTCCCGGTTCGACAAGGTCCACGAATTCGACGCCGAGAGCCGCCATCTGGTGCTGCTGTGTGAGAATGAGGAGGGCTACCGAAATCTCTCCTACATGGTGTCCATGGCCTGGACGGAGGGCTTTTACATCAAGCCCCGCATCGACCTGGCGCTGCTGAAGGAGCACAGCCAGGGCCTCATTGCCTTGTCGGCCTGCCTTGCCGGAGAGATCCCCCGGATGCTGCGGAACGGAGAATACGAAAACGCCAAGCAATACGCCCTGGACATGGCGGACATTTTCGGACCGGACCACTTTTATCTGGAGCTCCAGGACCACGGCATCCCGGAGCAGGCGGAGGTGGACCGGGGACTGCTGCGTATCCACCAGGAGACAGGCATCCCCATGGTGTGCACCAACGACGCCCATTACCTCCGCAAGGAGGATGCCGAGGCCCACGATGTGCTGCTGTGTATTCAGACGGGCAAGACCCTGGACGATGAAAACCGCATGCGCTACGAGCCCCGGAACTTCTACCTCCGCAGCGAGGACGAGATGACGGCGCTGTTCTCTGGCTATGAGGGCGCCATTGAAAACACGGCCAAGATCGCGGAAATGTGCAATCTGGAATTCACCTTTGGCAAGTACCACCTGCCGGAGTTCCAGCTGCCTCCCGGCTACGACAGCTTTTCCTACCTGAAAAAGCTCTGCGATGAGGGCTACCGGGAGCGGTACGGGGAAAATGACCAGCACCGGGGCCAGTTGGAATATGAG
>Ga0129311_1000597_pt1 | contig 30195 bp, 33 predicted proteins | sample Go1ome_FD_94435 | JGI IMG/M metagenome (GOLD analysis project Ga0129311, IMG submission 94435) | Western lowland gorrila individual fecal microbial communities from Wisconsin, USA - Go1022B metagenome | ecosystem: Host-associated > Mammals > Digestive system > Large intestine > Fecal | place...
ATATAGTACACAAAATACAGCTGTTATGTTTGTGCAGTATATTTCTCCGGATATCCTTGACTTACGGCTTGAAATGCGGTAATATACATCATGCCAAAAGGCACAGAAAACAACGAAAACAGGAGGAAAAAACAATGTGGACAGAAGGAACGATTCGGGTTGGAGCAAGCGTATTTCACTACTGGGTGAAACACTATGAGGAGCCTTCCATTTACGGCTACGAGGAAGGCAGAGCCTCCAAGATCACACTGCGGCGAAATGCTGAAACGGTTTTCAACTTCGACCGTGGCTTGGATGTACCGCCGACGGATGCGGAAACTGAAACCGCCCTTGCAATTCTGCTGAAGCAGTACAACTAAACCAAACAAAATTCCACACAAAAAAGCCGGAGCCGAAAGGCTCTGGCGGTCGTACCGAAAAAATTTCTATTGGTGTATCCTACACAAGAAAACAGCGAAATTTCTTTGATTTTTATGTCTGTTTCGCCGCTTGCTATCCTTGCTTTTGTATGGTAATATGGTTACAATGGAAATGGAATCTCGATTAAAGAACTGCCCCATGAGGGCGTTAAAATAAATGATGCAGACTTGCTTTTCAGCAGGTCTTTTTTGTTACCTGGGAGGTGAATACAATGGCTCGATTCAAACCGACACGCTTTATGGCGGAAGATTCCAAGTACAATAAAAAGGCGGCAGATTATGCTGTTTCCTTTATCGAGTGCCTTAGCCACACCAAAGGCACATGGGCTGGAAAGAAATTTGAACTGCTGGACTGGCAGGAACAGATTATCCGTGATCTGTTCGGCATTCTGAAACCGAATGGATATCGTCAGTTTAATACAGCATATATTGAAATTCCGAAAAAAATGGCAAGAGTGAGCTTGCAGCTGCCGTCGCTCTGCTATTAACTTGTGGTGACGGAGAACAGCGAGCGGAGGTCTATGGTTGTGCCGCAGACCGACAGCAAGCCTCGATTGTTTTCGACGTTGCCGCAGATATGGTTCGTATGTGTCCGGCTTTGATGAAAAGAGTCCGGATACTTACTGCACAAAAAAGAATTGTATACACACCAACAAACAGTTTCTATCAGGTGCTTTCGGCAGAAGCCTATTCCAAGCACGGCTTTAACATTCACGGGGTTGTGTTTGATGAACTGCATACGCAGCCAAACAGAAAGCTGTTTGATGTCATGACCAAAGGTTCCGGTGATGCCAGAATGCAGCCTTTGTACTTCCTGATTACCACTGCCGGAACGGACACAAATTCAATCTGCTATGAAGTTCATCAAAAGGCAAAGGACATTCTGGAGGGCAGAAAGCATGATCCGACTTTCTATCCGGTTATTTATGGTGCAGATGAATCGGAAGATTGGACTGACCCGAAGGTTTGGAAAAAGGCAAATCCAAGTCTGGATAAAACTATCGGTATGGATAAGGTGGTGGCTGCGTGTAACTCTGCAAGGGAAACTCCCGGTGAAGAAAATGCTTTTCGACAACTGCGTTTAAATCAGTGGGTAAAACAGGCGGTACGTTGGATGCCGATGGAAAAGTGGGACAAATGCAAGGTTGCTTTTGATGAAGAGATGCTTGACGGGCGTGTTTGCTATGGTGGACTTGACCTTTCCAGTACAACAGATATTACAGCTTTTGTACTTGTCTTTCCACCAACGGAAGAGGATGAGCATTATTACATTTTGCCTTACTTCTGGTTGCCGGAAGAAACATTGCCTTTAAGAGTTCGCCGTGACCACGTTCCCTACGATGTATGGGAACGGCAGGGATACCTAAAAACTACGGAGGGCAATGTTGTCCACTATGGCTTTATCGAAAACTTCATCGATGAACTGGGGCAGAAATTCCACATCAAAGAGATTGCTTTCGACCGTTGGGGTGCGGTGCAGATGTCACAGAATCTGGAGGGACTTGGGTTTACAATGGTTCAATTCGGTCAGGGTTACAAAGATATGTCACCGCCTACCAAAGAACTGATGAAACTGACCTTGGAACAGACACTTGCACACAACGGACATCCTGTTTTAAGGTGGATGATGGATAACATCTTCATTCGCCGTGATCCTGCCGGAAACATCAAGCCGGACAAAGAAAAATCCACAGAGAAAATTGACGGTGCGGTTGCCATGATCATGGCTCTTGACCGTGCAATCCGCTGTGGATGCGTTTCTGATGAGTCGGTTTATGATACGAGGGATATGCTGGTGTTATAGGTTTGATTATCTTTGCAAACTGAAATTTTCCGAACTCTTTTGATAGATAATATATCAAATTCTCTTATGCTGTGCGTAAATACTTACAATAATTGATATTAATGTTAAAGCACCTAAGGCAGTATAATAAACAAAATTCTCATTAATTTCAAGCAATCCCATCATAGTATTTGTCCATCCATGAATTACCATACAGAAAACAACTGCTCCTGTAACATTGTATACAGCTGAAAGCCAATAACTAAGTGCAATGCCTAAAATTGCGAACGTCAAAAATGACATACTCTGGTGTGAATTTCCATCAATAAACCAAAGTGGAATATGCCAGCACACCCAAATAGCTCCTACAATTAGTGTAGCTATTGGCGATGGAAGTTTTTCCTGTAAAACAACTTGCATGGTTCCACGCCATCCCAACTCTTCATTTCCTCCGTACAGTATTGTAGCCTGTAAAAATATAACTAATCCTACAATAACAGCAATTGGTGACTTGGGAATAGATTCAATTACGCCATTAGAACTAATATAAAAAGCTAACGTTTCCAATATTATAGCTGCAATTAAAAATGACCAGTTCTTTTTACTGTTGCTAAAAAGAAACCTTTTTAAGTTTTTCTTGGAAAAACCGCCCTCCATACAAACGCAAGCCGCTATTGTTGGTCCAAAGCCTCCAACTGTAAACAATATCATAGGAATCACATCTGACTCTGAAAAAGATGTCACTTTTACAAGTAGCGCATCTCCAAACCAGCATATCCATGTGATTATGTATGTTAACAAAAGATATTTTATTAGTCTTTTCGTATTCATTCAGTTTTCCTTCTTTCATTACAATAATAGAAATAGAAATCAGCTATTCAGCAACTTCCGATTTATAGAGTTTCTACCCTACATTCTGTTTAGTTTAGTATATTATACCACACCCCAACCCTCAAAGTCAAGAAAGGAGTGATTCTTATGGGTATTTTTACAGGACTATTCAAGTCCAGAGATAAGCCGACCAACAGCTACGATTCGCCGTCCTACACATATTTCTTTGGACGAGCCAACAGTGGTAAACGTGTTACCGACAGAACAGCCCTGCAGCATATTGCGGTTTATGCCTGCGTGCGGGTTCTGTCGGAGGCTATCGCACAACTGCCGCTGCACTTATACAAATACAACGATAATGGAAAAGAGCGAGTGCCGCAGCATCCGCTCTATTTTTTGCTCCACGATCAGCCAAATCCGGAAATGACATCATTTGTTTTCCGAGAAACCTTAATGTCCCATTTGCTGATTTACGGTAATGCCTATGCACAGATCATCCGAAACGGCAGAGGTGATGTTATCGGACTGTATCCCTTGATGCCGGATAAAATGAAGGTTGACCGTGATGAGAAAAACCGCTTGATATATATTTACAGCCGTTATGATGAAGCAAATCCGAACCTGAAAGAACAAGGTGATATCGTTCTCTACGCTGATGAAGTTCTCCATATCCCTGGATTGGGTTACGATGGATTGGTGGGATATTCTCCCGTTGCACTTGCCAAAAATGCAATCGGCATTTCTATCGCCTGTGAAGATTATGGCGCATCGTTTTTCGGAAACAACGCAAATCCAAGCGGTGTGTTAGAACATCCTGGAGTAATCAAAAATCCCGATAAACTAAGAGATGCATGGCACAGAGCCTATGGCGGAAGAAATGCACATAAAGTCGCTGTTCTGGAAGAAGGCGTAAAGTTTACACCGATCTCAATTCCGAATAATGAGGCTCAGTTTCTGGAAACCCGTAAATTTCAGATCGAAGAGATCGCAAGAATGTACAGAGTGCCGCTCCATATGATCGGTGACTTAGACCATGCAACATTCAGTAACGTAGAACATCTTTCACTGGATTTTGTCAAATACAGCCTTGACCCATGGATCGTTCGCTGGGAACAGTCTTTGCAGAAGGCTTTGCTTTCAGATTCAGAGAAAGGAAAATATTTCATCAAGTTCAATGTGGACGGGTTACTTCGTGGCGATTACGCATCAAGAATGCAGGGATATGCAACAGCAAGACAGAATGGCTGGATGTCCGCCAATGATATTCGTGAATTGGAAGATATGAATATGATTCCTTATGAAGAAGGCGGGAATCTGTACTTGTGTAACGGTTCGATGAGTCGACTTTGTGATGCGGGAATTGCGTATGCAGATAAAAAGGAGGAATCAGAAAATGGATAAATTCTGGAACTTTATCAAAAATGAAGAGACAGAAGAAACCGAATTATACTTTGAAGGTCCCATTTCCACAGAAAGCTGGCTGGGTGATGAGATCACACCTGCCTTGTTCCGTGATGAACTGGCAAAGGTCAGCGGTGATCTGACTGTCTGGATCAACAGCCCCGGTGGGGATTGCATCTCAGCAAGTCAGATCTATACCATGCTGAAAAATCATAAAAGCAAAGTTACCGTAAAAATTGACGGCATTGCTGCCTCTGCTGCTTCCGTGGTAGCAATGGCAGGTGATGAAACATGGATCAGTCCCACCGGCTATCTGATGATTCATAACCCTATGACTTGTGCTGCCGGAAATAAGGCAGATATGGAAAAAGCCATTGCCTTGCTGGACGAGATCAAGGAAGGCATCATCAACGCCTACGAGGAGAAAACACATCTCAGCAGAAGTAAAATTGCAAAGATGATGGACGAGGAAACATGGATCAATGCGAAAAAGGCAAAACAGCTTGGTTTTGTGGACGGAATTCTATTTTCCAAAAAAGAAACAGAGGAAAAAGAACCTGACAAAGATGAACCGGAAGAAGAGCCTGATGAAAAGCAGAAACCGAAAAAAGCACCGGAATCTATGCTATATTCCACATCAGCGACCAATGCATCTTTGCTGCAGAAAATATCTGCAGCAACACCAACAGGTGTACCGATCAACCAGCTTGAAAAAAGACTGGCACTTTTGAAATACTAAGGAGGATTTTTTATTATGGCAATGACAATTCAGGAACTGAGAGAAAAGAGAAACAAGGCTTGGGACGAAGCAAGAAATTTTCTGGATTCCAAGCGTACTGAAAGCGGTGTCCTTTCTGAAGAGGATTCCGCTGCTTATGATGCAATGGAAAAGACCATTGTTGATCTTGGCAAGGAAATTCAGCGTCTGGAACGACAGGCTGAAATTGAGGCTGAGATGAACAAGGCAACTTCTGACCCTGTTCTTGGTAAGCCTGCAGCACCGACTGTTACTGAAAAGACTGGTACAGCAAGCGATGCCTATAAAACAGCATTCTGGAACAGCGTCAGAAACAGAAATTATATCGATGTCCGTAATGATTTACAGGTTGGCATAGATACAGAGGGCGGCTATCTTGTGCCAGACGAGTACGAAAAGAAGCTCATTTCTGCACTGGAAGAAGAAAACGTATTCCGTCCTCTTGCTACCAAGATCCAGACATCCAGTGGTGACAGAAAGATTCCTGTTATCACGCAAAAGGGCGAAGCATCGTGGATGGAGGAAGAGGAAGCATATTCTCTTTCTGATGATTCTTTCGGTCAGATCGCGCTTTCTGCATACAAGGTTGGTACAGCTATCAAAATCTCCGAAGAACTTCTCAACGATTCTGTATTTGATTTGCCGTCATATATTGCAAAGGAATTTGCCAGAAGAATCGGTTCTAAGGAAGAAGAAGCTTTCCTTATCGGTGACGGCAAGGGCAAGCCGACAGGCATTTTCGCAAATGCAGGAGGTGCTGAAAATGGAGCAACCACATCAACAGCAAATATTTCATTTGACGATATGATCGAACTTTTCTATTCTGTCAAATCGCCTTACAGAAAGAAAGCTGTATGGATTCTCAACGAACAGACAGTAAAGGCACTCAGAAAAATTAAGGACAGTACAGGCAATTACATCTGGCAGCCTGCCGTAAGCAGCGGGCTTCCCGATACAATTCTCAATCGTCCATATGTGACTTCTGTATATGCTCCTGTTTCTGCGGCAGGTGCAAAACCTATCGCATTCGGTGATCTCTCATATTACTGGATCGCTGACAGACAGGGCAGAAGTTTGAAGCGTTTGAATGAACTCTTTGCCATGAACGGACAGGTTGGTTTTCTTGCATCTCAGCGTGTAGACGGAAAGCTGATTCTTCCGGAAGCTATCAAGACACTCACCATTAAGAAAGCGTGATGCTATGATTACGCTGAAAGAAGCGAAAAACTATCTGAGAGTGGATTATGAGGAGGACGATAGTCTGATTCAGGATCTGCTTTCCACAGCAAAAAATCTGGTAATGGACGTTGGCAGAATGGATGAATCAGCACTTGCTGAAAATGAAGATACTGTGCGAACTGCGATGCTTTTCGCACTTGGTTATCTTTATGAAAACAGGAGCAATCCCGATTACAAAAAGCTGACCTTAAATCTTCGTTCAATTTTGTTTGCACAGCGAGAGGGTGTGATGTAATGGAAATCGGAACTTTGAATCAGAGAATTACCATTCTGGAGCATAGAACTGTTATTGATGAGATTGGAAATCACATCACCAAGTGGGAAGAAACGTTTTCTCTGTGGGCAAAGGTAACTGTAAAAACAGCAAGTGAAACAACTGATGTAGGAGTTACCAAAGAGGTGCAGAAGCTTGAATTTCTTGTACGTCAAAGTCCAGCCTCGCTGAATATCAACAGCACCAATTTTCGTATTCTATTCAGAAACAACATCTACAATGTCACCGGAATTACCACCTTATACGACCACAACAATTACATGAAAATTGAGGGTGAGATACGAAAGGCAGGTGCTTCCGATGACTACAGTTGATGCAATGGCTGATGAAATTATGAAAGGTCTGACGGAATATGCCGACCTTGCAGATACCGCCATGAAAAAGGCGGTCAGAAAAACTGCAAAGTCTGTAAAAGATGAAATATCCGCCAATGCTCCAAAGCGAACAGGGGCGTATGCTAAGAGCTGGACTGCCAAAAAGACAAAGGAAAACAGCCATTCTCTTGAAATGACCGTTCATTCCAAAAACAGATATCAGCTGGCACATCTCATTGAAAAAGGCCATGCTAAGCGTGGCGGTGGACGTGTACCCGGCAAATCACACATTGCTCCTGCGGAAGAAAACGGTGTACAGCTTTTTGAGAAACTTATAGAGGAGGCGTTGTCATGACCTACGAACAGATCGCAGAAATGATGGAAGAGATGGGACTGCCTTTTGCCTATCATCATTTCGCCGAGAGCGAAAGCCCTGCACCGCCTTTTCTGTTGTTCTTATCTCCCGGAGAGAACACATTTTCAGCGGATAATTCCATGTATTTCAGCTTTAAGATGCTGGATATTGAACTTTATACAGATGTTAAGAATCCTGAACTGGAAAAACAGGTTGAACAGGTTTTGAAACGTCATAAAATCTATTACACAAAATCGGAAGTATGGATAGAGTCCGAAAAACTCTATGAAGTACTGTATGAAACGGAGGTATAACCTATGGCAACGAACAAGAAGAACAAGGTCAAATTCGGTTTGCAGAATGTCTACTGGGCAAAAATCAATGAATGGGGTGAAGACCCTGACGGCAACAAGACCGTTCCTGCATATGGTCCGTCAAAGCATCTCCCCGGTGCTGTATCGCTTTCTATTGATGCCAACGGCGAAGCGGAGAATTTCTATGCGGACAACGGTGTTTATTATGTCATCAACAACAATGCAGGATATACAGGCGATCTCGAAATCGCCCTTATCACAACCGAATTTGCAACGGAAATCTTAGGAGAAATCCTTGATAATAACGGTGTTCTGGTGGAAAAGAATGATACAGAACTTGCACAGTTTGCATTGATGTTTGAATTTCTGGGTGACAAGCACCATATCCGTCATGTGATGTATTGTTGCAGTGCGTCACGTCCTGCGACAGAATCTGCAACCACTGAGGAAAGCACAGAAGTCAAGACCGAAAAGCTGTCGCTGAAAGCTACTCCTTTGCCGACAGGTCTTGTGAAGTCCAAAACTACTGAAAGCACCACAGATACGGTGTATAATAACTGGTTCAAAATGCCGTATAACCCTGATACGACAGTTAAGTCTTCTGCGAAGACATCATAAGGAGGTACACAGCTATGGCTATTCAGAAAAACATTACAATTGACGGGATTGAAGTACCTTTTAAGGCAAGTGCTGCTGTGCCACGTTTGTATCGTCTGAAATTCCGCAGAGATATTTATAAGGACTTTGCTGCACTGAAGACAGAAGTCACTGAGGGCGATGAAAACAAAAGCGAAATCGGAATTGAAAGTCTTGAGGTTTTTGAAAATATCGCCTACATCATGGCAAAACACGCTGACTCCAATGCTCCTGACAACCCCGATGATTTCCTGGAACAGTTTAACACATTCAGCATTTATGAAATTCTTCCGCAACTGATTGAACTCTGGGGACTGAACACAGTAACGCAAGTAGAGTCTAAAAAAAACATCGCCAGACTGACCGCCCGATGACAACTCCGCTTTTTCTCCTGAGATGCAAACAGCTCGGTCTTTCTATGACCGAGCTGGATTTGCTGACGATTGGACTTATCAATGATATGTTCACGGAACGTGAAAATGATGAGTATTCAGGGTGGAATGAGGTTGCTGGACAGGCGGATTTTGATGCGTTTTGAATCAACAAATGTGTGCTTGTAACCAAGCTAATAACTGTTCAGAAGATATTTCTCCGGCAGCTACACCAAGAATCAACCGTATTAATTCTTCATCTTCATAATCAACATCAATTCCATTTAACATTAGAAAAATAAGCATTACATGAGTTCCGATTCTCTTGTTTCCATCAACAAATGCGTGATTTTTAATTAAACTGTATCCTAACTGTGCTGCCTTATCAATTATTGTAGGATACAATTCTATTCCTGCAAATGTTTGAAACGGAGCATTCAATGCCGATTCCAGTAAACCTTCATCACGTATTTCAGGTGAACCTCCTGACTGAGCAATGACATCTCGATGAAGCAGTATAACTTGTTGTTTTGTCAGACGAATCATTTCGCAAGATCCTTATATACAGCAGCATTTCGTTTTAATAACTTTTTGGAAATTTCAAGAACATCTTCATCAGATGCAGTTTCATCTGTTTCGGTATCATCAAATACCCGTATTTCATAGCGTGGCTTATTGTTCTTAAAGATGATTGCTGTTCCATATTGGTCAACCGTTCTGGCAACCATAGAAAAATTCTGGTTTGCTTCGGTCATAGAAAAAATTGTGTTTGTATCAATGTTCATACGAACACCCCCTTTTTATTTATTATATCATAAAGTTAGGATAAATTCAACCTATTTTTCAAAAAAAGTGAGGTGAAACCACAGTGGCAAACAGAATCAAGGGCATCACCGTTGAGATCGGCGGAGACACGACCAAGCTGTCCAAAGCATTAGAGGGTGTAAACAAGAACATTAAAAACACTCAGTCACAGCTGAAAGACGTGGAAAAACTTCTGAAACTTGACCCAAAGAACACAGAACTGCTTTCACAGAAACAGAAACTTCTTGCCGACAGCATTTCTGCTACAAAAGATAAACTTGCAACGCTGAAAACTGCCGCAGAACAGGCAAACACGGCTCTTGCAAACGGCGAGATCACCCAACAGCAATATGATGCTTTGCAGCGTGAAATCGTTGAAACAGAGAACGAATTGAAACGTCTGGAAACAGAGGCGAAAAATGCAGGTTCTGCCCTGCAAAAAATCGGAGATGCAGGAGAAGTTCTTCAGAATGTCGGCGGTAAAATATCAGGTGCAGGCGAAAAACTTCTTCCAATTACCGCTGGCGTTACCGCCCTTGGAACTGCCGCTGTGAAAACCGCCTCCGACTTTGATTCTGCAATGTCAAAGGTTGCCGCTGTATCCGGTGCAACCGGCGATGACTTGCAGGCTTTGCGTGACAAAGCAAGAGAAATGGGCAGTAAGACGAAGTTTTCTGCAAGTGAAGCAGCCGAAGCCATGAACTATATGGCGATGGCAGGCTGGAAAACAAATGATATGCTGTCAGGTATTGACGGTATCATGAATCTTGCAGCAGCATCAGGTGAAGACCTTGCCACAACATCAGATATTGTCACAGATGCACTTACAGCATTCGGTCTGACAGCACAGGATAGCGGACATTTCGCTGATGTACTTGCGGCTGCAAGTTCTAACGCAAATACAAATGTATCTATGCTTGGTGAATCGTTCAAATACTGTGCTCCGATCTCAGGTGCTTTAGGTTTTTCGTGCGAAGATACCGCTGAGGCACTTGGTTTAATGGCGAATGCAGGTATCAAGTCTACACAATCCGGTACTTCCATGCGTTCTATTATGACTGCTCTTTCCGGCAATGTAAAATTTTGCTCTGCCGCCTTCGGAGAAATGGAGATCGCAACTTCCAATTCAGACGGTTCAATGCGAAGTTTATCCGATATTTTAGCAGACTGTAGGGTTGCATTTGATCAGATGTCCGAATCCGAAAAAGCGAGTGCCGCAGAAACTCTTGTGGGCAAAAATGCTATGTCGGGATTTCTTGCTCTGATGAATGCCGCACCTGCGGATATTGATAAATTGTCGGGTGCCATTGCAAACTGTGATGGTACTTCACTTTCTATGGCGGAAACCATGCAGGATAATCTTGCAGGACAGCTTACCATTTTGAAGTCCCAGCTTGAAGAACTGGCTATCTCTTTTGGAGAAATTCTGATGCCTGTTATTCGTGACATCATCACCAAAATACAGGGATTTGTGGACAAGCTGAACGCCCTTGACCCTGCAACAAAGCAAACCATTCTCAAAATCGGACTGATGGCTGCGGCTTTAGGTCCATTGCTGATCGTTGTTGGTAAAACCATTTCTTCTATTGGCAGTATGATGACATTCATTTCAAAAATTCCGACTATGATTGCAGGTGCAAAGACAGCGTTTTCTACCCTTGGTGCGGCGATCGGCAGTATTTCCGCTCCTGTCGTTGCGGTTGTTGCAGTAATTGCTGTGCTGGTCGCTGCTTTTGTGCATCTCTGGAACACCAACGAAAATTTCAAAAACAGCATTCTTTCTATCTGGGAACAGATAAAGTCTACCTTTGAACGTCTGACATCAGGCATTGTTGACCGAATCAATGCACTCGGATTTGATTTTCAGAATTTCGGTGAACTGCTGAAAGCGATGTGGGATGGATTATGCAGTGTGCTTGCACCTGTGTTTGAGGGTGTATTTCAGCATATTTCGGATATTTTCACCTTTGTGACAGATACCATTCTGAGTGTGCTTGATATATTTATCGGTTTGTTTTCGGGAAACTGGGAACAGTGCTGGAACGGTATCAAGGGCATTTTTACAGGTATCTGGGACTTTGTAGTCAACCAGTTCAGCAATATTCTGAACACACTGACAGGTGTGGCAGATGTATTTCTCAGTTGGTTCGGAACATCATGGGATGAAGTCTGGACAAGTATAAAAGATTTCTTCGTTGGAATCTGGAACAGCATCTGTTCCGCTTTTCAGGCTGTTGCTGACTTTTTCACAAATATCTGGAATGCAATCTCCACGTTTTTTACAACGATAGCGACTGCGATCTATACCACAGCGGTCACGATTTTTACCTCTGTATACGACTTCTTCGCAGGAATTCTGACCAGTATTCACGACTTTTTTGCAATTATTTTCAACGCAATATGGACGGTTATTTCAACTGTCTGCACCACCATTTATGACACGATTTCAAGTATCTGGAATGCAATTTACAGCTTTATTTCTCCGCTTTTGGAAGCGTTCAAATATCTGTTTGAAACCATTTTTCAGGCGATCCACATTATCATCAGCAACGTGATGGATTGGATCTCGGAAAAGATACAGACCATCTGGAATGCGATTGTTGCCTTTCTTACGCCGTTGCTTGAGGGCATCAAAACGTTCTTTGAAACAATCTGGAACGCTATTTATACCACGATTTCAACGGTTTTAAGCACCATTTCAAGCGTGATTTCTACCGTCTGGACTGCAATTTCAGGTTTCATTTCCGGTGCAATGAACACGATTCATTCTATTATTTCGAGTGTGTGGAACACCATCAGCGGTGCTGTTTCAAGCGTGGTAAACGCTATCCGAAATACTGTATCTTCCGTCTGGAACAGCATTTCTTCCACGATCTCGTCTGTGATGAATACCATTCATTCGACCGTAACAAGTATCTGGAATAACGTAAAATCATCTGTTTCAAATGTTATCAGTGGCATTTACACAACGATTAAGGGCGGTTTTGATAATGCTGTCAATTACGTCAAAGGGCTTGTATCTGATGCTTGGAACTGGGGACGGGATATTGTTTCCAACATCATTGATGGCTTGAGAAGTATGATCGGCAGTCTTGCCGACAGCGTATCAAACATTGCTGATACGATCCGCAGTTATCTGCACTTTTCCGTTCCCGACGTAGGTCCGCTGACAGACTTTGAAAGCTGGATGCCTGACTTCATGAATGGCTTGGCGGACGGCATCAACAAAAGTAAAAAGGTCGTGGCTAAAGCGGTTTCCGGTGTTGCAGATACAATGAGAGTAACGCTCAATTCTGATCTTAACTACAATCTTGACGGAATGACAGGTGCGATTATGAATGGCAGTTCTGAAAGTTCCGTTGTCAACAACTACTATAATAACGACAACAGCCGTACAGTAAATCAGACCAACAATAGTCCGAAATCACTGTCACGGCTGGAAATTTATCGGCAGACGAAGAATGCGGTGGAGATGTAAAAAGGAGCGATTTTGGTCGCTCCTTTTACTCTGCAAATTGGAATTAGTTTATAAACAATAAATTCTAATCAAACCTAATATGAGAAGATGCACAGGATAGAATAAATAGAAAAACCACTTGGAAAATACTTTTCCCTTTTTCATTCGCTTACCATTATAGAAATATAAAATTACAATTCCTGCAAGAGTAATTCCTGACATACTTCCTAACGCATAAACAATATTTGTACCTGAAGAAAATCTTCCAATACCACCTACAAAATTAAAAAGTCCAAATAAAAGCATCGAAAAAATAAATGCATATTTTATCTTGTTTTTTGATCCTCTACTCCATATAAACAGCAGTGTAAATATTGGTGCCAATAATGCCCAATCGCAGGATAAAGAAAGTATTATCAATCCCAAGATACATATATATTTTAAAATTTTATTTGATACTTTATCATTCACAATCAGAATGATAAAACATATGAGCAATGTAAATAACATATTCAAACCTTGAAATTCTAACACACCATTTGTTGCAAAAGCCATACAATATGGAATTTCAGAAATCAAGGCAAATATTAACAATCGAATCGCATAATTCTTTTTTGAATGAGTATATTGAAAACCCTCTACAAGAAAGTAACACATTGTAATTGCTGTAAAATACCCTATGTCCAAAAATAGCTCTGACAGAAAATATCCTGATTTCATAAAGATTTGTGAAATGTGATTCAATAACATGGTCAACATAGCTATGTATTTAATAACATCCCTGTTTAAATTTTGGTTGCCATACGTCATTTTTGTCTCCATATTTACCTCCACAAACTCCGATTTGTAAGGCTGATGCCCCACAATCATTTTCATATATTATACCATAGCCACATACACAAAGTCAATGAAAGGCAGGTGAAACTTTGTTCTACACTTTAATTCTTGAAAACGAAACAGGTCAAAAAATCGACCTATCCAAAACAGCAAGCCAATATATGTTTTCCAAAATCAAAGGACTTGACCCTCCGACAGGAACAATCAGCACTTCAAATTATGCAGGAATGAACGGTTCATATCTGAACAACGCTTTTATTGAAAAGCGAAATGTAGTCATTCCCTTTGAAATGCGTGGCTTTGATGTGGAACTACGCAGGCACGAACTATATCGTGTGGTCAAACCGTCACGTTACATCAAGATATACTACTCTACGAAGAACATTTCTGTGTATGCCGAGGGTATCGTGGAAACTTGTGAAATGGAGAATTTTGAAAAGCTGACAAGCGGACAGATCTCCATTCTCTGCCCTGATATTTACTGGTATTCCACCGAAACGCAGACAGCGGAATATTCCCGTGTCAGAGGAGCTTTTCATTTTGTCTGCCCTGACAATGATGAACCATTTCCGATTGGTATGTACAACACGCAGGATATTATGACTATCAACAACAGCGGTGATGAGGTTGGTTTCATTCTTGAAATCAGCGGTGGGCCAGCAAAAAATCCGACCATCTACAACGCTCTGACGGGCGAATATATGCAGATTTCAGGCGATATTCAAAAAGGCGACATCATCACGATCACCACGAAAACAGGCAACAAAACCGTAACCCTGGAGCGTGAGGGCGTTGTGACAAATATCATCAACCGACTTGTTTCAGGTTCAACATGGCTGAATCTGAAAACTGGCGAAAATAAATTCTATGTTCGTGCGTCAGATGGTTTGAATAACATCAAAGTCCGCCTGATACACCGCAATGCGTACTTAGGAGTGTGAAAAATGCAGATTGAAATTTACAATATGACTGTCTTAAATGATAAACTGAATATTTCACTTGAGGCTGTCTGCGACAGTTTTTCTTCGCTTTTGTGGGATATTGAGTATTACAAGTGCGGTGAGTTTGAGGTGTATATTGCAGCATCTCCCCGAAATATCGAGATTTTTCAGACTGGCAGAATTGTTGGCCGTGATGACGACAAGGAACATTTCGGACTGATTGAATCTGTGGAACTGGAAACCGATTCAGAAGACGGCGACTATCTCATTATCAAGGGACGGTTTCTGATGTGTCTGCTTGAAAGAAGAATTATCTATCCAACGCTGAATTTTACAACGATGATAACATACGGAATGATAATTCAGAAAGCCGTGGAGAATAACGCACTCGTTAGCGGAAACAGGCTGATTCCGAGCTTGAAACTTGGAGAAATGCAAGGTGCTTGCTGGTCGCAGACCATAAAGTTACAGGTCAGCTATGAGAACCTGATGGAATGGATATACACCATTTGCGAGAAAATCGGCGGAACAGCAAACATTCGTCTAAGTAAGATTGCAGAGGAACAGTACGAAATGATTTTTGACCTGTTGCAAGGTGCTGACAGAAGTATGATGCAGGAGGAAAATCCGCATATTGTGTTCTCTGACAGCTACAACAATCTGCTGTCTTTCACCTACTTTACAGACACTTCTGTCAAGAGGAATTTTGCCTATGTTCTTGGAAAAGGTGAGGGCGAACAGCGTAAGCGGACAACTTATTTTGAGGATTCTGAACCTGCCTTGCTTGACAGATATGAGGTGTATGTTGATGCAAAAGACATCTCAGACGAAGAGCAGAAAAACGGCGAAACAAAGCCGATTCCTGATGCTGAATACATCGAACTTCTGAAAGAAAAAGGCAATCAGAATATTATTCCCACAAAAACAAAATCCGAGTCTCAGATTGCAGTGCAGTCCACGCAGTTTCAATACGGTGTGGACTATTTTGTTGGCGATTTCGTCACTGTAGAGCATCAGAGATTCGGCATCAGACAAAATAAAATACAGCTTGTCGGAATGATTGAGAGTTTCGATCGCAACGGCAGAAATTTAACACCAACATTTAAGGAGGCTTAACATGGCATTTTCATTCGGATTTTTCAATTCTAAAAATCTTGACAGAACCTATACTGCGGAGAACTTTAACGACTATCTCGGCAGTATTATCTGTGATGGAATTCAGGACAACTTCGGACAGTGTTTCAAACTGTCTGCAAACAAGTTGAAACTGACGATCGGCAGCGGAAAGGCTTGGATTCAGGGACATTATTTCATTTCGGATACGGCATACACCTATGATTTATCCCGCTATGTGGACGAATCTCTGCCAAGATATATGACGATCGGTATCTGTTGCAACACTTCTGAAAACGTCCGCAATGTCAGCTTTGAAATTCTCGCAGGAACACCTGCCTCCAATCCTGCAATACCGAGATTTCAGAACACAGATTACAAGAAATATCTTACCCTTTGCATTATCAGACTTGATGCAGGCACATCAGAACTCAGCATTACAGACTACAGGGAGAACAATAATTTCTGTGGATATGTCCGCTGTATTCTTAGCAAATGCAAGGTCACAGATATGCTTTCACAGCTTTCTGAAATTCAGACGCAGATAAAAGATTATAACATCACAGTTAGTCAATTGACAACAAAAATAAACGAATTAACGTTGAAAATTGACGAGATGACTGGCGATGTGGTTTCTATTGGCAAGTGCGGTCAGAATGTAAATTTTGTGCTTTATTCGGACGGCAGACTGCTCCTCAAAGGCACAGGAGCAACGTTCGATTATTCTACTGACAGCAATCCGTCACCATTGCAAAACAATGCAAATATCAAGTCGGTTATTGTTTCAGAGGGTGTGACAGGCATTGGTGAACGACTTTTTCAGTATTGTGATAACTTAAAAACAGTATCACTTCCGACTACACTTACAGCAATCAAAAAGGCTGCATTTCTGCCGCATATTGACGGTTACATTTATCATCAGAGGCTTAATGGTTTAACAGAACTGAAGATTCCGGAACGTGTTACTGAACTTGGCGTGAATGCATTTGCAGGAACTGCAATCAAGTCCGTAACCATTCCGCCCTCTGTGGCAACCGTAGGTGCAATGGCGTTCAGCGAGTGTCAGTATCTTGAAACGGTGCGATACGGCGGCAAAGTCATCAGTGACAGAATGTTTGTACGATGCACAAAACTGAAAAATCTTACCCTTACCAGAAATGTCAAGGAAATTGTGGGTGGCTGTTTCAATTACTGTGAATCCCTGAATCAAATTACCTATGAGGGTTCTCTTGCAGACTGGAACGCTGTGAAGAAAAATACAAACTGGGACAGCCGTGCAGTTGATATCGAATCTCCGCTTGCAAAAATTCAGTGTCTTGACGGATATATGGAATATGTTGCAGGTACAAAAACTTGGAAAGAGGTGAAGTTATGATCAAATTTCTTGTAAAGGGACAAAACATTGAAACGCTGGAACATGAGATCATTGCGGCAGATCAGATCGCATTTGTAAAGGTGCATTTTGCATTTGATAACAGCTGGAAACCGCTGCATAAGGTAGTGCAGTTCACACAAGACGAAAGCACTTACAACCGAATGCTTGGGAATGAGGAAACAAGCTGTTTTCTGCCGTCAGAATTGCTTGCAGGAACTGTAAAGATGTCACTTTTTGGCTATGATGCGGCATCTTCTGAAACCGTCAGGGCAACGACTGTTGTCAAAACACTGCACATCAGACCATCGGGATTTGATGGAGAAAACAGCAATGTTCCTCCCACACCTGACCTATATCAGCAGCTGCTTCAAAAAATACAGTCTGCATCTAAGGGACTTGATGGCAAATCAGCCTTTGAGATTGCCGTAGAACACGGTTTTGTTGGCACTGAAATGGAATGGTTGGAAAGCCTCAGAGGGACGGACGGCAAAGATGGCTTGCCTGGAAAAGACGGGGCTGACGGACTTCCCGGACGTGATGGAACAAATGGTAAAAATGGTGTAGACGGAAAGAATGGAACGGACGGTATCAGTGGTTCTGATGGAAAATCTGCTTACATCATCGCTGTGGAACACGGCTTTACAGGTACTGAAGATGACTGGTTAAAAAGTCTGAAAGGTACTGACGGCAAAGACGGAATAACACCTGATATGTCGGTGTATGCAACAAAAACAGATATTGCAGAGCTGCAAAAACAAATTGAAAGCATCTCCGGCATCAGTTATATTTCTGTATTTGAAGGCGGTTCTGATACTTTGCAAAAATATGGTGACAGCGTTTACACCTATTACAACGATGGTTATCGTTCTCTTGCAGGTTTTGCGGAGAGTTATCCGCATTTCTGCTCTGCCGAAAATGACTATGCCCTGTATTTCAATCAGAACGATTTCAGCTGGGCTGGAACGGTATTTGTGATTTTCCTGACACCAATTGCAATCTCAGCAGATATGCATCTGCTTTTAAGCTATCTGGTTGGTGCATCAGAAAATGCAACATTCTATCTTGTGAAAAAGACAGATAAAACAGGAGCAGAACTGGCTCAGCATATTTATGAGGAAATCAAGGCGGAAAATGCCTTGCAATTATCGTTTCAATGGCTTTATTCCAATGATTTTATTTCTGTTATACAGTCACTTGAAAACATATCGGATGGAGAATATTATCTTGCCTTCAAAGGCACATCGGACAATTCACATCCGATGGTCAAATCTATCAAATTTATGAAAGGGTGATTTTATGAAAGATACCATTTGCCTTATCACAGGCATTGTGGGCGGATTTATCGCAACACTGCTCGGTGGCTGGGATTCTGCTCTTGCGACACTTGTTGTTTTTATGGGGATTGATTTTGTAACAGGCATTGTAACTGCGGCAATGGGTAAATCCAAACACAGCGAAAGCGGCACACTCAACAGTACAGCAGGCTGGGTCGGTCTTGCAAAGAAGTTTTGTATTCTTCTTATGGTAATTGTGGGAGTGAGAATCGATATTCTCATTGGCACAAATTACATTCGTGATGCCGTTTGCATCAGCTTTTGTCTGAATGAACTGCTCTCCATTATCGAGAATACAACTTTAATGGGGATTCCTTCCCCGCCGGCATTCAAAAAAGCAATTGATGTTCTGCAAAATAAGGTGGGCAGAACGGATGAAACAAAGGAGGAAAATGACAATGGCAATTCTGAAACCTGATACAACAACCACTCTGAATGGAGTTAAAATCAATGAGTATTTGCTCACCAGACACAATCCAAATCGTATTGCAATGCCCTCTGTTTCGATGGAAGGCAAAGTTATCGGCGTAACAGTCCACAATACCGAATGGATTTCCGTAGCAAGTGGAACGACACCTGCGGAGCAGTATACCCGTGCAACCGCCAATGGCAATATGAGCGATGTCAGAGTGCATTATTATGTAGACAACACCTGTGCATGGCAGAATCTACCCCACAGTCTGAGTGGCTGGCATGCCGCTGATGGCTCCGGCAATGGTAACAGAAGAACTATTGCGATCGAGTGCATCATGTCATCTGCGTATAATGCGACAGATAAGAAGTCTGAGGACAATTGTGCAAGACTTGCCGCAGCTTTGCTGAAAAAGTATAATCTCGGCATCGATCATCTTTATACCCATACCCACTGGCTCAATGTCAGAGATGGCAAGTCGGGCAGTGTGGATTATCTCAATACGGCGAAAAACTCCTACAAGATGTGTCCGCTTTACATTCTGCCTCACTGGTCAGAGTTCAAGAAAAAGGTGCAGGGATATATGAGTTCTGCTGTTACCCCTGCACCTGCGGCAAAACAGCTTTACAGAGTAAGAAAGTCATGTACTGATGCTAAGTCGCAGATTGGTGCGTTTTCTTCTCTTGAAAATGCCAAGAAAGCCTGCAAGGCTGGATATGCTGTTTTTGACAGCAACGGCAAGCAGGTGCATCCTGCAAAGAAGTCCGTTGACGAAGTTGCCCGTGAAGTCATTCAGGGTAAATGGTCAAATGGTGCGGAGCGAAAGAAACGTCTGACTGATGCAGGTTATGACTATAACGAAGTGCAGAAAAAAGTGAATCAGCTGATCTGACCTCTTCCCCACGAAGTATGATTTTTTTCATATTTCGTGGGGATTTTTTGATAAATAAAACCCAAATTCATTATCATACAATAATTTTATTAGCAAGTACTTTCATTTAAAATATCTTGACATATATGATATAATGGAATACAGGTGGTGATAAAATGTTAAGAATAGCTGTAGTAGATGATGAAGTAGATTTTATAGCTATGTACAATAGAATGATTACAGATATTTTTTCTGAACATCATGTTTTAATCGAATTGAAAACCTTTAGTTCAGGAAATGATTTCATAAAATCGCTTTCAAAAACTGAATATGATCTTGTATTTATGGATATTGATATGCCTGAATTATCAGGAATAGATATTGCTTCGCAATTGAGGAAAAATAACCAGAATTCTGATTTGATTTTCGTATCAGCACATCCTCACTTTGTATTTGAAGCTATCAGATACACTCCATACAGATTTATAAGAAAAACAAACCTAAAAGAGGAAACGATCGAAGCGATCAATTCTTACTGTAACAGGACACAAATGAAGTTCAAGATGATTTCTCTCGAACTTCAAAATGGAGATATGATCAATGAAAAAGTCAATGATATAGTTACATTTTTTTCAGTAAGACATGATGTTTACTATGTTAATAGCGGAGAGAATGAAGCAAAAATTCTTTCACGAAAATATAGTTTGTCACAGCTTGAACGCTTTACAAAAGAATTAGGATTTATCAGAGTACATAAATCGTATCTTGTTAATTATAGATATATCAAGAATATCAACGCTAAATCCCTATTTATTTCAGATGATAGTGAAATTCCTATAAGTCGTGGAAAAAAGACAGAAATACAAGAACAATTTATGAGGCTGTTAAGGAATGAGGATCTAACATGATATCGACAATAATAGAAATATCAGCTGTAATTGCAGAATCATTTCTGGCTCTTGCTTTTAATGTAGGATATTTCAAAATGAAAGATAACAAATACCATCATCTTAAAATTATTGGTGGTGCAGCTATTCTCAGCTTATGGGATTATTTTGGAACTTTGCTTGTAAAAAGTGAGTTTCTTGCTATGAGTGGATTCGCAGCTATATTATTTGTTTTTTCAATACTATATTTAAAAAATTCCACTTTTGAAAAATTTATTATTGCAGTAATAAGCTGTACTTTGTTCTATCTGATAAATCTTCCGGTTCTTTATGTGTCATCGTGTTTATTTAATCAAACAGCACACGATATAACTGTTGCAAAAGGAACTGAACGAATAGTTATTCTTTTTCTGACGAAAATGCTATATTTTGTAGTAACTCAGATTATAGTATATTTTAAACAAAAAAGAACATTTCTATTTAAATCCGACGAGTGGATCCTGATATCATTAAGTTTTACGATAACTTTCATTATAGCTTTTTTCCTGTATTCACTAAGTATTGATCTTTGGAATCAATTGTATGTTTTCATCGTAATAGTGGCATTACTCATAATTCTGGATGTTATTGCCTTTAAATTCATGATTAAAATAAATCAAAAGAACAAAGAACAAACCGAAAATGAATTGTTGAAACTTAGTCTTGAACAGCAATCTGAAATGATAGAAAAAATTAAGATTCAGTATGATAATCTTTCTGAAATGCGTCATGATTATGTTCATGAACTCTCCTACATACAAGGAATACTTGATGAAAAGAACTACACAAAGCTTGAAAAATACATTAATGGAAAACTTTCTTCTGAAAAACTGAAAGGATACAACTACATTTTTACTTCAAATAAAATTATCGATTCTGTGATAAACTACAAATTTTCTGTAGCAGAACAGAAAGGCATATCAGCTGTTTGTACACTTACAGCAGAAATTTCAGAGTCGTTCGAACATGATGTCTCACTTATCCTTTCAAATCTCCTTGATAATGCGATTGAAGCGTCTGAACAATTAAAAAATATTAAGCCCGAAATAATATTGAAAATAACAGAAAAATCAGGTTACTACAGCATTATGATAAAAAATCGCATATCAAATTCGATTTTATCTAATAACCAACAACTCTGCACTACGAAAGCTGATAAAAAGCACCATGGATATGGATTGAAAACTGTAAGATTGTTGGCAGAAGCACATAATGGTATGATGGATATATATGAAAAAGATGGCTTTTTTATTGTAAATATCATGCTGAATAATTGAAATTTGTCCCCAAATGACTTTTTTGGTCGTTTGGGGACAAATTTATTGACATATGCAATATTTGGTATTATACTATGCTTGTAAGGAGGAGCGATGATGATAAATAAGCTAAGTTTTCTGATTTCTTCAAAATTTGTAGAACATAACATTATATCTAAAAGTGTAAAAGACGTTTATAGGTATGGAATTGAAATTACAATTTCAAGCATAATCGGATTTGTTATAACGTGTTTAATAGGATTATTGTTTCGTATGTTAATGCAGACAATGCTGTTTTATGTTATATTCATTCTACTTAGAAGTATGACCGGCGGTTATCACGCAAAAACATATTTGAAATGCAATTTTATATTTAGCATTATAACGTTATTTATAGTAACGTTCAGCAAAGCAGCTTATGAAATGCAAATATCTTTTGGAATATTAACGTTATTATTCCTGCCATCTATTGCAATTTTTATATGGATTGCGCCTGTTGAAAACGTCAACAAGCCAATAAAAGCTGAAAAAAGGGTATATTGGAAAAGTATATCAATCGTTACATCTGTTCTTTTATATCTTCTAAGTCTTCTTCTTTACAAAAGTCAGCATACTCTTGAAGCAACAGTTATTGTTATAACAATTTTCTCTGTTTCAATACTATGTATGATACCAATAATTCAGAAAGGAGGAAAATCAAATGGATAAGCTCAATAACGTTATGAATCGGCTAATACTATAAGAAAGGATTTACTATAAATGAAACATAATTTATATGTTACATCAGTCTTGCTTGTAATTGGGTTATTGTGCGGCTGTGCCTCAACTAATCAACCCACAGACAGTACAGGTAACTCATCTTACACAGATAAAATCACTTCTGACTCCACGAATAGTGTAATCAATTCCAACAACAATGCTGCGATTCCAAATACATCAAAACTAAAATTTGATGATGCCATTATAAATATTCCTGATTTAACCAATGTGAAATCTGTCGAATTTGAAAGATGCAACTGGACAAAAACAGAACTTTCCAATGATTTCATAAATGCTGTTGATATGTTTAGCCAAAGAAGCAAAAATGTACTCAATGCAAGCGATCTTTCATTTGATTACTTCGATTCCATTGAAGGAGATCGAGGAGAAAAGATCGGCAGAAATTTTTATTGTGTACGTGCAGAAACTTCTGAGATATCAGCTGTCTATAATCATTATAGTTGTTTCTTCAGAGTGAACTTAAACTCAGCCGATTTATCTTCTATAACAGGAAAAAAAATAAATTATTTTTCTGAGAATACAGACAAGAAACTGGTTGATAAGGCAAATAACTTAATACAAAAAATGGTTACAGATTATAGTCCTTTTTTCAACAATACAGACTTTGAATATTTTCCATTTAGTTATGAAGCAAATGATGGTATAACCCAGATAAAATATGGTGTAAGCTATGATAATATTCCTCTTGATACAAATTATTATGGTTCGATAGATCATGATACATTGAATGTTAATATAGGCAACAATTTTTCTGAAATCGCTATCGATGAAAATGACAATTTACTCTCCGTTTTAAGCAGCTACAATTGGAACGTTACTGAAAACAATATACTTTCAAATATTATTTCCTTAGAAAAGGCTTGTGAAATTGTGGATTCTAATATATCTGACAATGTTGTATTTGATGTTTCCCGGGTGGATTTTGTATATAAAATCCCGGAAGTTTTAGATGATGATGAACAGATATTAAGTTGGAATGGTGTTCCTTCCTGGAAAATTACTATTGATGCAACAGGTATTGGAGAATATCAAAGACTGGCATTTTTTGTAGATGCTGTTACCGGTGAATTTTCAACTTACGAGATTGTGATGTGATACTATGAATGCTTTTTGGGTAGATTTAAAGAAAAATATACTTTCGCCAAATTTTATAATAAGCGTTTTACTTATGGCACTTCTGTGTTTGCTTGCAGATGCACCAACTGTTTCTGCAAGAGAACCGTTGTCGATCTTAGATGAAATCGTTAAAATGAGAAAAGAAATATGGCTTGAAAAAGGAAGCGAATTCTCATCCATTTCCATATTATATCATTTTGATAATTCAATTTGGTTCAATATTATTTTGCCGATCATTGCAGCTTTTACAGTAGTTTATCATTTCAGTGATGAATGGTTTGGTGATAATTATATTTTGACATTATACAGAAGTGGATATAAAAAATATACATTTGCAAAGTTTTCATCCGCATTTGTAACCGGTTTTTTGGTAGCATTAACAGGTATTTTCTTATTTGGTCTCGTTGTATTTGGAATATTCCCTTCTCTCCGTGAATTTGGAGATGGAACGGATTGGTATTTTGATTCTGCCTATCAAACCGGCGGATCAGCATTAATTGCCAAAATATTGAATCATTCTTTTGTATGCGGGGAGTATGCTTTTCTCTCGCTTTTTGTTTGCTTAATACTTAAAGATAAGTTTTTTACTTTAAGCATATTTATGGTAGTGAATTACTTCTGCGTAAAGTTAGATGTTAAATTTATGAATACAGTATCTTTGACAGATAGCAAAAACAGAGCATTACGGGGATTGTTTCCAAATAATCAAACTGAGTTGTACACGATATTGCCAAGTGAACTGCATATTTCATTTTATTGGTATATTGGCTTTGTATTTTTATTATTTACAATAATAACATTGATTTCTTTTTTTCTCATAAGAAGGAGGTACAAGTATGCTTCGTAAAATGCTTTATGTAGTTAGAAATGAAATAATTTCTTTGCTGCATAAGCCAAAAATTTTGCTTATTGTTGCTTCCATCATATTTATGATTGATAGTGTTGCAAAGCCTATGAAAGATCTAAGTCTTGAACTTGGTTATAAATTGAATGTTGCTGAACCATTCCTTTTTATCACATCTAAGGGATTAAATATTGTGATTATTCCGCTAATATTCATTGCCATACTCTCAGATTTTCCTTCATCTGAAAATTCAGGGTATTTTTCAATGATCAGAAATGGAAGAATGGCATGGTATTGGGGAGAAGTTGTTTTCTCGTTTGTAACATCAGTTCTTTATGTATTGATTATATTTTTATCAACAGCTTTATATTGTGCTGACAACAGTTATATTGGAGATTACTGGAGCGACTATACTCTAAAAACATACAAAGAATATCCGGATATTTTTTTATATGGCACAACATTTCTTGATACTTCAGTTTATACTCAGGGAACACCAATTCAAATTTTGATACAGGCTTTGCTACTTTTGATGCTGTACACTTTTATCATCATACAGATCATGTTGTTTTTTAAGATCATTGGAAAAAAGTCACTTGGAATCATCACTGCAATTGGCTTAACTTTTGTAGGAATGCCGTCCTATGCAACAACCTCTAAAATACGGTGGATCTTTCCTGTGACACACACTGCATACAACTGGCATTTCAATGAATTTTTTTCTGAGCCATATTGTCGGTTAAGTACATCATACCTCTATTTCTCTGCCTTAATAATTCTGCTGGTCAGTGTAAATATGTTTTTGGTAAAACGTGTAAGAATAGGAGCGAATTATGACTAACGAGATTGAAGTAAAAGATATAGATCTAACAATAAAAGATATTGCTATTTTGAAAAAGGTAAACATTACTTTTGAAAAAGGAAAGATACATGGATTGATTGGACGAAACGGCAGTGGCAAAACAATGCTGATGAAATGCATCTGTGGTTTTGTCAAACCTACCGAAGGAGAAGTAATTGTTGCAGGAAAAAGAATTGGTAAAGACTGTGATTTTCCTGAATCTATTGGCATAATTATTGAAACACCAGGATTTATTCCATATTATTCAGGATATAAAAATCTTAAGCTACTTGCTGATCTTAACAGAAGAATTGATGGTAACACAATTAAACAAACGATGAAACAGGTTGGACTTGATCCGGATTCCAAACTCCATATAAAAAAATATTCTCTCGGTATGCGTCAAAGACTGGGGCTTGCACAGGCAATTATGGAAGATCCTGATTTATTAATTCTTGACGAACCAATGAACGGGCTTGACAAAGACGGTGTCGCCGATATGCGTAAATATCTTCTTGAATTAAAAGAGCAAGGTAAAACAATTTTGATTGCTTCTCATTCTGCTGAAGATATTGAAGTTTTATGCGATACGGTTTGCGAAATGGATAAAGGTGTACTGACTAAAGTAAGAGAATAAAAAAGTGATAAAATTGATCTGATATGAATTACAGAGTAAATAATCTCCCCACGAAGTATGATTTTTTCATATTTCGTGGGGATTTTTTTGTACTCAAAATCATGATTACTGTCCTATGTATAGTGAGGAGTTTTTCTTACTATTTATATGGAAGGGTGTAATATATGACAAATGAACAAAAGCAGAAAATATATCAGCTGAAAAACGCAGGAAAAAGCCTTACAGAAATATCTTGTGAATTAGAGATTTCCAGAAATACGATCAAATCTTATCTCAGAAGAAGCAAAGATGAAAGCTACTGCCCTGTTTGCGGATCGATTCTTGTTCATCAACCTCATAAGAAACAAAAGAAATTTTGTTCTGATCAGTGCCGCATGGCATATTGGCGAAAAAGTAATATCAAAACAGATGCGATGATTCCAATAACGTGTGCAGGCTGCGGAAAGAAATTCTATGCCTATAAAAGCAAGAACAGGAAATATTGTTCATTTCTTTGTTACTGTGGGAGGTCTGATGATGAAAAGTAAGACGATTCAGAATATATCTGCGTATATGGTGTCGGTTTCTATTTTTAGAAAATTTATGATTGACGGACTGATATCAGAAGATCAGTTCAGAAAATGTGAAAGCAAAATTGCCAAACAATACGGCATATCTTTGTGTAGTATTTATCGGGATATCCCCTTGACTTTACCTCCACATAAGAGTTAATATGTGACACTGAGGAGGTGAGAATTTGGAGAGAATCATTAAAAAAGTCAAGTTTCTGCCGAAAGCTCCAAAAATGTTGAATGTGGCGGCATATGCAAGAGTATCAAGCGGGAAAGATGCTATGCTGCACTCGTTGTCTGCTCAGATAAGCTACTACAGCAGTAAGATTCAGAAACATCCTGGATGGAATTATTGTGGTGTTTACGCTGATGAAGCAATAACGGGTACGAAAGCTGACAGAAATCAGTTTCAGGAACTTTTGAGACGATGTCATAATGGCGAGATTGACCTTATTATTACAAAATCAATTAGCCGCTTTGCAAGAAATACTGTCATACTGCTGGAAACGATCCGAGAATTGAAAGAAATAAACGTAGATGTTTACTTTGAAGAACAGAATATTCACAGTATTAGTCCTGATGGAGAACTGATGATTACAATTCTTTCCTCATATGCACAGGAAGAAAGCTATTCTGCCAGTGAAAATAGGAAATGGCGGGCTCGTAAGGACTTTGAAAAAGGAATCATTGGAAGTATCACTATGTTTGGATATCGCAGAAATGCAGAAGGTGTTCTTGAAATTGAACCTTCTGAGTCTGAAATTGTTCGTATGATATTTCATGATTACCTATCAGGCATGGGTCAAACGGCAATCGCCAAGAAATTGAACGAAATTGGAATACCTACTCGTCAGGGCAATTCATGGACAAATCCAAGAATCAAAGAATTATTGTCCAATGAAAAATACATGGGCAATCTTTTGCTGCAGAAGTTTTATCGAAACAATCACATTGAAAAAATAAAGACGAAGAACAATGGTGAACTTCCACGTTATCTGGTTGAAAATGCACATGAAGCAATCATCGATAAGGAAACTTTTTATCAGGTACAGAAATTACTTTCTGAACGTGAACAGCAGTACAGTCATGAAGGCAGTACAAAAAGATACCCCTTATCCAGCATGATCCAATGTAAAGCCTGCGGCAAGAATTATCAGCGAAAGGTATATCCGCAGGGAGCAACATGGCTGTGTGCAACGTTTGTACGAAAAGGGAAGAAGTATTGTCCCACAGCTAAGCAGATACCCGAAAATATTCTGTTTTCAGTGATTTGTGATGTCCTGAATATTGATGCTTTTGATGAAACAGTTGTAAAGTCAAAAATAAAACAGATTATTGTTCCTGCACCAAACGAACTGATTTTTATATTTTGCGATGGGAAACAGGTGAAGAGACATTGGGAGCATATTTCCAGAAGTGAAAGCTGGAATGATGAAATGAAACAGCAGGCGAGAGAAAGGAGTTTGAAATGGAACGCAAAATAACTAAAATTCCATCAACAATCGATTTGCAGACACATATGCAGATTGATTCCAAGGCAAAAAGAAAAGTGGCAGGATATGCAAGAGTATCTACTGATTTTGAAGAACAGCAAAATTCTTATGAAGCACAGGTTGAATATTATACTTCCTATATCAAAGGACGTGAAGATTGGGAATTTGTAAAGGTTTATACTGATGAGGGCATCAGTGGTACAAGCACAAAGCACAGAGAAGGGTTCAGTCAGATGATAGAGGACGCTTTGTCAGGTAAAATTGACCTTATCATTACAAAAAGTGTAAGCCGATTTGCAAGAAATACGGTTGATAGTCTTACGACAATCCGAAAATTGAAAGCTATCGGAGTAGAGATTTATTTTGAAAAAGAAAATATCTATACGCTTGACAGCAAGGGAGAACTTCTTGTTACGCTAATGAGCAGTCTTGCCCAGGAAGAATCTCGCTCCATTTCTGAAAATGTTACATGGGGACAACGCAGAAGGTTTGCTGAGGGAAAAATCAATCTTCCTTACAAACATTTCCTTGGCTATCGGAAGGGAGCAGATGGACTGCCAGAAATAGTTCCGGAAGAAGCAGAAATTGTACGTTATATCTACAAAAGCTATATGACAGGCAGTACCACATATACAATTGCGAAAGATCTGACCACCCGCAAAATTCCTACTCCTAGCGGAAAAACACAGTGGAGTTCGTCAACAATTGAAAGTATTCTGACAAATGAAAAATATAAAGGTTCTGCATTGCTGCAAAAGAAATTTACTGTGGATTTCCTTACCAAAAAGACAAAGGTCAATGAGGGAGAAGTTCCACAATACTACATCGAGGAGTCACATACTGCCATAATCAGTCCGGAAGAATTTGAAGAAGTTCAGGCAGAGATCTCAAGGCGAAAGAAACTTGGAAGAAAATACAGCGGTAACACGATTTTTTCGGCAAAATTGGTATGCGGTGATTGTGGCAGCTTTTTCGGCTCTAAAGTGTGGCATTCCACAAGCAAATATCGCAGAATCATTTGGCAGTGCAATAACAAATTCAAGGGGGAACATTTGTGTTCGACACCACATTTGTATGAAGATGAGATCAAGCTGAGATTTATAACAGCATTTGCTGAGTTCTTTCAGAAAAAGGACGTTGTACTTGAAACTTGCCATATGCTTATGGAAGAACTGGCTGATACATCTGCTCATGATTCTAAAATTGAACAATTGTTAATGGAACTCAACGATATTAGTCAGCGTATAAGAGAGCATATTCAGAAAAATGCTTCAGAAGTTCAGAATCAAGAGGAGTACAGTATTCAGTATAGCAATTTAGAAAAACAGTATCAAAGGAAAACAAAAGCAATCAGTCAAGAAAAACAATTGCTGATTGAACAGAAAAATCACATTGAAATCATGTCCTCATTTATCAAAACGCTTGAAAATACGGAAGGAACCTTGACACGATTCGATGATGATATCTGGCGTGTGACTGTAGAGAAAGTGACAGTATTTCATGACGGCAGAATGATTTTTCAGTTTGTGGATGGGACGGAGGTGGAGTGTTGAGCTGCACCTGATTAAAGGAAATCAAAATAGACTTTTTAAGCACTCTGACGCTCTATTTCCGTTTTGGCTCTTCTGCATATTCATATTGGTCAGGTGAAAGACTTTGCCTGACGGACAGTTTCCGTTATGTATAGATTAACGGCTTTCATCTAAAATATTCCCGTAATATCACTAGATATCAGAGTGCTTTTTGCTCTATATCTGGTGCTTTTATATCTTGATTTCCACTTTAAAATTGAGTAATATGTGATACTGATATGCAAGGTATAAAACAGCAAAAAGCCACACCGCTGATATAGCGATATGGCTGAGAGTCCTGTATTACCTTTGAACATTTCGCAAAAGTCCGTATTTTGCGAA
>Ga0129311_1000598_pt1 | contig 30073 bp, 24 predicted proteins | sample Go1ome_FD_94435 | JGI IMG/M metagenome (GOLD analysis project Ga0129311, IMG submission 94435) | Western lowland gorrila individual fecal microbial communities from Wisconsin, USA - Go1022B metagenome | ecosystem: Host-associated > Mammals > Digestive system > Large intestine > Fecal | place...
CGGCAAAAGCCGTGGCATTTTTTTGCCCGCTGTGGTAAAATAAGCGGCGGCGGAGCGGTGCTCCGCCATACAGGACGCCGGGACGCGGCGGCCTATCAGCGAAAGGAATTTTATTTTATGGATATCATTGAGATCCTTGCCAGCGAGCTTCAAAAGGAGCCGCAGCACGTTGCGAACGTCGTGCAGCTGCTGGACGAGGGCAATACCATCCCCTTTATCGCCCGCTACCGCAAGGAGCTCCACGGCGCGATGGACGATACGTCGCTGCGCACGCTCGAGGAGCGGCTCCAATACCTGCGCGGCCTTGAGGAGCGGCGCGAGGCGGTGAAAAAGGCCATCGGCGAGCAGGGCAAGCTCACCGATGCGCTCGCCGCCGCCATCGACAGCGCCAAAACGCTCGCCGAGGTCGAGGACCTCTACCGCCCCTACAAGCAGAAGCGCCGCACCCGCGCCACGATGGCGAAGGAGAAGGGACTTGAGCCGCTGGCTGAGCTCCTCTTTGCGCAGGAACGGTCCTGCCCGCGGCCCGAGGACGCCGCGCGCGATTTTGTTGATCCCGAAAAGGGCGTGGAGACCGTGGAGGACGCATTGCAGGGCGCGAGCGACATCATCGCCGAGCGCATCTCCGACGACGCGGACATCCGCAAGAGCCTGCGCGCGCTCATCTCCCGTCAGGGCCGGCTCGTGAGCAGGGCCGCGACGGAGGACGACAGCGTTTACCGCCTGTATTACGACTTCACGCAAGCCGTCTCCCGCCTGCAGGGCCATCAGGTGCTGGCCATCAACCGCGGCGAAAAGGAGGGCATCTTGAAGGCCTCCGTCGCGCTCGAGCGCGAGCAGGCGCTGCCGCTGCTGTGCCGCGCGGTGGTGAAGCCCGGCTCCGCGGCGATGGCATTCGTCAGATCCGCCGCCGAGGACGCCTACGACCGCCTGATCTTCCCCTCGCTCGAGCGCGAGGTGCGGAATCAGCTCACCGAGCAGGCGGACGAGGGAGCTATCGGCCAGTTCGCGCTGAATTTAAAGCCCCTTCTGATGCAGCCGCCGGTCAAGGGCAAGGTCACGATGGGCCTCGACCCCGGCTATCGCATGGGCTGCAAGGTCGCGGTCGTGGACGGCACGGGCAAGGTGCTCGACACTGCCGTCGTCTACCCGACCTACGGCGAGCGGCAGAAGAACGAGGCCATCGCCGCGCTCGCAAGGCTCATCAGAAAGCACGGCGTCGAGCATATCGCCATCGGCAACGGCACCGCCAGCCGCGAGACCGAGCAGATGGCCGTCGAGCTCATCCGCCAGGTGAACGGGAACGGCGCGAACGTGAGCTATATGATCGTCTCCGAGGCGGGCGCGTCTGTGTACTCGGCGAGCAGGCTCGCCGCCGAGGAGTTCCCGCAGTACGACGTGAACCTCCGCTCCGCCGTGTCGATCGCGCGGAGATTGCAGGACCCGCTCGCCGAGCTCGTGAAGATCGACCCCAAGGCTATCGGCGTTGGGCAGTACCAGCACGACATGCCGCAAAAGCAGCTCGACGACGCGCTCAGCGGCGTGGTCGAGGACTGCGTCAACGCCGTCGGCGTGGATATCAACACGGCCTCGCCGTCGCTTTTGCAGCGCGTGGCCGGTTTGAACGGCACGACGGCGAAAAACGTCGTCGCCTACCGGGAGGAAAACGGCGCGTTCACCTCCCGCGCGCAGATCAGGAAGGTGCCAAAGCTCGGCCCCAAGGCCTTCCAGCAGTGCGCGGGCTTCCTGCGCGTGCCGGAGAGCAGGAGCGTGCTCGACAACACCGCCGTCCACCCCGAGAGCTACGAGGCCGCGAAGGCCCTGCTCGCCTTGACGGGCCATACGCTCGATGATGTGAAGGCCGGCAAGCTCGCGGACCTGCCCGCGCGCGTCCGCGCCTACGGCGAGGAAAAGGCGGCAAACGAGCTCGGCATCGGTGTTCCCACGCTGCGCGACATTGTTTCTGAGCTTTTAAAGCCCGGGCGCGACGTGCGCGACGAGCTGCCAAAGCCTATCCTGCGCACGGATGTGCTCGAAATGAAGGACTTAAAGCCCGGCATGGTGCTCACCGGCACGGTGCGCAACGTCATCGACTTCGGCGTGTTCGTCGATGTCGGCGTGCATCAGGACGGACTGGTCCACATCTCACAGGCGGCGGACAGGTTCATTAGGCACCCGTCCGAGGTCGTGTCCGTCGGAGACATCGTGAAGGTCGTGGTGCTGGACGTGGACGAGAAGAAAAAGCGCATCAGCCTTTCGATGAAGCAGGCGAAGTGAGCGGAAAAAGGAGAGAGGGCGATGAGCGAAAAACGCAGAAACCGCATGACAAAGGATACCGTGCCGGAGGGGTTCAGCGTCTCCATGGCGCTCGTTGACCTGCTGCCCGTCCTATTTTTTGGTCTTTCCGCCATGACGGCGGGGCGGCTGTTCCACAGCGCGCTGATCGCGGACCGCGCAAAGCTCAGCTTCCCGACGATGCTCGCGGGGCTTACCCGCTTCCCGGCCTGCGTGTTTTTTGCCGCCGGGGCGCTCGGCATGACGCTGATGCTCGTTTTCGCGTTCTGCCGGGATTCGAGCGACGCAAGGGTGAACTGGCAGGAGCAGACCGTCAACGCCGCCGCCCAGCTGTGCATCCTGATCGGGCTGCTGCTGAGCAGATAATTGTCAAAATTCATCCTGCAAACCGGAAAAAATTTTAAAGCGGACAGCGGAAAAACTCCCTCTCGACAAACGGCCGCGGGGCTGGTATACTGGGGGAACAACGCAAACGTTCTTAAAGGAGACCAGAATGAACAAACGATTTGACCTCAGCGCTGCGGCGTTGCATATCCTCGCCATGGCCCTGATGCTGATGGACCACCTGTGGGCCACGCTCCTGCCGGGGCAGGAATGGCTCACCTGCGCGGGCCGCCTTGCCTTTCCAATCTTTGCCTTCATGGCGGTGGAGGGATACTTCCACACGCGGAGCTTTCGGCGCTACGCGCTGCGCATGCTGCTCTTCGCCCTGCTTTCCGAGATCCCCTTCGACCTGATGTACGGCGGCACGTGGTTCTATCCCGTGCATCAGAACGTCATCTGGACGCTGCTGCTCGGCCTTCTTGGCATCCGGGCGATGGAGGCCGTGCGGGAAAAGGGGAAGCGCTGGCTTTATATCCTGACCTGCGTGGGCGTGACGCTGTGCGGCTTCGCGCTCGGCACGGTAGGGATGATGGACTACTACGGCGAGGGCGTTCTGACGGTGTTCGTCTTTTACTTTTTCCGCGGCCGGGAGTGGTGGAAGCTTCTCGGGCAGGTCCTTGCGCTCTGCTGGATCAACGTGCGGCTGCTCGGCGGGCAGCTGTATGCCGTTTCGCTCTTCGGCGCGGAGATCGAAATTTGTCAGCAGGGGCTTGCGCTGCTCGCGCTCGTGCCCATCTGGCTCTACCGCGGGCGGCAGGGGCATCGCAGCCGGGCGTTCCAGTATGCCTGCTATGCCTTTTACCCCGCGCATATGCTGGTGCTGGCGCTCATCATGCGCGCACTGTAAGGAAAAAAGGAGAGATGACCGCGGTCATCTCTCCTTTTTTATATGTAATTATTCCTGCGGCACGCCGGGGATGTTCACGCCGATGCCGTTGACCTCCACGCCGTCATCGGCGGGGATGAGCAGGTACTTGCGTCCGTCGATGACGCGCGCTTCGATCATGTAGCTGTTCTCCGGCGCAACGGAGATCTTGACCTCGGGCGTTGTGATCTCGAACTTTTTGCTCTCGATGATGTTGTTCGGGTTCAGTGCGGCGTTCTCACCGTACTGCGCGTCACACTCGCGCTGGAAGTCCGCGATCTGCTTGTCATTCACGCCGCTGTTGGCCAAAATGCCGCCCAAGTCGCTCGCTGTCAGCTCCAGCGGCTCGGGGTCCTTGCTCTCCTTGTGGTCCTCGATGCGCACGCGGATCTGCTCGTGCACGGACTGCACCACGTCGTAGCTGCAATCCTTGTCGAGCGCATCGGCGAGCGCCGAGCCGAAGGCGTTCTTCTGCTCCTCAGCGGACATCGGCGGGTCCACGTGAAACAGCGCGTCGATGACCTCCTGATGGATCTCAGCGGCGTTTTTCGAGTAAAAGAGCACATTATAAATGTTCGCCGTGCGGTTATCGAACGCGGGGTAGAGGAAGCCGAGCTCGGGAGAGGTCGCGATATAGCCCGTGGAGCTTGAGTGGAATTCGCTCTGGTCGAGGTCGTAGCGCAGCTCGAGCGTCGGGGCCTTGACCGGGCAGATGGAGCAGACAAAGTACTTGAAGACCTCGCTCGACGCGTCGGCCTGAAGCTCGTCGTCCTTGCTGCGGTGCGGCACATCGTAGGCGTCGGACGCGAGCAGGATGAGATAGTTCGTCTCGCCCATGTCGATGCTTTCGATGATCTGGCGGCAGAGCGTCTCGCGCGAGGGCGGGTCCTTGAGCTCCGTCTGCCGCAGCGTCTGGAGAAGCCGGTGCTCGTCGCTGTCGGCGACCTGCTGCGTGGAGAATACCACGTCGATGAGGTTTTTGCCGAGCGCGCCGGAGAGGGACTTTTTCAAAAGCCCCAAGTACATCTCCTGCTCCTCCTGGCGCATCAGGCCCATGGAGGTGTCGATCCGCGAGATGATTTCGCGGTTTGAGTTAACATAACATCCGTGGATGCGGCTGAAATTATTCTTATCTGGCCGGAAGCGCCGGCGCAGCTCGTTGAGTTCTTTCTGGTTCATGGCCTGTCCTTTCCCATTTGAAGTCTGTCACGAGAAGTGATTGTACCACGCGCGCACGCGCGCGGCAAGGGGAAAGCGCGGGGAATCCGTAAACGGGGGACGGGATCATGCGCTTCCTCAGGGAAGATCGGCAAAAACGATCGAAAAATCAGCACTATCTCAGAATCGAATTGACAATACCGATGGATTCGGCTATCCTGTGATGAACGAAAACCGGAATGCCGAAGAAAAGCTGCCTGCGCGTTCGGTTAAGGAGGGAGACCTATGATCCATATCGAGATCCCAGGCCGCGTGCCGATGGACATTGCAAACGTCGTGCTCGACTACAACGGCACGATCGCCGTGGACGGTGCGGTGCTGCCGGAGCTCAGAGAGCGGCTCAAAGCGCTTTTGGAGCTTGTGCCGGTGTACGTTCTCACGGCGGACACCTACGGCACGGTGCGCGCCCAGTGCGAGCCGCTGGGGCTCACGGTCCACACCTTTCCGCGCGAGGGCGCGGCAAAATGCAAGGAGGAGATCGTAAGGTCCCTTCCCGGCGCGAGCGCGTGCTTCGGCAACGGCTTCAATGATATCGAGATGTTCAGCGCGGCGGTGCTGTCCGTCGCGATCCTCGAGGGCGAGGGCCTTTGCGCCGCGCTCCTGCCGCACGCGGACGTGCTGGTGCGCAGTGCGGCGGAGGGGCTGGACCTTCTTTTGAAGGACGGCCGCCTGAAAGCGACCCTGCGCAGCTGAAAAAAGAAAGAGAAAGAAGCGCCGCCCGGCCGCATGGCCGGGCGGCGCTTCTTTCTGCACGGGAAACGGTAAAATATTGTTTACAATTTACCCGTTGACTTTACGGGAAGAATGCGTATAATGATGACGTTCTAAAATTAGAAGATTATCAACGGATGACGACAGGCGATCGCATCGCTGTCCGGCGATAAGGGAAGGAAACGACATGATACCGGAAAAGCCGACGCATGGGAAAACGATCTTCAGCCATGCCAACAAAATGACGCAGGCCTACCATGTGATGCTCGCGCCGCTCTGCAAGGAGACGGACCTGCCGCCGCTGGCGCTGGACATCCTGCTCTTTCTCGCCAACAACCCCGAGTACAGCACGGCGAAGGACATCTGCCGCATGCGCGGGCACAAACCGGGTATCGTCTCCGTGCACGTGGAAAGACTGGTCCATGACGGCCTTCTTGAGCGGCGGGAGATGCCGGGTGACCGGCGGCAGACAAAACTCGTCTGCACGGAAAAGGCGCAGGACCTGATCGGACGCGGGCGGGAGATCCAGTGGCAGTTCGGCCGCCGCCTGCTCGCGGGCATTTCGGAGGAGGATCAGGCGGTCATGCGCCGCTGCTTCGACATGATCGACGCCAATCTGGACGAGCTGTGCAGGACGGGGCGCTGAAAAGGCCCTGGGGAAGAAAACAGGAGAATGAAACATGCTGAAATTACTCAAAAACATGCGCCGCAAAGAGGTGCTCATGACGCTTTTGTGCGCCGTGCTGGTGGTCGTGCAGATCTACTTTGACCTGCGCCTGCCGGACTACATGACCGATCTGACGACGCTCATCAAGACATCGGGCACGACGGCGGACATTCTGTCCGTCGGCATGAAGATGCTTGCCTGCACGCTTGCGAGCGCCGTGCTGGCCGTGGGCTGCGGCTACCTTGCCGCCAGGGCGGCCTCCGGCTTCAGCTTCACGGTGCGCGAAAAGCTCTTTCGTCACGTGATGGACATCGGCAGCGAGGAAATGCAGGACTTTTCCGTCGCCAGCCTTATCACGAGAACGACGAACGACATCACGCAGATCCAGATGATCGTGGCGATGGGCATGCAGATGATGATCAAATCGCCGATCATGGCGGTCTGGGCCGTCGTCAAGATCCTCGGCAAGAGCTGGGAGCTCTCCGCCGTGACGGCGGCGTTCGTCGTCGTCATCTGCGTGACGATCTTCACGGTGATGAGCGTCTGCATCCCGCGCTTCCGCATCGTGCAGAAGCTCACCGACCAGATCAACCGCGTGGCGCGCGAAAACCTGACGGGCATCAACGTGGTGCACGCCTTCAACGCGGAAAGCTACCAGAACGAAAAGTTCAACAGGCCGAGTCTTGAGATGATGAACACGCAGGTGAAGAACCAGAAGCTCTTCGCCCTCGTGCAGCCGACGATGACGCTCGGCATGAACGGCCTGTCGCTCACGATCTACTGGCTGGGCGCGGCGCTCATCAACAGCATCGCGCTCACCGATCCCGCCGCGCGGCTGACGATGTTCAGCGACGTGCTGGTGTTCAGCACCTACGCGACCTATGTGGTCATGTCCTTTATGATGCTCGTGATGATCTTCATGATGCTGCCGCAGGCGCAGGTCTCCGCCGAGCGTATCAACGAGGTGCTGGGCCGCAGGGCGAGCATCCGCGAGGGGCGCGTGAGCGAAAGCGCAGAGCGCGGCACGGTGGAGTTCAAAAACGTTTCCTTCCGCTATCCGCACGCTTCGGAGGATGAGCTTTCGCATATCAGCTTCCGCGTGGAAAAGGGCAAGACGCTTGCAGTCATCGGCGCGACGGGCAGCGGCAAAACGACGCTCGTGAGCCTGATCCCGCGCTTTTACGATGCGACGGAGGGCGAGGTGCTCGTCGATGGCGTGAACGTGAAGGACTACACCTTCGACGCGCTTTATGACCGGCTCGGCTACGTGACGCAGAAGGCGGTCCTCTTCGCCGGCAGCATCCGCGAGAACGTGGAGTTCGGCGAGAGCACCGCGCTCGCGGACGGGGAAACCCTTGCACAGGCGGTCGAGCTGTCGCAGGCAAAGGAATTTGTCGATCAGCTGCCCGACGGCACGGAGCACCGCGTGGCGCAGATGGGCCGCAACATGTCCGGCGGACAGAAGCAGCGCCTCTCCATCGCCCGCGCGCTTGCGAGAAAGCCGGAGATCCTCGTCTTTGACGATTCCTTCTCCGCGCTCGACTACCGCACGGATGCGAAGCTGCGCGAGGGTCTTGCCGCGCAGCTGAAGGATACGACGAAGATCATCGTGGCGCAGCGCATCAGCACCATCCGCCATGCCGACAGGATCATCGTGCTCGACCGCGGCGCGGCCGTGGGCATCGGTACGCACGACGAACTGATGAAAAATTGTGACGTTTACCGCGAGATCGCGACCTCCCAGCTCAGCGCTGCGGAGCTCGCATAAGGAGGCGAGAAATGATGAAAAAGAAACAAAGCGGCAATCCCATCGGCGCGCTCAGGCGCACGGGCGCGTACATGCGCTCGAGCATGGGCGTCATCGTCTTTGCCCTTGTGCTGGCGGCGCTGAGCGCCGTGATGACCATCGTCGGTCCGGGTAAGATCGGCGATATCGCAACGCTCATGTCCGACGGGCTCTTCGACGGCATCGACCTCGCCGCCGTCGCAAGGATCGGCGTGGGCCTTGCGGTCATCTACTGCCTGAGCGCGCTCTTTGGCTTCATCCAGCAGTATATCATGGCGGTCGTGACACTGAAAATGTCCTACCGCATGCGCAGTGAGCTTTCGGAAAAGATCAACCGCGTGCCGCAGAAGTATTTTAACACCACCTCGCAGGGCGACATTTTAAGCCGCATCACGAACGACGTTTCGACGCTTCAACAGGGCCTGACGAACAGCCTGCCGACCATCATCAGCGCCGTCACGCAGTTTGCCGGCTGCCTTATCATGATGTTCGTGACCGAGTGGCGCATGGCGCTCACGGCGCTGTGCATCACGCTCCTTGGCATGGTGCTGATCATTGTCATCATGTCGAGATCGCAGCGCTACTTCGCCGCGCGGCAGAAGAGCCTCGGCGAGCTCAACGGCTATGTTGAGGAAATGTACTCCGGGCACGAGGTCGTGCGCATCAGCCGCGCTGTCGATAAGGTGCTTGACCGTTTCGACGGCCTGAACGCGGCGGTGTACGACGCAAACTGGCGCTCGCAGTTCTTATCCGGTGTGATGCAGCCGCTGATGAACGTGATCGGCAACCTCTCGTATGTCGCGGTGTGCGTGCTCGGTTCGGTGCTGGCCATCAACGGCACGATCGAATTCGGCGTCATCGTCTCGTTCATCCTGTATGTGCGCCTGTTCACAACGCCGCTGACGCAGATCGCACAGGGCATGACGAACCTCCAGATAGCGTCTGCCTCGGCCCACCGCATCTTCGACTTCCTTGAAAGCGAGGAGCTGAGCGACGAGAGCGCGAAAACGCAAACGCTCACGGACGTGCGCGGCGCGGTAAAATTCGACCACGTGCGCTTCAGCTATCCCGACTCGCCCGACAAGGTCATCATCAAGGACTTCTCCGCCGACGTGCATCCGGGGCAGAAGGTCGCGATCGCCGGCCCCACGGGCGCGGGCAAGACCACGATGGTCAACCTCCTCATGCGCTTTTTCGAGGTGAACAGCGGCTGCATCACGATCGACGGCGTGCCGACGACGGAGCTTCGCCGCGCGGACGTGCACAAGCTCTTCGGCATGGTTTTGCAGGATACCTGGCTCTTTGAGGGCACGATCCGTGAAAACCTCGTCTACAACATGCAGAGCATCACGGACGAGCAGCTCGAGACCGTCTGCCGCGCCTGCGGGCTTGATAAATTTGTCCACTCGCTGCCGCAGGGCTTCGACACCGTGCTCAGCGAGAGCACAACCATCTCGGCGGGGCAGAAGCAGCTTTTGACCATCGCGCGTGCGATGCTCCAGAACGCGCCGATGCTCATCCTCGACGAGGCCACGTCCTCGGTCGATACGCGCACGGAGCTTTTGATCCAGCGCGCGATGGATGAGCTGACGAAGGGGCGGACGAGCTTTGTCATCGCCCACCGCCTTTCGACGATCAAAAACGCCGACCTCATCCTGGTGATGCGCGGCGGCGACGTGATCGAAAGCGGCACGCACGAGCAGTTGATGGAGAAGAACGGCTTCTATGCCGAGCTTTACAACAGCCAGTTCGCGCAGGCGTCGTAAGAGAATCAGCAAAATGGGCGCAGGCCGGAGGCCTGCGCCCATTCTTTCTCTTTTCTGCGGCGGAAGTTAAAGAAAAGTTTATCACCGCGGCGGAAAACGGTGGTATAATAAGGCACATGAAGGGGAACTTGCAAACTCCCCGCCGCGAAAGGAAGCGGAAACGCTATGAACTGGTTTCAGGAATTGCTGTCGAACGGATTTTTGCTCACGGCGCTCTCGTCGTGGTTCTGGGCGCAGCTCATCAAGACGGTGCTCCACGCGATCGTGACGAAAAAGCTCGACCTCACGCGCCTTGTCGGCGACGGCGGGATGCCGAGCGGCCATTCGGCCACGGTCTCGTCGCTTGCCGCGAGCGCTGCGTTCGTCTACGGGCTCGGCTCGTTCGAGTTCGCCATTGCGCTCGTCTTTGCCATCGTCGTGTGCAAGGACGCAATGGGCGTGCGGCTTGAAACGGGCAAGCAGGCGGCCATCATCAACGACATCGTCGAGGCGTTCAACGTGCTCGCCTCGGAGGAAAAGCTCCCGGACGCGAAGCTCAAGGAGTTCGTCGGCCACACGCCCCTGCAGGTGATTGCGGGCATCCTGCTCGGCACAGCAAATGCGCTGGTCCTCTATACATTTGTTTTCTGAAGACGCAAAAAAGTGCGCGCCGCAGACCATGCGGCGCGCACTTTTTATTTTCGGTTTCGGAGAATCAATCGGCGCTGCCCGCTTCGTCCTCCTCCGGGAGAAGATTCGTCATGCTCTTTAGGCTGATGCCGAGCGTGGACATGTTGTGCAGCAGGGCGGAGGTCGTCGGCGGCAGGATGCCCGCCACACCGAGCACGATGAGCGAGAAGTTGAAGCCGACGATGAAGCGGTAGTTGCGGTGGATACGGTCGATGAGCGCTTCACTGAGCTTTCGCAGTGTGACGAGGGCGAAGAGGTCCTCGGACGCGACGGTAATATCGGCGATCTCGCGCGCGATGGCCGCACCGGTCGAGATGGCGATGCCCGCGTCGGCCTCGGAGAGGGCGGGGGAATCGTTCACGCCGTCGCCGATCATGATGACGGTGCGGCCTTTCGCCTTTTCGCTGCGGACAAAGGCGGCCTTGTCCTCAGGCAGGACCTCGGCATAGACCTCGTCCACGCCGACCTCGGCGGCGACGGACTCGGCGGTCCGGCGGTTGTCGCCGGTCATCATCACGACCTTGTCGATGCCGCACGCGTGCAGCGCGCGGATGGCGTCCTTCGCCTCCCTGCGCAGGGGATCGTGGATGCAGATGACGGCGGAGAGCTCGCCGGCGATGCAGAGGTAGAGGTGGGAGTACTCCGCGGGCAGGGAATCGAACTTCTCCTGCTCGCCCTCGGGCACGCGGCAGCCCTCGTCCTCAAAGACGAAGTGCGCGCTGCCGATGAGCACCTTCTTGTCGTCCACCATGCTCGAAATGCCGTGGGCCACGATGTACTGCACCTGGGAGTGATACTCCTCGTGCGTCAGGCCGCGCTTTTTGGCCTCCTCGACCACGGCGTTGGCCATGGAGTGCGGATAGTGCTCTTCCAGGCACGCGGCAAGGCGCAGCATCTCGCTCTCCTCGTGTCCGCCGAAGGGGACGATCTGCGCGACCTTCGGCGAGGCGTAGGTGAGCGTGCCGGTCTTGTCGAAAACGACGGTGTTCGCCTGTGCCACGGCTTCAAGGAAGCGCCCGCCCTTGACGGAGATGTGGCGCCCGCTGCTCTCGCGCATGGCGGAGAGCACGGCAATGGGCATGGAGAGCTTGAGCGCGCAGGAGAAATCGACCATCAGCACGGCAAGCATCTTGGTGACGTTGCGCGTGAGAAGGTAGGTGAGCAGCGTTCCGCCGAGCGTGTAGGGAACGAGACGGTCGGCAAGGCGCGAGGCTTTGTCCTCGGCGGTGGATTTGAGTTTTTCGGATTCCTCGATCATCCTGACGATGCGGTCGTACCGGCCGCCGCCGAGCTCCTTTTCCACGCAGATGACGCACTCGCCCTCCTCGGCGACGGTGCCCGCGTAGACAAGGCTTCCTTCGCGCTTGGGCACGGGCATGGATTCGCCCGTCATCGACGCCTGATTGACCATCGCCTCGCCGGAGACGACCTTGCCGTCGAGAGGGATGAGGTTGCCCGTGCGCACGACGATCCGGTCGCCCGCCTTCACGTCGCTGATGGGGACGAGGACCTCGGTCTCGCCGGTCTTGAGCCAGACGTGATCGACGTTGAGCGACATCGCGCCGGCGAGGTCGGCGACGGACTTCTTGTGCGTCCATTCCTCAAGGATCTCGCCGAGGCGCAGCATGAACATCACCGAGCTTGCGGTCGGGAAGTCGCCGCGCACCATCGAGACGGTGACGGCGGTCGCGTCCAGCACGGCGACGGAGAGTCTGCCGTGCAGCAGCGCGGAAAGGCCCTCGCGGATGTACTTGACGGAATGGAAAACGGCGAGCGCCGTGGTGAGCGGCAGCGGGAAGAACAGCTTTGAGATCACGCGGCGGATGACCATCCAGGAGAGCTTGTCCTCATACTCGCGGTTCAGCGCGCGGGAGGTGTGCTCGGGCACGAGCGCCATCTGCTCGCCCTTTTCAAAGGAAAAGGCGGCCAGCGCCTGAACGAGCGCGGCGCGGCTTGAGCGGTAGGTGATCACGGCGTCCTGCGTGCGGTCAAAGACCGCGGCCTCGGCGACGCCGTCGATATTTTTAAGATAGTATTCCAGAATGTCCGCTTCGTGCAGCGACATGCGCCTGCAGAAAAGGTGTACGCGCATCCGCCCGGCGGACTCATGCAGGATCTTGCACTTCATGGGTCTTGACTCCTTCAAAAGTAAACGAGAGCCGCTTGCCGCGGCTCCCGTGCGTTTATTGTCCGCTTATTCCTCGGATCCCGCGGAAGCGTCCTCGATGACTGCGGCGTCCTCCTCGGCAGCGCGGCGCTCGTTGATGTCCTTGGCGTCGGCGTAGACGTCCTCGGCATCCTCGCGCACGTTCGTCACGGCCTGCATCACGCAGTCCTTCGCGCGCAGCACCGCTGCAGTGGTATGGGAATAGACTTTCTTGGCGTCCTTGCTGGTCAGGATCTTGAGACCGGCAGTGCCGAACAGGACACCGGCGGCAAACAAACCGATATGCTTCATAAGATAAAAACCTCCTGTCGTTTTTTGACAAAAATGCTTGTCTTTCAATTTCCTGCACACTATAACATAGCGTTTTTTTGAATTGCAAGTGGGGAAATGTTAAAAAACGGCGAACATGAAAGCACCGTGTTTGTCTGTGCGCGTCAGATGTGCGCCTGCTCGTCCCAGAGCGTCAGCTCGCCGCACGCGAGCGTCGCGGGCACGTCGATGATGCGCTGATTCGACGAGCCGCGGAAGCGCAGCGAGATATCATGCTTCGCCTCGACATACCGCCCGTCCACGAGCACGTCAAGGAGCGAAAGCAGCTTGTCCGTTGCCTCGCAGCGGGGATAGGCGCCGGGGGTGCGGAGCTCCTCCCAGGTAAAGCCCGTGAACGACCAGATGTCCTTTTGCGGCAGCGCGCGCCGCACGCGGCGCAGAAACGGCAGCAGCACACGCTGGTTTGCGGGTTCAAACGGCTCGCCGCCGAGCAGCGTGAGCCCGTTGATGTAGCCGGGGGCGAGCATGGAAAGAAGCTGGCGCTCCGTCTCCTCGGTGAAGGGCTTCCCGTAGTGAAAGTCCCACGTCTGGGGCTGAAAGCAGTGCTCGCAGTGGTTGGTGCAGCCCGAGACGAACAGGGACACGCGCACGCCGAAACCGTTGGCAATGTCGCAGTTTTTGATCTCGCCGTAGTACATGGCGGCATCCCTCCTTGATCGTAGTACCGGTTATTATAGCATCCGGCGGCGGAATTGTCCATGCCGTTCGGGGAGAATGGAAAAAACAAAGAGCGGGCCTGCCGCAAGGCAGACCCGCTGAATGATGTACGGATTAAAGAATAGACAATGATCGAAGCTTACAGGTGCAGCACGCGCTCCTTGATCTCCTGCGTGCGGCCCTGATTCCAGAACTGCGTGCCGATGTAGCCGCAGGTGCGGCGGGCGACGTTCATCTTGTCCTGATCGGTGTTGCCACACTTCGGGCAGCGCCAGATGAGCTTGCCGCCGTCCTCGACGATGTCGATCTCGCCGTCCCAGCCGCAGACCTGACAGTAGTCGGACTTCGTGTTCAACTCGGCATAGATGATGTTGTCGTAAATGAACTTCATCACCTGCAGAACGGCCTCGAGGTTCTGCTGCATGTTCGGCACCTCGACATAGCTGATCGCGCCGCCGGGGGAGAGGTGCTGGAACTGCGCCTCAAACTTGAGCTTGGTGAACGCGTCGATCTTTTCCGTCACGTGCACGTGGTAGGAGTTTGTGATGTAGCCCTTGTCCGTCACGCCCTCGATGATGCCGAAGCGCTTTTGCAGGCACTTGGCAAATTTGTAGGTCGTAGACTCGAGCGGCGTGCCGTAGAGGGAGTAGTCGATGTTCTCGGCCTTTTTCCACTCGGCGCACTTGTCGTTCATCTTCTGCATGATCGAGAGGGCGAACGGCGTCGCGCTGGGGTCGGTGTGGCTCTTGCCGGTCATGTACTTGACGCACTCGTAAAGGCCCGCGTAGCCGAGCGAGATCGTGGAGTAGCCGTCGTAGAGGAGCTTGTCGATCGGCTCGCCCTTTTTGAGCCTTGCGCACGCGCCGTACTGCCAGAGGATCGGCGCGGCGTCGGAAAGCGTGCCCTTGAGACGGTCGTGGCGGCAGCGCAGCGCGCGGTGGCACAGCTCGAGCCGCTCTTCAAAGATCGACCAGAACTTTTCGATGTTGCCGCCGGAGGACAGCGCCACATCCGGCAGGTTGATTGTCACAACGCCCTGATTGAAGCGGCCGTAGTACTTGTGCTTGCCGGGAACATAGTTTCCGGCGTTTGCGATGTTGCCGACGCCCGCGTCGGTGAAGCGGTCGGGCGTTAAGAAGCTGCGGCAGCCCATGCAGGGATACACGTCGCCCTTGAGCTCGAGCATCTTCTTTTCGCTGATGTAATCGGGCACCATGCGCCGCGCCGTGCACTTGGCGGCAAGGCGCGTGAGATAATAATAAGGAGAATCGTCGTGGATGTTGTCCTCCTCAAGCACATAGATGAGCTTGGGGAAGGCGGGCGTGACCCACACGCCCTGCTCATTCTTCACGCCCTGATAGCGCTGCTCGAGCATCTCCTCGATGATCACGGCAAGGTCGCGCTTTTCCTGCTCGTTGCGCGCCTCGTTGAGGTACATGAAAACAGTGATGAACGGCGCCTGACCGTTCGTGGTCAGAAGCGTTACAACCTGATACTGGATGGTCTGCACGCCGCGGCGGATCTCCTCGCGCAGGCGCTTTTCGACGATCTCGGTGATCTTGTCCTCCGTGGGCTGCACGCCGAGCGCTTCGACCTCGGCGAGCACCTGCTTTCTGATCTTCTGGCGCGAAACGTCAACGAAGGGGGCAAGATGCGTCAGCGAGATAGACTGGCCGCCGTACTGGTTCGAGGCGACCTGCGCCACGATCTGCGTGGCGATGTTGCAGGCGGTGGCGAACGAGTGCGGGCGCTCGATGAGCGTCCCCGTGATGACGGTGCCGTTCTGCAGCATGTCCTCTAAGTTCACAAGATCGCAGTTGTGCATGTGCTGGGCGTAGTAATCCGTGTCGTGGAAGTGGATGATGCCCTCCTCGTGCGCCCTGACGATGTCCGCGGGCAGAAGCAGGCGGTTCGTCAGATCGCGGCTCACCTCGCCGGCCATGTAGTCGCGCTGCGTGGAGTTGACAACGGGATTCTTGTTGGAATTTTCCTGCTTGGCCTCTTCGTTGTTGCACTCGATGAGCGAGAGGATCTTGTCGTCCGTCGTGTTGCTCTTTCGCACGAGCGAGCGCGTGTAGCGGTAGGTGATGTAGCACTTGGCGACCTCGAACGCGCCGTGCGCCATGATCTGATGCTCCACAAAGTCCTGGATCTCCTCGACTGTGGGCGCGCGGCCAAGACTCTGACACGCGATCTCGACGCTCTCGGCGATGCGCTGGATCTGGACGGGCGTCATGCGGGCGTCCTCCTCCGCAACGTCGTTTGCCTTGGTGATCGCGGCGATGATCTTGACGATATCGAACTCGACTTCCGCACCGTTGCGTTTGATGACCCTCATTGTCCCCGTCTCCTTCATCAAAAATCGTAATATGGCAGTTATATGGGATCGTAACACTATATATTGTGGTCCCATCTCATGTGTAAGCCTAATTAAAGCACAGAGCGGCAAGAAATGCAAGACAGCAAAATAACGAAAAAGCACCCGTTCCTTGATACGATTTGGCGCAATGGCAGAGATAGCAGGCGAAATGTATGTCAAAAAAATTTTGGCAGGCGCTTTCGATATAAGAAAAATTAATGGCAGATATGCAAAATTAACTCTTTTCTTAGAATGAAAATGTGCTTATAATAACACGGTTGAAATTTCTGGACATGAGGGCCGCGGCACGGCCCGCATCGATTTAAGATCGGAGGTTATTTTAATTATGGCAAATTGCGCGATCGTAGGCATCAACTGGGGCGATGAGGGCAAGGGCCGCATGGTCGACTATCTGACGAGCCGCTATGACATCGTCATCCGCTATCAGGGCGGCGGCAACGCCGGTCACACCGTGGTCAATGAAAAGGGCAAGTTCGCCCTGCACCTGCTGCCCAGCGGCATCTTCCGCGACGGCGTTGTGAACATCCTCGGCAACGGCGTGGCGCTGGACTGCGAGAATCTGCTCAGCGAAATGGAGACCCTGCGCGCCGCAGGCGTCGCCATCACGCCGGATAACCTCAAGATCAGCGACCGCGCGTCGCTGCTGCTGCCCTGGCACCGCGAGCTCGACGCGCTGGAGGAAGCGCGCCTTGCCGACAAGAAGTACGGCTCGACCAAGCAGGGCATCGCGCCCTTCTACGGCGACAAGTACCAGAAAAAGACCGTGCAGGCCGGCGAGCTCCTGCATCCCGAGCACCTGCGCGAGCACCTTGCCGACCTTCTTGAATGGAAGAACCTGATCCTTCAGAAGGTCTACGGCGCGAAGGGCTGCACGATGGACGAGCTGATGAGCTGGGTCGAGACCTACTGCGGCGCCATCAAGCCCTACATCACCGATACCGGTCTTTTCCTCAAGAAGGCGCAGAAGGAGGGCAAGTCCATCCTCTTCGAGGCCCAGCTCGGCGCGCTGCGCGATCTGGACTACGGCATCTATCCCTACACTACCTCCTCCAACTCCATCGCGGCCTATGCGCCTGTCGGCTCGGGCCTGCCCACGGCGAAGATCGACGAGGTCGTGGGCGTTGTGAAGGCCTACTCCTCCTGCGTGGGCGAGGGTCCGTTTGTCTGCGAATGGTTCGGCGCGGAAGCGCAGAAGCTGCGCGACGCGGGCGAGGAATACGGCGCGAAGACCGGCAGACCCCGCCGCGTGGGTCCCATCGACCTTGTCGCTACGCGCTACGGCGTCGAAGCGCAGGGCGCGACGAACATTGCCCTCACCAAGCTCGACGTTCTGAGCTACATGGATAAGATCCCCGTCTGCGCGCATTATGAGCTCAGCGGCGAGCAGACCGACGATTTCCCGTTCCCCGTGCTGCTGCAGGACGCCAAGCCCGTGACCGAGTATCTGCCCGGCTGGCAGTGTGACATCTCCGGCGCGCGCAAATGGGAGGACCTGCCCGAGAATGCGCGCAGATACGTGGAATACGTCGAAAAGGCCATCGGCTGCCACATCGGCTTTGTCTCCGTCGGCGCCGAGCGCGACAGCCTGATCGTCCGCTGAGAAGCCAAAAATCAAGAGGGACTGGAAAGCCCCTCTTGATTTTTCCTGTCTCATCCCCCTTGATTCCCGATACAATATTATATAGAATATGCGCAGCCGCTGCTGCGAAAGAAAAGGAGAATCCCATGCGCAAGGATATTTACGAGTCCCCGCTCTCGTCCCGCTATGCTTCCGACTACATGCTGCACCTCTTTTCCCCGGATATGCGCTTTCAGACCTGGCGCAGGCTGTGGGTGGAGCTGGCGCGCGCCGAGCATGAGCTGGGCCTTCCCATCACGCAGGAGCAGGTAGACGAGCTTGCCGCGCACATCACGGACATCGACTACGAGATCGCCGAAAAGCGCGAGCATGAGGTGCGCCACGATGTGATGGCGCACGTCTACGCCTACGGCAAGGCCGCGCCCTCCGCCGCGGGCATCATCCACCTCGGCGCGACGAGCTGCTATGTCACCGACAACGCCGACCTCGTGCTGTATCGCGACGGTCTCAAGTATCTGCGCACGCAGCTTTTGAGCGTGATGCGCAACCTCTCCGAGTTTGCCCGCGCCTACGCCGAAACGCCGACGCTGGGCTACACGCATTATCAGCCCGCCCAGCCCGTGACCATCGGCAAGCGCGCGACGCTCTGGATGCAGGACTTCCGCTCCGATCTTGAGGAGCTCGACTTCGTCCTCGGCTCGATGCGCTTTCTCGGCTGCCGCGGCACGACCGGCACGGAGGCGAGCTTTGTGGACCTCTTCGAGGGCGACGACGGAAAGGTCGATGAGATGAACCGCCGCATCGCTTCGGCGTTCGGCTTTGAAAGGTGCTTCTCCGTCAGCGGTCAGACCTACCCGCGCAAGGCCGACAGCCGCATCCTGAACGTGCTGTCTTCCATCGCGCAGAGCGCCTACCGCATGGCAAACGACATCCGCCTGCTTCAGCATGACCGCCAGGTCGAGGAGCCGTTTGAAAAGAACCAGATCGGCTCGTCCGCCATGCCCTACAAGCGCAACCCCATGCGCTCCGAGCGCATCTGCTCGCTCAGCCGCTACCTGATGGCCGACGCGGCCAACGCGCCGATGACGGCCTCGACCCAGTGGCTCGAGCGCACGCTCGACGACTCGGCCAACCGCCGCATCTCGCTGCCGGAGGGCTTCCTCTGCGCCGACGCGGTGCTGCGCCTGTGCCAGAGCGTGACGAACGGCCTGCACGTGAACGAGAAGATCGTGGACCGCACGCTGCGCGAGTACCTGCCCTTCCTTGCGACCGAGAATATCATGATGGAGGCCGTCAAGCGCGGCGGAAACCGTCAGGAGCTGCACGAGAAGATCCGTCAGCACTCCATGGCCGCGACCGCCCGCATGAAAGAGGGCGAAAAGTGCGACCTTCTGGACCGCCTTGCCGCCGACCCGGCGTTCGGTATGACGCGCGGGGAGCTCGACGCCGTGATGGAGCCGAAGCTCTACATCGGCCGCTGCAAACAGCAGGTGGAGCGCTTCCTTGATGAGTGCGCGCCGCTTTTAAAGGATGCCGCCGCGGCGGACGGAGCGATCAGCCTGTAAAAAAGAACGGAAAAGAGAGAAGAGATCCGCATGAGTTTCCTTGCCAGAAGAACGCACGGGCAGATGTCAGAATCGCTGCTGACGGCCTCGTTCATCATCCTTTCCGGCGGCCTGCAGGACGCCTACACCTATCTTTGCCGCGGCAAGGTCTTTGCCAACGCGCAGACGGGCAACATCGTGCTCTTCAGCGCCCACCTTTTTGAGGGCGAATGGGCGCTGAGCGCGAGCTACCTTGTGCCGCTGCTCGCGTTCATGCTCGGCGTTTTCGTGGCCGAGTGCGTCCACCGGCGCTATAAGAGCATGGAAAAGGTCCACTGGCGCCAGCTCATCATTCTGGCGGAGATCGTGCTGCTGTTTCTTGTCGGCTTTCTGCCGCAGAGCGTCAACACGCTGGCGAACGCGCTCGTTTCGTTCGTCTGCGCCATGCAGGTGCAGACCTTCCGCAAGGTGCGCGGCCACGCCTACGCGAGCACGATGTGCATCGGCAACATGCGCAGCGGCACGGACGCGCTGTGCGCCTACTTCCACACGCACGATAAGAAAATTTTGCAGAAGTCACTGACCTATTTTGCCGTGATCGGCATTTTCGCCGTGGGCGCGGGCTTTGGCGCGCTGCTGACAAAGCACTTTGCCGAGCGTGGGATCTGGGTGTCCTGCGTGCTGCTGGCCGTGAGCTTTCTCATCATGTTCATCCGCGAGGAAAACTGAAACTGTCTCTCCCGGAGCGGAGACCGAAGAAATTCGGTCTCCGCTCTTTTTTTGTAAAAATGACGGACGGTCATGTTTGACGCTGCAAAACGGGACAGACTATTATGAACGAATCGTGAAGAATGCGCAAGACTGGACAAAAGACGCTGAGTGCACATAGAAGCGGGAGGAAAACTGTGTTATAAAGATGGCATAAAGAAGAAAATGCCGAAAATCAAAGCAAAATAGAGTTCATTCAAAAAATAAATATTGACTTATTTATTTAAAGTATCTATAATATGAAACAATTCATCGCGCCGGATGCGGCGCGGCGGAAAACGAGGTGAACCGGAATGGCAATGGAAGAACTGCGTTATGTGCAGGAATTGGAAGAGAAGCTTGCAGAGCAATATGCGCTCGCGCAGGCGGAAGCGAAAAAGACCGTCGCCGTGGAGCAGCGCGCCTGCGCCCGCCAGATCGAGGACAACCGCCGCAACTGCGACGTGGAGGCCCGGCAGAAGATGGCGGACGCCGAGCAGCGCGCCCGGCAGCGGACGGAGGAGATCCTCGCCAAAGCACGTGAGGAATGCGGGCAGATGCAGAACGCGGCGCGCGGAAGATTACCCCGCGCGGCGCAGTGGATCGCGGAAGAGGTTGTGAAAAGCGAATGGCAATCGTAAAGATGAAGCACCTGCGCCTTGTGGGGCTCGAGAGCGAGCGCGAAGCGCTGCTGCGGGCCATGCAGGACATGGGCTGTGTAGAGGTGACGGGCGTGGACGGCGCGGAGGACGCACGCAGCGCGGGCTTTGCCCGCCCGGACGACAAGGCGCTGCTGAATGCGCAGGAAAGCGCACGCGCCTGCCGCACGGCGCTCGCGGCGCTGGACCGCTTTGCCCCGGAGAAAAAGGGGCTTTTCCGCAAGCGCGCGGCGGTCACGCGCGACGACTTTTTCAGCGCGGAGAGCGAAAAGGCCGCAAAGGACGCAGCAGACGAGCTGAACGCCCTGCAGCGCCGCCTCGGCGAGATCGAAAGCGAGCGCACGAAGGAAGAGACGCTGCGCGCCTCGCTTGCCCCGTGGCTGACGCTCGATGTGCCGCTCGATCAGGCGGACGGCGCGCTGTGCGTTTCCTTCGGAACAGTCGGCGCGACGGTGACGGACGAGACGCTGAACGGAGCCTGCGAGGGCTTCGACGGCCTTGCGCTGTGGCGGCAGGCGTCGGCGGACCGGTCGCTGCGCTATCTTCTCATCGTCTGCCACGAAAGCGTCCGGGAGCAGGCAATGGCCGCGCTGCGGGAGACCGGCTTTTCCTCCGTGAGCTTCCGCGGCCTGCACGGCGCGGCGAAGGAAAACGACGAGGGCGCGCAGGCGCGCCTTGCCGCTCTGGAAGAAGAAAAACAGCGCATCGGGCAGCGCATGACGGCGCTTGGCGATAAGCGCGCGCTGCTGCTGCGTGCGAGCGACCGCGCCGCCATCACGCTGCGGCGCGAGGAGGCGAAAAGCCGCCTTGTCGAAACGGACAAGGCCTTCCTGCTCGAGGGCTGGCTGCCCGCCGGTCGCTGCGCAGAGCTTGAAACGGTCCTCACACCCTTCACCTGTGCGTTTGAAACGCGCGAGCCGACGGAGGACGAGTACCCGCAGGTGCCGGTACAGCTCCAGAACAATAAGCTGACGCGCCCGCTCAACATGGTCACGGAGATGTATTCCCTCCCGGCCTACGGGACGCTTGACCCGAATCCGCTGATGGCGCCGTTTTTCATCCTGTTCTATGGCATCATGATGGCGGATATGGGCTACGGCATTTTGATGATCCTCGCGTCGGTCATTATCAGCAAAAAGTACCGCCCCAAGGGCACGAGCGGGGAGCTGTTCAGCCTGCTGGGCCTGTGCGGCGTGAGCACTTTTATCATGGGCGCGCTGACGGGCGGCTTTTTCGGCGACTTTCTCACCCAGCTCGCCGCGCTCATCAGCCCCGGCACGGTGTTCGCTCTGCCGAAGCTCTTTGACCCGCTCGACGATCTGACGATGATTTTGATCGGCTCGATGGCGCTGGGCCTTGTGCAGATCATCACGGGCATGGCGATCAGCCTGATCGAAAAGTGCAGGCGAAAAAAATTCCTCGACGCCTTTTTCGAGGAGATCACCTGGTGGCTCGTGTTTCTCGGCATTGCGCTCGCGGCGCTTGGAAAGGGCACAGCGGTGCTGTGCGCGGGCATTGCGCTGGTGCTGCTCGGGCCCATCGTGCAGGGCAAGGGCTGGGGCAGGCTCACGGGCGTGTTCGGCTCGGTCTATAACCACGTGACAGGCTACTTCGGCGATATTTTGTCCTACACGCGCCTGATGGCGCTGATGCTCGCGGGCAGCGTGATCGCGCAGGTATTCAACATGCTCGCGGCGATGCCGGGGAATGTGATCGCGTTTCTCATCATCTCGATGCTCGGCAACGCGATGAACTTCGGACTCAACCTTCTGGGCTGCTACGTGCACGACCTGAGATTGCAGTGCCTTGAATTTTTCAACAAGTTCTACGTCGATGGCGGAAAGCCCTTCCGCCCCATGACGCTGGACACGGAATATGTGGACCTACAGTAAAAAGAAAAACGGAAAACCGTAAGGAGGATATCATGGGTATTTTTGAACTGACGACGGGCGGCGCGATCGGTATGCTGGGCGCCGGTTTGGCGGTATGTCTCGCGGGCGCGGGCAGCGCACGCGGCACGGGTCTTGCCGGCGAGGCCGGTACGGGCCTTTTGTGCGAGGACCCGGGCAAATTCGGCAAGGTGATGATTTTGCAGGTCATCCCCGGCACGCAGGGCCTTTACGGCCTTGTCATCGGCTTCCTCTGCCTGATGCGCATGGGCGTGCTCAACGGCACGTATGTGGACATGTCGCTCCAGGATGGCCTTCGCTACTTCGCGGCCTGCATGCCCATCGCCATCGGCGGCGGCATCTCGGCAGTCGCGCAGGGGCGCGTGGCGGCGGGGTCGATCAACCTGCTGGCCCGCCAGCCCGAGCACTGGTCGAAGGGCATGGTGCTGTGCATCGTGGTCGAGTTCTACGCGATATTGTCGCTGCTGGCGTCGATCATGATGCTGCTCAACATCGGCTGAGAAACGTGCGCTGACAGAAAGGCGGAAACGCAATGAACGGAATGGAAAAAATCGCCGCGCGCATGGAAGCGGACGCGCAGCGCGCGCTCGAAGCGCTGCACGAGGAGACCGAGCGCCAGCTCGCCGCGCTGCGGGAGGAGAGCGAGACGCGCGCCGGGCAGGAGCGCATCGCCGCCGCGGAAAGAGCGGATCAGGCGGCGCGCGAGCGCTACGAAAGGCTGTGCTCGGCGGCGGAGATGGAAACGCGCAAGCTCACGCTGCGCGCGCAGCAGGAGGTGCTCTCCGAGGCCTACGACCTTGCGCTCAAGGAGCTGTGCGAAATGCCGGAGGAGAAATACCTCGACCTTCTGGTGCGCCTTTTAAAGCGTGCCGTGAGCACGGGGAGAGAAGAGATCCTTCTTTCCCAAAGGGACCGCGACGCGCTGGGGCAGGAGCTTTTAGCGCGTGCGAACCGCGAGCTCGGCACGAGCCTGACGCTCTCTCAAAAGTGCGCGCCCATCCGCGCGGGCTTTCTGCTCTCGAGCCGGGAATGCGACGTGAACTGCTCGTTTGAAACGCTGCTCGCCCTCTCGCGCGAGCGGACCGAGCGCGGCGCGGCGCAGATCCTCTTTGCGCAGTAAGGGAGGGGAGAAGCGGTGCAGCAGTATCGGGATACAAATTACGCAGCGGTCTCCGCGGCGCTGCACGCGCGCGAAGCGCGCCTTCTGACGCGCCCGCTCTGCGAGCGGATGCTCGAAGCCCCCACCGCGGAGGAGAGCGCCAAGGCGCTCATCGAGTGCGGCTATCCGCCGCTGGAGCGCTGCACGCTCGAGGCGGTGGAAACGATGCTCGCGCGCGAGCGCGCGGAGCTTTACCGTGAGGCCGGCGCGCTCGCGCCGGACAAGCGCATGGTGGAGTTCTTTGAGCTCAAATACGACTATCACAACGCAAAGCTTGCCGTCAAGGCCCGCCTTACGGACGAGGACGTCTCTCGCCTTGCGATCGGCTGCGGCCGGTATGACGCGTCGGCACTCCTTCGCGGCGAGCGGGGGATGCTCTCTTCCCGCATGGGCCGCGCCATGGCGCGGGCGGAGAAGGAGGCCGAGGGCGGCGACGTCCGCGCAGCGGAGCTGACGCTCGACCGGGCGTGCTTTGAAGAGATGAGCGCGCTTGCCGGGGAGACGGGAAACGACTTCCTCATCGGCTATGCCGCTTTGCAGATCGACGCGGTCAACCTGCGCACGCTCGTGCGCACGCAGCGCATGGGCGCATCGGCGGAGCTTCTTTCCGCGGCGCTGCTGCCGGGGGGACATCTTCCGGCGGAGCGGCTCAGATCCGCGCGCGGCGACCGCCTTGCGGACCTCACGCGCGGCAGCGCGCTTGCGGGCGCGGGAGAGCTTGCCGCAGCGGCGCTGAACGGCGGCAGTCTCACGGCCTTTGAGCGCGCGTGCGACGACGCGCTCATGCAGTATTTGCAGCGTGCGCGCAGAACGCCCTTCGGCCCCGAGGTCGTCGTCGGCTATCTGAGCGCGAAGGCGGCGGAATTCACCGCCGTGCGCACCATTTTATCCGGTAAGCTCGCAGGCCTTGCCGCGGAGGATATCCGCGCGCGCCTGCGCCTGAGCTATTTGTAAGGAGGAGCGGAAGATGAACAGGATCGCAGTGATCGGCGGGCGCGACAGCGTGCTCGGCTTCCGCGCGCTCGGGCTCGAGACCTGCATCGCCGAGACCGGCGAGCAGGCGAAAGCCGCCATTCACCGCATGGCGAAGGAAAGCTATGCCATCATTTACCTCACCGAGCATCTTGCCGCGCAGATCCCTGCGGAGATCGAGCGGCGGCGCGGGGACACCGCCCCCGCGATCATCCTCATCCCCGGACGGGAGGGGAGCCTCGGCATCGGCATGGCGGGTGTGCGCACGGCCGCGGAAAAGGCCGTCGGCGCGGACATTTTGTAAAAAGGAGCGAAAGCCTTATGGGAAAGATCGTTAAAGTCTCCGGCCCGCTGGTCGTGGCATCGGGACTTCCGGAAGCGAATATGGCGGACGTGGTCCGCGTGGGCGAGCAGCGCCTGATCGGCGAGATCCTGACGATGAGCGGCGATTCCGCCGCCATTCAGGTCTACGAGGAGACCTCGGGCCTGGGGCCCGGCGCGGAGGTCGTGACGACCGGCGCGCCGCTCTCGGTCGAGCTGGGGCCGGGCCTGATCGAGAACATTTACGACGGCATCCAGCGCCCGCTGGAGGTCATCCGGCAGAAGACCAGCGGCAACTTTCTGCCGCGCGGCGAGGAGGTCCCCGCGCTCGACCGCGAGAAAAAGTGGGACTTCATCGCTGTCGCCAGGGCCGGCGAACATTTGATCGGCGGCGACGTGCTCGGCACCGTGCAGGAAACGCCGTCCATCCTGCACAAGATCATGATGCCGCCGAAAATGAGCGGCACCGTAAAGGAGATCAAGTCCGGCAGCTTCACCGTGGAGGATACGGTCGCCGTGGTCGAGACCGATAAGGGCGAGACAAAGGAGCTCACGATGATCCAGCGGTGGCCCGTGCGCGTGGGGCGCCCCTATACGAAGAAGTATCCGCCCGTCACGCCGCTCCAGTCCGGCCAGCGCATCGTAGATACGTTCTTCCCCGTAGCCAAGGGCGGTACGGCGGCCATTCCGGGGCCGTTCGGCAGCGGCAAGACCGTCATGCAGCACGCGCTCGCCAAGTGGGCGGACGTGGACCTTGTCGTTTACATCGGCTGCGGCGAGCGCGGCAACGAGATGACCGACGTTCTGCGCGAGTTCCCCGAGCTCATCGACCCGCGCACGGGCGAGAGCCTGATGAAGCGCACGGTGCTGATCGCCAACACCTCGGATATGCCGGTTGCCGCGCGCGAAGCGAGCATCTACACCGGCATCACCATCGCGGAATACTTCCGCGACATGGGCTACGCCGTCGCGGTCATCGCGGACTCGACCTCCCGCTGGGCGGAGGCCCTGCGCGAGATGTCGGGCCGTCTTGAAGAAATGCCCGGCGAGGAGGGCTACCCCGCCTACCTTTCCTCGCGCCTTGCGCAGTTCTACGAGCGCGCGGGCGTGGTCGAGTGCCTCGGCAGCGACGAGCGGCAGGGGAGCCTGACCGCCGTCGGCGCGGTGTCGCCTCCGGGCGGCGACCTTTCCGAGCCGGTCTCGCAGGCGACGATGCGCATCGTCAAGGTGTTCTGGGCGCTCGACTCGTCCCTTGCCTACCGCCGCCATTTCCCGGCGATCAACTGGCTCAACTCCTATTCGCTCTATCTGGACTCTCTGCGCCCGTGGTACAGCGAGCACCTGGGCCATGAGTTTTTGGAGAACCGCGAGTGGGCCATGGCGATGCTGCAGGAGGAGTCGAACCTCAACGAGATCGTCCAGCTCGTCGGCAAGGATTCCCTCAGCGCCAAGGACCAGATCACGCTCGAGGTCGCGCGCATGATCCGCGAGGACTTTTTGCAGCAGAACTCATTTGCCGACAACGACGCTTACTCCGAGTACGACCGGCAGGCGCGCATGCTCGCGCTCATCCGCCAGTACGATACGCAGTGCCGCGGCGCGGCGGAGCGCGGCGGCGACCTTGCGGCGATGTTCGCCGTTCCCGCGCGCGAAAAGATCGGCCGCGCCAAGGGCGTGCCCGCCGAGCAGTACAAGGACGCCTACGCGAACCTCCTCGTCGAGATGGAGGAGGAGCTCGGCGCGATCGCTGAGAAGGGAGAGAAGGAAGAATGATCCGTGAATACAAGACCATCCGCGAAATTTCCGGCCCTCTGATGGTCGTGGACCATGTGCAGGGCGTCACATACGACGAGCTGGCGGAGATCGTCCTCTCCGACGGCAGCACGCGCCGCTGCAAGGTGCTCGAGGTGAACGGCGACCGCGCGGTCGTGCAGCTCTTTGAAGCGTCGGCCGGCATCAACCTTGCCGATTCGCGCATCCGCTTTCTGGGCCACCCGCTGCAGCTTGCGGTCTCGCGCGATATGCTCGGGCGCGTCTTTAACGGCATGGGCCAGCCCATCGACGGCGGCCCCGCCATCATTGCCGACGAGCACCGCGACATCAACGGCCTTGCGATGAACCCCGCCGCGCGCAACTACCCCAACGAGTTCATCCAGACCGGCATTTCCACGATCGACGGGCTCAACACCCTCGTGCGCGGGCAGAAGCTGCCGATCTTCTCCGGCTCGGGCCTGCCGCACGCGCAGCTGGCCGCGCAGATCGCGCGCCAGGCGAAGGTGCTCGACGGCGAGAGCAACTTCGCCGTCGTGTTCGCGGCCATCGGCATCACGTTTGAAGAGTCGGAGTACTTCGTCAACGAATTTAAGCGCACCGGCGCCATCGACCGCACGGTGCTCTTTACGAACCTTGCCAACGACCCCGCCGTCGAGCGTATCGCAACGCCGCGCATGGCGCTCACCGCCGCGGAGTATCTGGCGTTCGACTGCGGCATGCACGTGCTCGTCATCCTGACGGATATCACGAACTATGCCGAGGCTCTGCGCGAGATCAGCGCGGCAAAGAAGGAGGTCCCCGGCCGCCGCGGCTATCCCGGCTACCTCTATACGGACCTTGCGACGATGTACGAGCGCGCGGGCCGTCAGGTGGGCAAGGACGGTTCCATCACGATGATCCCCATCCTCACGATGCCCGAGGACGACAAGACCCACCCCATCCCCGACCTCACGGGCTATATCACCGAGGGGCAGATCATCCTCTCGCGCGAGCTGTACCGCCGCGGCATCAACCCGCCGGTGGACGTGCTGCCGAGCCTGTCGCGTCTCAAGGATAAGGGCATCGGCGCGGGCAAGACGCGCGAGGACCACTCCGGCACGATGAACCAGCTCTTCGCGGCCTATGCCACCGGCAAGGAGAATAAGGAGCTCATGTCGATCCTCGGCGAAGCGGCGCTGAGCCCGACGGACCTTCTCTACGCGAAGTTTGCCGACGAGTTTGAAAAGCGCTACGTCGCGCAGGGCGGCGACGAGAACCGCTCCATCGAGCAGACGCTCGACCTCGGCTGGGAGCTGCTCTCCATCCTGCCGCGCAGCGAGCTCAAGCGCATCAAGCCGGAGTATATCGACAAATATCTCAAAAAGAGCGAGTAAGGGGGGAGAAACGTGCCTGCGACCATTGTCAATCCCACCCGCATGGAGCTCACGCGCCTCAAGGCGCGCCTGCGCACCGCCCAGCGTGGGCACAAGCTCCTCAAGGACAAGCGCGACGAGCTGATGAAGCAGTTCATGGAGGTCGTGCGCGAGGACCGCGCCCTGCGCGAAAAGGTCGAGCAGTCGCTCGCGAAGGCCTACGGCTCGTTCACCGTGGCGAGCGCGCTGATGTCCCCGGAGATGCTCGAGCAGGCGCTGCTCATCCCGCGCCAGAGCGTCTCGCTCGAAACGCACACGGAGAACGTGATGAGCGTCGAGGTGCCGCGCTATGAATTCAAGCTCGCGAGCGAGGACGGCGGGGACATTTACCCCTACGGCTTTGCCCAGACGAGCGGCGAGCTCGATGACGCCGTGCGCGAGCTGGGCGAGATCCTGCCCGACCTTCTCCGCCTGGCCGAGGTCGAGAAGGCGACGCAGCTGCTCGCCGCCGAGATCGAGCGCACAAGACGGCGCGTCAACGCGCTCGAATACGTCAAGATCCCGCAGATGCAGCAGAGCATCAAATATATCACGATGAAGCTCGACGAAAACGAGCGCGCGAACACCATCCGCCTGATGAAGGTCAAGGATATGATCCTGCAGGAGGCCATCGAGGAGCGCCGCGAGCTCGACGCGGCAGAGGGCAGCGGCGTTGCGGAACGCTGAAAGCCCGATAGAAAGAAAAAAGAGACAGACGCTCAGGCGTGTGCCGATAAGACAGTAATTTGAGAAAACTACAAAATCGGCATCTGCTAAGCAGGATTGGACAACAAAACAGGCGGCACTCAGCTTCGGTTGGGTGTCGCCTGTTTTTACATCTAAGGGTTGAGAATCACCTGTTTTTTGCGCTGAAAAGCAAGGACAGTGAAAAGGGTGAAATAGTTATCGCCTCTGTGCGGTTCTTTTGTGAAACAGCGAATCGCTGCATAGCGGATACCGTTCGCTGGGGAGTGCGTATATTTGCGGTCAAGCAAAATACCCCTCAAAACCGTAAAGTCGATAGGTGGGTATTTCGATGCAGAGTATGATTGACACTGTAAGAATCGAAAAATCAGATTTTAACACAAAATAATATTGCTAAATGGCGATAACTTCCGTCGCGCCTATTGAAAATAGAATGATTGCTATGTTATACTGTGTGTACACACGAACGGGCGGGCACGTTTGATGATCTGATCCGCAATGCCCCGGTGGCGCATGCTGATTTCGTTTTGAACGGCAGCACAAAGATGTATTCTGAAGCAGTTACTGAGTACAGTCTTTTGGATCAGATTACATGAGAAGTGAAAGTTTGGTACACCGAATACCGAGTTGAGAAAGATATACGAGGAAGGGGCACAGAGGCGAACGATTTATGGAAGTTACATTTATAAATCCCGGTGTCGATTACATGATTCAGAGTATCATGCATTTTCAAGCCGAAGGAGAATCTGAATTCTGGTCTGAACCTTTATACCATTTCTATCCGCAGCTTGACAGGACATTCGCTGCAAGCTTGCCAGTTGCAGAAAAAAGAGACTACATTGAACGTACCATGAGGGCTGCGTATGCTGAGTTGGAGAACACAATCAACGAGAAGGTGACCTTATATTCTCATCACTGGAACGCTTGCAAAGCGCAGATTACAGCTGCTTTATCAGAGGCTTTCAGCATAGATTGCACAGGCTTGTTTAATGACCTGCGCTGCAATTTGAGTTTGAACCCTATTGAGCCGCGTTTTCTAAAAGAGCACTGCTATGACACATTTTATTTGAACAGCGCAAAGGGTGCCATTGGCGGTGGAATACATGAGATCATACACTTTATTTGGTTCTATGTATGGAACCAGTTGTTTGGAGATAGCTACGACGAATATGAGCGTCCTTCGCTCAAATGGATATTGAGCGAAATGGTGGTCGAATCCGTGATGAGAGATGAGCGGCTCAGCTCCATCAACCCATATTTTCCGAGAGAAAACGGTGGATGTGTCTATCCGTATCTCTTCGATATGATGGTAGATGGGAAACCTATTCTTGACACATTGGACGCTATGTACAGAAGCCAGAATATTGAAGATTTTATGCGAAGCAGCTACGCCTATTGTCAAGAGCATGAAGCAGTAA
>Ga0129311_1000601_pt1 | contig 30015 bp, 48 predicted proteins | sample Go1ome_FD_94435 | JGI IMG/M metagenome (GOLD analysis project Ga0129311, IMG submission 94435) | Western lowland gorrila individual fecal microbial communities from Wisconsin, USA - Go1022B metagenome | ecosystem: Host-associated > Mammals > Digestive system > Large intestine > Fecal | place...
AGATTATATATATCCTGTATTTCTTTTTATTCGTATGCGTTTTACTTGGTGATTTCAAATATAATCTGATCAACATGTGCGCTGTGAATATCGTCCAGTCCCATGCACTCACGATATGGTGTAGTATCTGGAATGTTTACTTCTGGCAACCTATCCCTATGACAGAGCCTGCCATCTCCTTTCTTTATTTTGCAGAAAACGGAAAAAACCTCAAGCGCTTTATCCTTTCCAAGGTGTTCAACAATTCTATCTACAGCTATTTTGGGATTGTTTCCATCGTGGCGGGAGTAATCATAGTCTGCAGTAACTACTCTCCAACCTGCCTCAAACTCTTTTAGTGTGATCATAATAATACCCTCCTGTTTATTTTATTTAGAAAAAATATGTCTTTGTTAGTCATTAAAAATAAACCAATTGGAAAAAACTTCGCAAATTCCTAATGTTTTATATTTTATATATAAAAAGAAAAGGAGTTTGATTATGGCTGAGGAATATAGAAAAGAAACTGAAAATGCTTATCTTGATAAGATATCAGATATATGTGGCATACTACCTAAGGTTGTAACAAGGTATGAAAGAAGCATACAACAGATGACAGAAGTCAGAACCAGATATGCATATCTTTGTGATATTAAGATTTTCCTTGAGTATATAAGCGAAGAACTTGAAACACCCATAAAAGAGATAACACCAGCTCAGCTTGAGTCTATCTCTAAGGACCTATTTGAGGATTATATAAATTACCTGCAGAAGTATGAAAAAAATGGTGTGATACATACAAATGGCAAAGCTTCAATCAAGAGAAAGGTATCTGCACTTCGAAATTTCTACTCATATATGTTTAAAAGTGATTTGATCAACACCTGCAATATCGAGAAGGTTAATATGCCTAAGCTCAAAAAGAAAGAGATTGTATATATGGACACTGACGAGGTCAATGATTTCATAGACACTGTTGATAACGGAGAGGTAACTGGGACAGAAATGGAAAAAGTGTATCATGACAAACTAGGATACCGAAATTTTGTTATAGTTAATTTGCTACTATCTACCGGAATACGAGTATCAGAATTAGTTGGCCTTGATGTAAATGATGTAGATTTGAAAAACTCCTGCATTCATGTAATACGCAAGGGAAATACAAAAGATAGCGTATACTTTCCCGATGATATTCGTGATATGTTAGATGAATATACAACCGAGAGATGTCTTGATACATCCACGGATACTAATGCGCTGTTTCTGTCTACAAGGAAAACCAGACTGAGCGTTCGATCTGTTGAGAATATTATAAAGAAATACGCAAAGAAAGCCGTACCACTTAAGAATATCCATTGCCATTCTACGCGAAGCTCATTTGCTATGGAGTTTTTAAAAAATAGTGAGGGGGATATTGAGGGATTGCAGTCAGCTTTAGGTCATGCCAGTATTGCTACTTCTCAGTTTTACGCAAGAAGTACCCAGGATATGAAAAAATCTAAAAAAGAGATGGTGAATTTTATGCGGAGAAAATGATTTATTTATATATTCCTATTCTGTCATATTATATATGACAATAAAAAAATGGGAGGATATGAAGATGAAGAGATTTGTTATGTTTTGTGCGAACATATTTCTGTTCGTTGTAAGAATTTGTTTTTTAGGAGTCCAGGGGTTTGTCACAATTCTGTGGAATATAACCCTAGATGTAATCCGGATTGCAGGCAATTTTATTGCATATGTAATCACAGGGGTAATATTGCCTCTTGCTTATATATTTCTATTTATTGGAGGTGATATAAGTAGAGGTTGGTTTATGACCATATTATCCTTAGTAGTTATATATTGCATAGCTTATGGCGTAAGCTATGCAAAACATGGAACTATCATAGAATTTTGGCGTGGACCGAAATTCTTGAAAATGTGGTAGTTCTTTTTATATCTTTTCTTTTTTTTCCTTCACGTATCAACCGGTGCGTGGAGGATTTTTTATGTAATAACATAACTCATATTTAGTCTAAATAAATTGAAAAGGAGAAAACATATATGGATGTAAAAATTAAATACCATGATAAGGAGCTTGAAAAACTTTGCAATATTGAGGGCGGAAAGTCTGACTGGATTGATCTTAGATCTGCACATGATCTCACTCTGAAAAAGGGAGACTTCTCACTTATTTCATTAGGCGTTTCGATAGAGATTCCTAAGGGTTATGAAGCCCATATTGTGCCAAGAAGTTCAACTTTCAAAAACTGGGGCCTTCTACAGACTAACAACCTTGGTGTAGTAGATAATTCATATTCGGGGGACAACGATATATGGTGCATCCCGGTCTACGCAACAAGGGATACGGAAATAAAAAAAGGTGACAGAGTCTGTCAGTTCAGATTATTCAAGAACCAGGAAGACATCAACTTTATAGAGGTCGATCACATGGAAGACCCTAATCGTGGCGGTTTTGGTTCCACAGGAAAACGCTAGGGGGTGGAATCATGGCAAAATCAAGTAAGGACTTATCAATTGTCGATCTTGTTGTTGATATGATCCATGCATCTGTGGCAAACTCCAAAGAGTTTGGAAGAAGGGCCATAGGAACATGTCCGTTTTGCAATAATCTCATAATAAGGACATTTATAGCATCTGATAAAGATGGGAAATATTCCTGTTTTTCCTGCGGTGAAAGTGGCGATGCCAAGGATTTTCTGATAAAAGCATTTGGTTTTACAGATGATGAAGCTAAGGATATGTTAAATAGCAGACTCGGTGCAAAATCACATTTTACAGAGAAATCTAGGACCCATAACAGACTGCTCACAGATGCAAATAAAGCTGCTGCCAACTTCTATTATACCAATCTCATAGAAGGTAAGGATGAAGGTTGCAAAAAGGCATATGAATACCTTAAGTCCCGCGGGCTTACCGATGCTACGATAAAGTCGTTTGGGTTAGGCTATTCAAGATATGGCGTTTGTGGTCATCTAAAAAAAGAAGGCATTAGTACTGACAGCCTTGTGGAATGCGGATTAGGTAAGGTAGATAATGACAAGGTTAAGGACAAGATGTTTAACAGAGTGATGTTTCCGATTGTGGAAAAGACCTCTGAGGGAAGTGTTGTAGTTGGCTTTGGAGGACGACTCATGGATTATCCTGATCCCAAATTTCCTAACGCTCCCAAATATCTTAATACACAAACAACTCCGGTTTTTGATAAAAAATCTTTCCTTTATGCATGGAATTATGTATGCAACTCAAGGAGAAAAGGAGTAATCTTGTGTGAAGGATATATGGATGTCATATCACTTCATCAGGCGGGATTTGACAACGCAACAGCAACCTTAGGCACTGCGTTCACCAGGTATCATGCTATGATGATCAGAAAACGAACTGATACAGTGTATATATGTTATGACAGCGACGATGCCGGAGTAACAGCTAAGCTTAGAGCGATCCCGATACTTAGGGCAGAGGGACTAAAGGTGAGAATACTGAGTTGTTATCCATACAAGGATCCGGATGAACTGATTAGAAAAAAAGGCCCTGAAGCTTTTGAAAAGGTTCTTCAAAGATCCATGGATTCTTACGACTATGTGATTCTGCAGATGAAGGAAAAGGCTGAAAGCGAAGAGAAGTTCAACAAGGAATTTGCACATATGATTGTTGATTTACCTAAAAACGATTTCAAGTGTTTCGTGGATGCCTACAATAGGATGCGCAAGAAGGATAATGCGGAAGATGATTCCGTTGAGGATGTTTATAGCAATATTTTAAATGACTATAAACTTAAGTTTTAAAAAAAGAAAGACATCAGCAAAAATGCCGATGTCTTTTTTTTGTGTGTGCAATATTTAGAAATTTATGCAATATTCTCAGATAATCCGAGTTTTATTTCAACAGTTTCCTTTGTAATCTTTATTTCATCCACATCTAAATCAGGAGCCTTAAACATAAAATCCACCATTACTTCTTCAACAATGCTTCTGAGTCCCCTGGCGCCAATATGTCTTTCTATGGCAAGTTCTGCAATACGCGTTAAAGCGTCTTCGGTGAAATTGAGTTTTACTCCATCAATGCTAAAGAGTTCCTCATATTCTTTAATAAGTGCATTTTTAGGAACTGTAAGAACATGAATAAGATCCTCAACTGTAAGAGCATTAAGTTCTACAATTACTGGAAGCCTGCCAAGAAGCTCAGGTGTTATTCCATAGTGTCTCAGAGATTCCTGGGTGATCTTTTCTTTCTTAGGTACAGTTGACTTTGAGTTGAACCCAAGAGCGGGCTTTTCAGATGTAGCATTGTATATTCCATCAAATGCACCACCACAAATAAACAGGATGTTTTCTGTGTTTATAATTACATTTTGTCCATTTGGATGTTTGCGTCCGCCATTAACAGGTACAGAAACCTCGGCGCCTTCGATTATTTTCAGGAGCGCATGCTGAACTCCCTCGCCAGACACATCTCTTGTGATTGATGGATTCTCGCTCTTTCGTGCAATCTTATCTATTTCGTCTATGTAAACAATACCACGCTCTGCAAGATTTACATCTCCATCAGCTACCTGAAGGAGTCTCGTAAGAATATTCTCAACGTCATCACCCACGTATCCGGCTTCAGTAAGAGATGTGGCATCAGCAATTACAAAAGGTACATTTAACGATTTTGCAAGCGTCTGAGCAAGATAAGTTTTTCCGCTACCGGATGGTCCAACCATTAAGATGTTGCTTTTCCTTATAAGTCCGGATGAGTTAAGAAGTCTCTTCTGGTGGTTATATACTGCAACTGATAGAACCTTCTTTGCATTTTCTTGTCCGATTATGTACTCATCGAGATTTGCGTAAAGTTCTGATGGCTTGATAATTTCTCCAACTTCATCGTCATTACCACATGGCTCATCCATAGAATCAAACAAATTATCAACATCGTAAAAATGCTCTGGTGGTTTGATAATACCTTCAATTACATCTTCACTGCCACATGGATCATCTATAGATCCAAATAGCCTATCAACATTACAGAAATGCTCATATGCATTTTTGGCGCATTCAGGGCAAATAGTACTCACACGATCAAAATGGGATATCACCATCTGTGGAAATGGCTTTCCACAAAAACTGCACTTGCTTGGCAACATAAAAGTATAATTTTCAAAATCCATATCATAATCCTCATCTTTCTATATATACATTGTTATTATTCTGAGAGCCAATAAAAGGATATATACTCCGATAACTATCAGTACATCAAGTACAAAACGCCATGGTTTGATGTTAGCCTTCAGCCATTTACAAAATTCCTTTATTTTGACAAACATATTATCTGAGCTCCTTTCTATTGTTTTATTGTATTATACACTATAATACGTAGGACACTTTTTTTCCAAAAAGTTTTACAATTCATGTTCATTATGATTTTCTACAGCTTGAGCGTCAATGAATTCATCCTCGGCATTTTTATATAAATTTTCAATATCATTTGCCAGTTCTGGATTGATGGTCTTGGTATACGCCATAACCTTTTGTTGATAATCATATAGATTTGCTTTGGTCTTGGCCTTGGATATACTATCGAATTCTTCTTGTACTTTTATTTTTTCATCCGATAGTTGCTGAATTTCATCTCTGTATATCATAGCCTGTTTTTTGGCATAATCAAGTTGCTGTTCGTACTTTTCTGTTTCTTCTTTGATTTCTGCAGCAACAGACTCAAGTTCGTCTTTTGTCATCCTTTTCTGAAGAATTCGTTCTTCATCGTTCCGGGCCCTTAATTGCCTCTCTAACTTATCATACCTTGCCTTTTGTGCTATGGCCTGTTCCATAAGCTGCTCTCTATAAATTCTAACGTATTCCTCCGCAGTCTGTCCGGGCTCAGGATCAGGTATATTTGCTACAGCCTTCTTCTCTGCATTATATTTTCTATTAGACTTTTGGTGTGCAGAAGATCCTCTTGTACCCCTTTCAATTCCTAGATCCTCAAGCTTGGCTGCATAAGCATCCTGAAATCGACTTAGCGCAGCGGCCCCACCAGTAAAAGATTTGGCACATAAATTTCCATCCTCATTAACCGGTGTGACAACAGCATGAATATGCGGGGATGATTCATCTTTATGGCATACGACGGATATGACATTATCTTTTCCATCGCCGGCAACATTAAATGTTTCTTTGAGCCATTCAACAGATCTGCGTTCCCACTCCTCAACATCTATATTCTCACTTTCTATGTCATCAGCATCTCCAAACTCAAGAACAATATCATACGCAATAACAGCATCCTTTCTGATATTTCTACCATGAGGCTGTTTTTTCCCCTTGATTCTGTTCTTGACCGCCTTTTCATAAGAAATCTCATTACCATCCTCGTCTGTGCACGCTACCAATATATCATTATCATTGTTCCTATCTGGATCTGCATTTGCAACATGCTGCTTTCTAAATTCTGTATTCAGATCGTGATTCCATCTGGATTTTAATGCACCATAATTTTTGATTTTATTTATATGTACAAAAGCTTTAGCCATATATAATCACCGCCTTAATATAATCTCTTCGAGAGAAATATAGTTTACCTTCAAAAAACAGATAAATTGTCGATGAAAAGTGTAGTATGTTATACACTTTACAAAAAACAAAGCAAAAAAATCCGACCGATTCCGTAAAAATTAGCAAAAATCAAAAGTGTAGTATGTTATACACTTTACATTCCTCAGAATACAATAACATCAGTGATAAAATGTGCTATATCGTCATATAGATCCGCCTGTTACTCACGCTTTCCTTCCATCTTTTTCTTATCCATTCACCTTGATATTAGGGCTCGTAAAACAGTATTCCCGAGCTTCGCACCCCTTTTTCCGATCCTTTCTTCTTCTTTCCCTTCCATGAATGAACAGTTTGTATGCACCTTAAAGTGATGATAAGTGCCGTGGATATACACTATCCGTATGCATGTTAATGTGATGCAAAATGCATACGTCTGTTATGCGCCTTAACATGATGCAAAATCGGTTTACATGTATGCACCTTAAAGTGATGATGAATTCTCATTTTTATCATTCATCTTAATGTGATGCAAAATAGTGGCTGAAGTATGCAGTAATAATCATGTTAATGTGATGATAAATGTATTCATTAGCAGAAAACCTCTATCATATCATTCATCACCTTAATCTGATGTGATGAATGATATGATAGAGGGATGCATCATGTATCATTCGGTAAATCATAATTGCATTATTCATCTTAATGTGATGCATTATATTGGAAAATAAAAAAGATCCCATACTGGCTGTTCAGTGATGAGATCTGTAATAATGCAGACAAGCTGCTGCCTTTAGTAGTACAAATAGGCTGCTGCCTCTGGTACCTTTTCAGTAAGAGTGGCTACTCCTTCCTTGATGGCAAGCTGTTTGATAAGAGCCCTGTTAGTCTCTCTGATCTGCGAAGCACTCTTTCCCATGCAGTTCACGGTATACCTGTTGTTTGACTCTTTGGCGTTTTTTGTAATAAAAGCGGTCTGCAGCTTGATATAGAGTTCAGATTCCTTTTCGTAATTATCCATATGCTATCCTCCTGAATGATATATCAAGATAAATATAAAAGAAAAAGGTAAGAACAGCATAATATTCATGTTAAGGTGATGATTATATTATCCAATTTATAAAAAGGAGAAGGAAAAAAATAGAGAGCTGAACCCAGCTCTCTAAAATATCAAACCGGTGTTTTAATTACAAAAAGAGGGGAGAAACACCAGCTCAATTCAATAATATGATAATGTTCGAGTTATGTCAATATGATGAGTAAAACAAAGAACAATGTCGATTTGTATTAGCACTCAAGGCTGATCAGAAAGTCATCAACATCTTTGAGCGATCCAACTTTACTTGACGTGCCTGTGGTTTCGCCAACGTAATAGATTCCATTTGCATCTACAAAGAACTTGTAGTCGCAAGTACTATACTGCGTAAACGCACGATCTGATAAGTCACCAGGCCTAAATTCTATCTTTTTCATACATTACACCTCACTTTTTTAAATACGCGCAGATTTTCGATTTTCCAGTGTAAAACACAAATACGGACAACCGCCAGTGTTTTTACATAAGAATCAATATACGCAAAAATACCAAGCCATAGGGCTATCTGAGAAATGGTTAAGAGTGTTACCACTTCAATACCCTTTATATGATTATAATATACACCATTGTATGACCATATCAATTTTACCCAGAATATTATATTGAGGTAGAAGAGGAGTTCAGTCTTTTCAGGCAGCAGTCGATGAAGATAGATCGAGAAGGGAAAAAACGGAACTTAATTCCTTTTTTTTTACATCATCAGTTTCTTGGTGTATTGATATAGTTCTTAAATATCTGCGAAACGTCGTCAGGATTACTCGGTTCAGCATGGCTGTCACAAATCATATCATATCCGTATTTCAATAGATTAAGAAATCCATCGCGGTAGTTCTTATTCTTGCTTTCTGTTTCTTCTTCGTGCCATCTGCAATACATGGCCATGTATATTACCTGCTCAGTGAAATCTGCAAACTCATTTGCGAATAGGAAACCGGATAACTCGCAGCCATCATGTGAATACTTGCTATCGGTTCGGCTTTCTATTTTGTCAAGCAGGGAATTGATTGACTTAGCCTCTGATTCGGAGCATAAGGAAACCATGTTGCGAATAGTGGTTATAATATCATTAAATTCGCTTTTAGTAGCAAATTCAAAGATAAACATAGACTCAGGTTTCGATTTCCTTGATTTTGTTATTATTCTCATGCTAAATACCTCCCACATATATATACAGGAAATATGCATAAAAGAGTATTTGGCTTTCAAGAGTTCTTATGATAAGGCAGCAGCTCACATAGTATAGTATTTCCTATTTATTGTTTTCCCCATTGATTCACCATATTGATTGATATATTTACAAATTTGCTTAGATTCATCATCAGAGAGGTTTTCATTCTCTAATTTGTAGTAGGCCATGGATATAGCCTCCATCAGTTTATCCTTTGCAAATTCTCTCATTTCGGTTTTCGTCATATTAATCCTCCCCTAAATCTTCATTTACTTTACATACACATAATATCAAAAAATTGTTTTTATCCGTTTTTACACATAAGTAGAAGAGAAGTTCAAAAAAAATACCCACAGCAGTTAAATGCTGTGAGTAGTCTCTTCATGTTAATAGATATCTTTATACTTTTCCTGAATCATCAGTCTTGCGTCATCCGTATGAACATGTACATCATGAGTTTTATTCCAGAGTTCCGTTTCCTCCTCGGTTAATGCTCTTTTTTTCTCAACTTCATAAAGGTATCTGCGGACAGCTTTTGCAAAGTCCTTAGCTTCGCCTAGCGAAGAATGGATAAAGACTGCATGGTCTTTTTTCATAGCTAATCTCCTTTCTTTTTTTGTGTTGTAAATATGAGATACAGAAAAGTCTAAATGATTGATCCATAGACAGAAGAGAAGTTCAAAAAAAATACCCACAGCAGTTGAATGCTGTGAGTATCCTTTAATAAACCAGATGGAAAGTGATTTACAAATGCGCTTTAATCAACGATTTGATATTATCCCAATAAGAAAGATTGCTATCCTTCAGACCGTGGCAAGCGAAATCATCGGCAGCAGCCTCGGCAATAGCCAGCCTGATATTTTCATCTTCCGGAATATCTACATCACATATGTCATCCATGGCTGATAAAGCATCTTCGATTATATATTCTTTCTGTTTTCTACTATAAATGCTGTCTCGCTGAGCATCAGAAAGCATTTCCCAGATATTTTCATCTGTTTGTTCTGATAGAGCTGCAATAACCTCTTCTGCCAGAGACTTAAGGACATCTGTGTTTACGCTATAAAAGACAAGTACAGCTTCCTTTTCAGCAATCATATCGACGGCATCGACAGAGACCCCAAAGTAGTCGGAGAGTATTTCACAAGCATTTCTCTGCTCATATACTTCCTCTTTCTCTGCCTTTTCTGAATTATTCAGAAATATTCCAGGGGTAAATTCAACTGTCTTTAAACCATCCGTTGCATCATCAATCAGTTTTTCAAAATCTCCAAAACTGATCATTATCACTCTTCTTACATCATACTTTTCTGTATTTCTCATAAGTTATTTTATCCTTTCCGACAGCCATAATAGGCTGTCTAACAAAGCAGCCCATAATGGCTATTAAAAAAGTTAGTGTGTGGCGTTAAAGTTTTCTATTGCCCACTTGTTACCGGAAGCATACACCTGGTTCTTGGTCCGTTCATATGGAGACTCAAGAACAATGTCTTTGGAAAATCTTACTTTTTCACATCTATTACAGTAACATTTGTCATTTCCAAGATATTCTATGTCTTTGCTCCCGCAAAAATCACATACGCTAGTCATTCTCATTAGCGATTCCTCCTTTTTATTTTTATATTTCAAATATGGGCGTTTAAATTGAAAGAAATAGAAGAGGATTTCATAAAAAAAGACCAGTCATTTCTGACTGGCCACGTTACCTATTATTCTTTGATCAGACTGAGAATGTCTCCAATCTCACTATCATGAGTCGTATATGAGTTATTTCCTGCGAAAACTGTGTATCTGCTGCCGGCCTTGGTAAAGTATGTAATGTCACCTACATTGATCCAATTTTCATCCAGTTTTACACATACATTAAGTCCATTCTTCGTTTCGAACCTAACTTTGTCAGAACCGGTTTTGGCAATCTGCATGATCTGAGTTTTATTCTGCAGCAAATTGTTGATGTCTGTTTTCTGAGGCGAGAATAATGCCAAATTAGCCGAAATAATGATTATCATTATACTCGAAAAAATAAATCTAAAAAGTCCGAAAAACTTCTTTGTTATCCATGGAACCACGATTATGAATATAACAGTACATATCAGTATTACAGCAACCTGTGAGCTGGTTATTGTGCCGTCAAGTAATAATCTGCTGCCTATCATATTTCCTCCTTATAATTCGATCGAAAACTCAGAATTTAACAATGCTTCAAAGTCCGGATCAATCTTCAGATACTCCTTAAGGAATACGATTGGTTCGCAAGGTGCAAATTCGTTATGTATTTCTTCGCGCTTTTCATCGTCCATGTATGTTGCAATGTTATCCAGGAGAGACATGGTAAGTGTGATTTTGTCACCACCCTTGATGGCAATTACGTTTGGATCAGCATATGTAAGTTCATCCCAATCAGTAAGAAGATGTCCACAATTTGTGCAGTATATATCATGTTCAAGGTGTTCTCCACGGTTGATAGTGTTTCTGCAGCATGGACATAAGCATTCAATATCACTTCGGTCCTCTTCTGGTGGCATATGGTTTACAGCCAGGATCTTTACTGCATCCGTTTTCATAAGTGCATTTTTTATCTTGTCAGCATAGGATAATGGGAACGAACCATCTTCATATATCATTTTTATTATCTTTTCGTTTTCTGTCATATCAGATCACCTTCCTTATATTTTTTTATTATATGAGAATTATATCAAACATCAGCCTATACAATTTTTTACCAATGAATCTATTATAAGTATTGAATAGATGGTATAATCATTTGTGAAAAATATGAAACATATTTTTTATATGATAATATAGGATGGATAATAAAAATAATATATGGATAAATTCAATTTTATAAAAGAGAATGTCTCCATTGATTTTCCGATTCCCCAAAAGCTCAGATCACTCCTAGATGAAGCCGAGGAACTAGATAGGAAGAGAAATGTTGAATATTTCGGAGTGGCAGATACAATAGATGTTTTATGCAAGGGCTATGTAAGACAAGGGAAAATAACACATGAGCAATGGGACATAATTTGCTATAAATATTCTGTAAATGGAAAAATTGAAAGTAAGGAAGAAGATGTAGATGAACAATATACCGGTGTACGATCTGTCAAATTGTGAATTGAGCGATAGACATGGCTCTTACTACGGCATGGCAGGGGATAAAGATGGTATTCTCATAAATGGTGAATATTGGATTGTAAAGTATCCATTATGCCATAAGCAATGATATAAGGTTTTCTGCTGCCGATAGCCCTTATCGGAAAGACAGCTTCGTCTTCAGTGCCTTCCCACATAACGAGCTTTACCTTCCCTGACGGGACACTTATTCTGAAACTTCGCATAAAACTTTTGCTCATTTTATTGATTTAACCAAGATAATCATTAAATATTTTGGTTTACTTTGCAAATTCCAGCGTGTCCGTATAAACTCGGACATTTCCATAGACCTCATCTGGATGTGTTAATAATCCGATTGGCCTGGTGTGATCATATTTTTCATCGGGAAAGGGAGTCCTGCAAGATTTACAACTACAAACATAACCGATAAGTCTTTCTCCTGTTTTAACACATTCCGCTGTAACTAATAAATCAGTCGCCTTCATACTATATCTCCAATCATCTAAACAAAATAATATTATCAACTACTGCATATATAATATCACCTTGCCCGCATAGCTTAGTTTTGCAGAAACAAAAAAACAGCCATCCTCCGGTAATTGGAGAGTGGCTGTAAATCTTAGTTTCATTCAGTCATATCATAATTGCCATCTAATATATCTTTAATCTGTTTGCAGAATGAAGATAATTCATATGCTTTTATATAATCTGCATCGTTTCCTCTTTTATCGGCAATTTTCATTTTTGGCTCTTGACATTTTATGGTATCTTTTAACAAATCTATTGTTATAGCAACTCTTTCATCTAATGATAATTCGCTTGTATACATATATTACCTCACTTTCCAAATGAAACACGTATTTATTAACTACTCTGTATATATAATACCACTTTACCCGTACAGTACTGTTTTGCAAAAATAAAAACAGCCATCCTCCGGCAGTAAAATATACTAGATATGTGATTAACAAAATCTATCGTCATCACAGGCAAATCCATAACCGTATACAAAACTTGTCCTCATACTCATATTTTATTCCTCCTTATATTGTTTTTATAAGAAAAATATGAATAAGGCATATGCAAAAAAAAATTCTCCCCATACTTATATTGCCTTCAGTTCATTCATTTCTTATTTTTATGTATACGGAAAATATGACGAATGAAAATTATAAAAATAACGATAAAGCAAGAGGCTATACAGACAAAAAGCGGAATTCAGTTCCCTTTATACAAAAAAACACCGCCCTCCTGCAAATTTGCAAGAGGAAAGTGTGATTTGCTATTTCTGTGATCAGATATACCACTTATCACAGAAATTTTTCATTTCCTTACATACCTCCTCGTCATCACTGCAGGCATCTAAAACTGCCTCTACGCAGTCCCTGCCATCGTGATTAACGATACGTCCATTTACTACCGATAATGTAAATTCATCACCAGTAATAATATCACGCATGATATAATCTAAGCCATCGTAACTTACAATGGTACTGTTTTCTGAAGATGCATCAAGATAGTCCTGTATCATCTGTGATACATAAATTCCCTGTATCCAGTCAATAGCTTCCTCAAAGGTGTCACAAGTATAGACATACTTAGGACTTTCTTTCTTTTCATTGTCCCATACCAAAAAGGAATCCGGGCAGTGGATAATGCAGTATCTGGAATCTATCTTCCACAAATCATTATCCGGTTCGATATTTAATCCGAACGACCTAAACTTACCTGTACCGATGTTGCGATAAAGCCAGGACACGCAGTTCAAGATATTTCCATAAAAGACATGTTCGTTATTATGAAAGATAAAATAATCTGCTATTTTATTTCTTATCTCATACTCATCCTCGGCTACAATAACATTTCCTTCTCTTCTTATTTTCATATTATTTCCTCCTAGTAATCTATTTTGAGGAAATATGGATGAGGAAGAGTATAAAAAACACCAGTCACCATAATGGTAACTGATGTCTTTGTGTTAATTATTCTTATTAGGTGTAATAATGGTTACTTTAAGATGTTCTGACATCTTGGCATTCCAGGTGCGTCTTCCTTCTATATAACGCATTATTTTCTTAATAATACATTTCATACCACTACCTCCAAAATTATATTATGTCCAGACTTTGCGATTAGCTTATATGTACAACTTTTGTCTAATAAAAATTCGTACTGCCCCTTGAATAAGCTTACATCTTCAATATAAGCCCCTTTAGCTCCGGTTGGAATTATTATAACATATTTGAATTTCTTTCTCAACGCACATCGTTCGATTACAGATGTACTTATAAACTGATTAAACGAAAAGATGTCGCCAATCTCAACTTTACTCAAGAAGTCGTCATCAACTCCTCTATAACAAACAAGTGGTACAGATACAGGCTGCCTGCTTATCGCATTGGATATTATATTTCCATACATACACAGCTTGTGTAAATCTGATTTGTAGTATTCTCCTCGCATAGCTTTATTCAAGCGTTCGAAAAACCTGTTGGGTTTAAATTGATCATTAGAATTTAATGTATACTTTTTTATGAGTAACAGTTCTTTGGATGTCAATGATTTTACCCATGGGCGGTATTGTAAAGAAATATTTTTTATAATTTCTTTTTCAGATGATGACAAAAACTTTTTTTTTCATATTTCCTCCTAGTAATCTATTTTGAGAAATATGGATGAGGGAGAGTATAAAAAACACCAGTCATCATAATGGTAACAGATGGCTTATCCACGAACTTTATGAGTTATAGAAGTCATTGGCTGATTCTGCGATTATGGCAGCAGTATGGTGCTTGTCGTCGGCCCTGAGATCCAGTCATGATATATGTCTGTCACTTCATCAAAATCATCCGGGTTATTATATATGTCCTCATGCATAACTCCCATAACACCACCTACAGTGTGGAATACAAGATATGAAAATCTCATTTACCCTGAATATGAAAGAAATATTGAGAGCTATGAAGAGCTTGAAGAAAATGAGAATACTACATTAGAAAGTATGGATGATATTAATTTAGACGATGAAGATTTCGAATTATAAATCTAAAGAGCCGGTATTCCGGCTCTCACTTCTTATAAAATAAAATGCACTTACCCAGGCTGTTAATATATTGCTGAGTTATTTTCCCTATAGGCATAGTCAATATGCGTATTTGAGCCATACAACATGTGCCCGCAGTTTTCACAATATTCATCTTCTTTAAGATAAATAAAACGGTTTACATGTCCACACCATATGCATGTTTCAGTTTTTTCACAAGCCTTTCTTTTCGTCTTTACCTCTTTCCCGCCATCACTTGTCCTTGCTTCTTCAGTTTCAATGGCACCTTTTTCATCACCATTCTGTTTCATAATGTGCGCCTCCTTATATTGTTTATACTCCCTGCTGAACATAGGGAAGTATTTACACATAAAATATGCGTCATTTCTTGTCATATACAAATAGAGCCTCATTGATATTACAATGAGACTCTGAATATTATCTTATTTCAATTACATAGTACCCCAGACACTTTTTCATTTTACATCCAGGATGTTTTGAAGATTCTTTCTTATACTCATTAAAAGAAATACATGGTTTGAGAATCATCTTTTTGCCGCGACTGCTTGTATGAGAGTATACTCCGGACCCCTCGTTTACAATAGCTTCAGGCTGCTTTCTTCCAGAAAGTCTTACATAAGCGGCAGCAGCTAATTCTTCATTTTTCTTTGCAAGGTCAAATACCGTTGATGCTGTCAATATGCTTCTCCTTTCCATTCACCTGAATCATTTGAACTTTGTCATTTTCCATCGCAATATATTCGATGTGATAGTCAGTAAAGTTTGCATAAGCAGAGAGCACTCCTGGTTCGTCTTTCACGATATCAGCGACTTTTGTTGCACCAAAATCAAAATGTTCTCTGTCCATATTTCGGCTCTCTTTCACAAGTTCAACCAATATTTTCTTTGCATTATCTTCAGATCCATGGAATTTACGAATAGAAATCCCACTTGCCCCAGAACTGCAAACAGCTACAATCCAGTCCTTTTTAGTCGTCATATCTTTCTTGTCTCCTTTTTTTTATTTTCAATATACATGGATCAGTGGTAGACTACAAATAAAAAGGGAGTATGAATAATTTATGGAAAAAGAAGATATGAAAATACTGTTAGAAGCTTATTCTGCAATTTCTCCATTGGAGGATATCTATGATTTGGTGAGCAAGAGTAACATTCTATATAGATTAGATGGGATTTATACAATAATCAGCAACCAATCCAAAAAGGAACTCATAGATGTAAATAATATAGACGGAGATAAGTTCCGTGACATTATGTGGAATAAAGATATGGAAGTTGCTGAAAAGATAGATGTATTGTTTGACGATGAAAAACATAAAGATTCGATTGATATTGAAGATATGCGCAGATTGATAGGTGCATTTGAAACACTGAGCTTATTCAAACATATTGCTGAGATATTGAGGATCCCAGAGCAAAGCCTTATAAATTCAGAGGGAATTATATATAAAATTGCCAGATTAGAGACATTGATAAGAAAATATTCTGCACTGGAAATACCAGAAAATAAAACATCTCAAGACAGAATAACAGAAATATTATATGACGAAAAAATGTCAGTTATAGATAAGTCTAAGATGCTTATTGCGTCAGAACTCTTATAATCGGCGTCACCTCAAAAAAATATGCGGGATTTAAGCAATTTCCGCCATATAATCCCGCATAATATATTCAGTTAGTTACTGTCTGTCCGGTATTCGTCGCCTGATCTAAATGGATTAAGATTACATCCTTGTAAACAAATAAAGTTTTTACTCTGATTTTTTCCGCCAGGGGATATTGATTATCTACAATGAACTGTATGTCTTTGCCTTTAGAATATATCTCTACTGTATTATTATCTTCGTCAGTGAGCGTTACGGTTAGAAAATTCCTTATATCAGGACCAGTTATATTTTGTATTGAATATGTGTGCAAAACCGAACTATCCGGCGACTCCACTGGCTTTGCTACTGAAATCACCATCAGAAAGAAGCCGGAGATAAATAATACAAAACCTAATGCAAACAAATACACATTCCTTTTTTTATAGTCTGATATGATAATTAAGGCGACGGAAACTAAGATCCATACCACTATAAAAGCAGCTATACTCATACACGATTCACCTCTTTTTACAGCGCTTCAATTTACTATTTTGTGAAAAACTACAAATGAATTAAATACACATCTCTATAAATAAACAACTTTTTTACTCTGATTTTTTCCACAAGAGGATATTTGTTGTCTACTATGTATTCTGCTCCATCAAACCATGGACTTATAGTTATTGTATCGTTTTGTCCGTCAATGAGCGAAATTGTTGTTGTTTTAATATTAGCAGATGAGAGTTTTAGAGTATCAGGGTCCTGTATCTGGTATGTACATAAGACTTCGTTATCTGGGGATGTCGCGGATTTTGTTGAAACAGCAAATGCTATACATAACCCAACTACAATCAAGATAATTACTAGGTGGGAACTCACAACACTTATACGATCCCATTTGGTGTTTGTTGCAAGATCTCCTGAAACCATTGCAAAAAACCATAAAGTAACACAAGCCGAAAGGTATATAGCTATAAATGTAGAAAATTCCATAGATCAAATCCTCCTGTTTTGGGTTTATCTATCAAGCCGTCGCGTATACATTTTTATGAAAAACTACACATGTTACTTGTGATAATATTCAATTGTTTTTTTTAGCATCATACTGGCTGTATTAAAAGCGTTTTCATCCCCACACAGCCAGGAGAAGTAGGCGTCATTAACTTCGCACATCATATCTGATCCTTCAACAGGCTCTTCTCCGTCTACATGAATGTACAATGTATTATCTGCTGCCAGATATACATGATCGACCTCTTCAAGTTTTTCAAGCTGATTCTCAATATGTTTTATTGTTGGTAATGTATAACCCAAATACATAACTTATTCTCCTTCCTGTAGGAAATCTATACTTATACTGTTTGGCTGAGAAATTGCCTTTTTGTATCATCCAAATAACCGCAAACTGTCCATCCAAAGTACAATCTATCTTTCTGGTGTTTTTTTACTCTGTATGAGTTTTTCTACATTGTCAAGTAACTTACTTTTTTGTTTATCACTTAATTGAATTTCATTCTCCCTAAGATACATTTCCATGTTCTCTGGTTGTCGCAAAAATAAAAGAATTGCATTGTGAGCTTTATCTTGAATAGAACCATTTTCATACCTGAAAATAGTTTTGTCTCCCCAATTTAGCAATTTTGCAAAACTCCTTTGACTGAGGTTATATTGTCCCCTTATGGTTTTTATTTCCTCAGGAAGTAGTAGTTTATGTTTTTGGCGATATTTATTATAAGCTTTAACCAATGTAACGTTATCGAGTTCTTCACAGAAGAGTTCCTTGCCACATTCTGAGCATAAGAGAACGTCCGCATCCACCTCTATTTGTTCTCCACGAACCAGATAATTTTCTTTTCTTTTTTCTACCTTGGTATCAACGTTTCTTTCACACTTCTCACAAAACATTCTCATTACTTCTCCTGGATTTTAAGATTGTTATCATGAAAGCAGAATATTTCTGCTTTCATGATGTTGTTGTCTATTATATATTATCTACGAACTTTATGAGTTATAGAAGTCATTGGCTGATTCTGCGATTATGGCAGCAGTATGGTGCTTGTCGTCGGCCCCTGAAATCCAGTCACGATATGTGTCTGTCACTTCGGCAAAATCATCCGGGCTATTATATATATCCTCATCTATGTCTCCACCTGCAGTGTGGATAACGAGACTACCATTTGGCTTGATCCATACATGATCGACGTTGTCCATCTTCTTGAGCTGTTTTTCTACTTTATTTATTGAAATCATATGTGTTCCTCCTTGTGAATTAAATTTCTTTGTATATGTATTGTATCGCATGACAATGCAGAGATATTTTTTCCAAAGAAATTACTTTACGGGAATACCGTTTACTTCGATTCCTTCGGATATACGAACAACTATGCATTTGCATCCGTCTATGTCCCTGGTTTCGACCAGATCTGTTCTTTCAGGATCAACCATGATCGTTACATTTGGAGTCTTTACTTCAAACTTTTTTGTGTCGGCCACATTGCTTGCATAGATAACAGGAGAAGTATCGCGGGGTACAACAACACCCGCGGTGTCATCAGGGGAGGCTGTCGCTTTCTTATACGCTTCGTCAAGCTTTGATGTATCCGTAACTCCACTCTCAGATAGAAGATCTTTTATTACACCCTTTGAGAGCGTTAGAGGCTCTGCGGAGTCTTTTTTCATCTCAATCAATTCGTTGAGGTTCTCATGGATGGCCTTTACGGTGTCGTAGCTGCAATCATCCCCAAGAGTTTCTGATATGATATCCTGAAACGCAGTTTTCTGACTGCCTGCAGTTACAGGGAGGTCAGCTCCAAGAACATTGCTTACGAAATCATCATGGAGATCCTCAGGTTTTTTTGTATAATAAAGCACATTATGGATGTCTGTGCCTCTGTCAATAAAAGCAGGAAACAAAAAGCCGATATCCGGTTTATCGACCACCCAGTCACGGATGCGGTTGTGAAATACACTTTCTGAATCAAAATAGCTGAGTCCGGGCTTAGACAGATTTACATGGCAAATAGAGCATAAGATGTAGTCGAATACTTCATCTGATGCATCATCCATAGTGAATCCATCGGAGGACTTGCCGGGAACATCATATGTGTCGTGGATCAGCATGATCACATAATTTCCTGTGTAATCATAATTTTCGATCACCTTATCGTAGAACTCATCAAGGAGTTCGTCATTTTCAAGGTTTTCCTTTCTGAGCTTATTGAGAAAATTCTGAGTTCCGCCATCAAACTCCTGGGAAGTCGGAAACGGCATGGTGACCAGGTTTTTTCCTACGCTGCCAGACAGTGTTTTCTTGAAGATCTCAAAATACTTAAATGTTTCCTCTTCAGGCAATGTAAGGAACTGCTGCCGAAATGTAGACACCTTGTTTCCATCACCATCCACGTAGCAACCACATATCTTATTGATTGAGCACTTATCTGGTGAAAAAAGCTTTCTAATCTCTAATACATCTTTTTTTGTCATTATTCATTCTCCTTTGTTTGTATATTTTTTGAATCTCTACATGTGTTCAGGATGAACAGAAGTAGAAGATATATTCGTATCGTTGATGCATTCGCCTATTTAATGCTATAGCATCCTATTTAATAACTCTGTAGCTGCAAATGGCTCATATGAGTTTGCTCTTGCCTTACGTTCCTGAGCATCCAGTTTTTGCTGATTCTTTAATATGTCTTTCTCATATTCCAGATCTGCCAGGTCTAGTTTGTGTTCTTCCTGCAGGCCTGCAAGCAATTTATTAGTCAACTCAAGCAATATCGGTGCTCTTTCCGCAAGCTTATTCTCCATACCAACGCAGTCACAAGGCTCAACACTACTTTTTACATCCTTTGCAAGCATTTCCAGGTATGGTTTATATGTCTTATATTTTTTATAAACCCTTTCGGATTTCTTGGACATCTTGTACATCTTTTTCAATTTCTTGGATACAGGAACAAATTCCTCTCTGATCGGTTTAGATATATGTGACATATCTATGCATATTTGCGTGTAATGATGCCGTGTACGGGGAACATAAAAAATAATCTGTTTTGATTTGTCCGAATCTGTATAAGAATCCTCACTGTACATTGATCTATCAACAATACTTGCTAAGACAATATACATAACAGTGATAACCCAACTTATAATCATTAAGATCCACATACACTTATGAAGTGGTTCAGCTTTTTCCCCCAAGATGTCAAATACACTACTAAAGTTTACTGACGTAAAAAAAACAGATGTAAAGAACAATCTAAATGATTTACAAATTTTTACTGGATCTTCCATAAAATAACCTCCTGTATATTATATTTAAGATGTAGTGGACGATGGGACTCGAACCCATTCTTCCTTTCTGTCGGCCTGTATTCCGATTAACAAGACTTGAACTTGTTTTCCCTCGTCAGGGCAGCACCAGCTTAAGCATGCACCCACTAATAAAATGCTTATCTATATTTTATCAAGGTGAAATTATCAAATATTTTTACCAATAGAAATATGTGATATTGATACGATAGTTGGTTAGAAGCAGGGATTCCCTTGTATGATTATATTTATTTTTCCAGATGTTGATCGGATGTAATAAAAGAAGCCAGTGAATAGGCTATAAGAAGAGATAGAAGATGTATTGAAAAACTCCCCGGTATAGAAGAATGTGTTACAACTGGTAGATACATAAACAAGAAAAAAAGCGACATGAACTGTCGCTTCTTGACTGTGCTTAAATAACGCTTTCTATCTGCCTGAAGATTCTTTGATCATTTCTATCCACTGTCTATAAAAATCCTCACCATCAAGCAAAATTACGTCCTCAGGATCCATTTCAACGATGCCATGGTTCAATATATTGTGAACTTTTCCAACAACAATAATATAGTTTTTGCTTTTAAGGCCATAGTATTCAGAAGATCCAGAGAGTAGAAGCTGTTTCACGATTTTATGCATAAGCATTTGGTTCTTTTCTGTTTGGTTAATAGAAATGTTTGCTCCGGTAAGCCTGTCTACAATAGCAATCTTCATTCCTTTATCGCTGATCTCTGATATGATAATACTGCAGGCGTAAGCCTTATCAGACAAAAAAACATAATTAAAATCAGGCGATACATTCCAATAGATTGTATGTTCATCGTGATGAGAGAAATCGCCGGTGATAAGCAGTGTCACAGGAAAATCACTGACTTCCTTTGCATAGCTTATATTCATGCGGGATCTGATCATTCCGATGAGCGATGGATCATCCAACCGTATTCTTTTTCCAGTTGCAACATCGGTTAGTATATACTCTACTTTACCGTTGCTATAAATTGCAGCAATGTTACATAATCTGCATTTCTCATCATTTCTCATATGCATACTCCTAAATTTATTCCTTGAATGATTGACTTTTTTGTATTTTATATTTCCAACCACATAGATTGCCGGATAGTGTCTATGTCCTTAGTAATAGCAGAGAGTTTTGACACAAGGATGTTTTCATAATCTGGTTCGCGACATTCATTAATAGCGTTTATTGCATCATCCGCAATAGATTGTAAATGTTCATCATATGTTAAATATTCTTTAAATGCATGTTTTGAGCACGATGCGATACAGTAAAGATCCCAAAGTTTATTTTTGATTTCTACAACTTCTTTTACAGCATCTCCCGAAAGTCCGCTTATGTCTATACCAACATATTTAGTTTTTCTCCAACACTGATTATTGGGTATAATAAATCGAATTTTATTGGCAGGCTCATGTTCGTATACAGAGTATCCATGTCCGAGTATAATATTGGTAGTTTCTACAATTGCAAAGATAGCGCAGAGAAAAGAACCTATTGCGTCCATCATTTTAAATGTTTTAGACATTCCATCAGTGATAGGAATCTTACAATTATTGCGTAGCCATGGAAAGAAAAAGACAAATAGAGCACAGAGTACCAAGAATAAAACGATTAACATTACCCTTTTAACAAATTTTTCTTTATACATAATAAAAGCCTCCTCTATAACTTATATATAAAATATGGTCTGTCCCCATAAATTGAGGATATCACAAGAGCAAGAGAATAAAATTTTGCCAAAGAAAACACGATGTTGAAAACCAACACCGTGTAATCTTTTTTAGCTATTGAAATTGTTTAGAACATTACCAGGTGAATACAGAAACTATCGTGCCTTAATCGGTGATAAAGTCATCAAGTGTCCAATAAATCTTATCTTTACCTGCTGCCTTCTTAATCTGATCTTCAGACCATGAGGCAGGGTAGTGGGTTATGTTGAAACCATCTGTAGACAATGCACCATAGCCCTTTTTAGCCATCTTCTTGTACACTTTTTCAAGATCATACAGTTTCATAAAATCCGAAATCAGATAATCAATATCTGCTGCAGAAAGGACTTCCTTTGACAGCTTTTTTTTCGGAATATATGGATAAAATTTAGCAAACCTTTCTTTATCTCTAAGATAGATAGAGTTATCATTTTCATACATCTGCAGTATAAAATCGTTTGGATGCTTCTCAGCCCGTTCAACAATATATTCTGTCATAGCTATCTCTGCATCCTTTGAGATGTAATCGGGTTCTCCGAGACCTCCGTTTCCATAGTCTGTATACTTTCCGATACGTTTTCCGTCAAGATAGATACTCGCAAACAGAGAGTATCCTTCCATCGCTGGGTACTGATTGATATTTTTCAACTGAAATCTTCCTAATTTTGCCATAACATTTGGCCTCCTTTTTTTATTTTCAGTAAATATGTTCAGAAAGGTACAAAAAAAAAGACACAACATATAGCTGTGTCTTTATGATAAATGGAATTAATTTCCTTTTTTAGATTTTCATATACTCCTTGGCAAGAAAATCCGGAATGTTTATATTTTCTTATGCGGGATTTGATTCGTCATAAATATGATAGAAAAGAAAAAGACACAGCAGATTTGCTGTGCCTTTATAGTTAATATAGCATGTTTTTACATCCGAAGTTATACCAACAGCTCGTTCCAAGCTGTACATAGATTACTTAGTACGTCTAATGGCAGCAGGTTATCTGGTCGCCCATGCCCGGATATATTTATATACTGGTCTCTGTAAAAGAGATTATAGACATAAACCTCTTCGTTCCTGCCGGCGATATCACAGTCCTCGAAACTAACACCTATACTCACGGCCCCATCAGTATAAAACTCACAAATTCCTTTGTTCTTTTTCAACTCATTATAAGGAAAATTAGTTTCCACGATGTCTGCAAGTTTACTCATTGATACATACCTATCACAAAGTTTGCTTTTTAGATAAAGTCCAGTAAAAATAGAAGATAAGTTTATTAAGTTTATAGGAACATAATCTACTCTACAGTTCTTATAGTACTGGTCACAAACCGAAATAACCTTTGCATCAGAAAACTTCAAGATGTCATCAGCGTTGCGACGATCCCATTCTGACTTATCAAAAGATCCGCGTTTTCTTGCCCTGTATTCACGCTCTGAATCGGACGCATCAACAAAAACAACGTAGCAGTTCTCAGCTCCGTAATAAGAGATAAAGTGTTTTGCACCGTCAACATCAAGCACAACGATATAATTCTTAGATAGATCAAGTGGCGTCTTGGAAAATCCATAATACCATGTGTCAGGTTTGTTATTCACTAAGGTATTATATGCTCTATACTCAAGAAGCATATCGTTATTTATAAGTTGCAAAAACTCATCTTTGGATACGAAGTTATAATCAACTCCATTTTTTTCGTTTTCTCTGATAGGCCTAGATGTCGTACCTACAAGCTTTGTAAAAAAGCCGGCAGGCCTTGCCTTTACAAGTTTTCTCGCTATAGTATCTTTTCCACTGGCAGATTTGCATAATAATATTACGATCATAAATTATTACACCCTCCTTTGTATTTTTTGGATGTAATAAATATCAGTTTGTAATATAAAATAAAAAAGCGCCTATATGGTGTACATATAAGCACTTTTTACTTCTTGGCTATTTAGATATATAATAAACATACCTGTATGCATATCTGTTTGAATTTGGATCTGTGAATTTGTGCAGCTCTAACCGTGACAGACCATCTGTGTGTTTCACTATTACTTCGGTTGCAGAAATCTCATCTACAACACCATCATCATTATAATACATGATTTTATCTGATGCTTGCTTCTCAAAAAGAGAATATGTTTTAATTGGCTTCCCTTCATCAGAAAAGTTCTTGACAGATTGTTTAAGAAAATATGCAAAGATTGAGCCTAGTTGTATTATCATAACAAATACTGTTATAGCTATAAGGGATGTATATCGAGTATTTAATGAGTCGGCAAAGTGATTTACGCATACACCACCTAAAATTATCAAGATAATACCCAAAATAATTGATCCCATTACAATGATAATGGAGAGCGTATCTATATCATAAAAGTAATTTGTCATTTGTCCTCCGCCTTCCTGTAACCTGAAATATATTCCGGTAACTGCCTCTTGTAGTACAAAACGGGTATAGAATCTTCAATGTTCGTATGGAACTGTAACATATTGTTCCACATGAGGATAGAACCATGACCGAGAAGGTTTATCTTTATGAGGTCCGAATCACGCAAGCCGTTTGCATTTATAATCTTCATAACCTCGTCAAATTCTTCGATAGCACCGCAAGGGATTGCGGTTGTTGTAAACTCTGCATCATGAATATAGCAATGGCTATGAAGCATATAGTGGATATTTGGAAGCTCATTATAGAGCCGTACCTGCACCGGAGTATCTACAGACGGCTTATCGCTTCCACAATACATAAGCTTATCCCCATCCATATAAACCGGTACGAAGTTATCAAGCGTTATGAATTTTTTGTCTATATTCCTCTTTGATACATAAATGATATCTCCTTTACGGAAACTAGGCATACCTTTGCCACACCTACCTACCTGAGGCGGGAAAGTAGGACGCATACTTGCATTGCCTATGAAACGTTCAGTTTTGCAACTTACGGGCATAAACTGCTGAAACATGACAGCACATTCTTTTACAACATCAACAAAATCCTGTTCGTCCGGTATGGAATATGTCTTTTCCGACCGATACTCAGGCTGCTTAAACTGATCAAAGTACCAACTCATAACAAGTTCTTTGTTTGTATCAGATCTGGTAGTTCGTTGTCTTGTCATTTCCCTCAAAAAAAGGATCCTGCGGATGCTGGCCGTAACTGCTGCCTCAATATCTGTGCCATCATACCATACCGTTCCAAGAGGATCGAATATACGGATATTGAAAATTCCGTCCGCTGTTTTTGAAAACTCAAAAGTAAGGTTCGCCTTGGCAGCGAGCGTGCGCTGAACAAGCTCCTGGAAGTCATACTTTCCATCATTTCTCTTTGAGTTAATAAGCATGGTAAAAGGAGCGACTTCTTTTACATTTCTTATCTTAGGCAGACCATTAGCTACGTTAGCCCACCACAACACTATGTCGAACTTAGCGGTCTCCTGCAGGATAGCTTCAAGTTCATCATAGCGACCGCCGTTAAGCACCACAACGTTCTCAAAGTGTTCCATGAGAATAGCAGCAACTTTGTCAGCAAGCCCAGATTTTTTACCATACACATGAGTATCCGGATCGGAGGTATTGCTCCATGAGCCAGCAACAAGTAATACTTTCTCTTTATTTTTACCCTTGTTTATCATACGTTATCACCTTCCTTTATGCCGTCTATAGCCCCGATTGCATTTACATAACACTTGTGATATACAGTGCTTTTTATGTCGTTCTCAAAAGTATCTATCCAGGCGGAGAGCACCCTGAATTTCTTTCTGCTATCACTGATCAGTTTCATAGCTTCATCAAGACTTGTACATCCTGTTGATATTGAGTTGAGCCAAGGCTTGCTACAGCAGGACTCCTGTACAAGAAATGACACCCAGTACAGATCAGAGGTCTCTTTCTTCAGCGTTTCAACATCACCATAATATGTATAGTCGATCAGTTCGAGATCTGGCAGGCCTGCCTTTGTTTTATACATTTCAAAACATCTGAGGACAAGTTCATCAAGCCTTTCACCTGTAAAGTTTTCAGATTCAATAAGAATGTGTCGTGGAACATCCCAGTTATTGCAGCTCACACATATCATCATTGCTTTTTTTATTGTATTCATCCTTTGCTTCTCCTTTTTATTTTTTATGATATAAATATAGCAGAAACGGAAGAAGGGCAATTTTTGCCAAAGAAAAAGTGCTTATACAGAATAATCTGAATAAGCACTTGAATTACTCACATTAAAGATAGAATACGCCTTTCTTAGAAGTATATTGTAACTGCATCTGGAGATTCGTCCTCATCTATTTTTTTTACCTTTGCATGAGAAACTGAATATCCAAATTGTCTCTCCACATTTTCTTCCTTATTGACAGATACAAAATCTAGGCCGCTTTGTAGAAATATTTCCTTTGACGTATTTATATATTTATTAACAGCGGTTTTTATAATCATACCAAATTCCTCCTTTGATGTATTTTCAGATTGTGATGCTTTCATTTTGATAGATTCATTATATCAATTGATGGCGGAAGAGTGTTTTTACAAAAAAAACTACACCATCATTGATATGGTGCAGTTTAATGTAATACTATTGAACACAGGCGCCTATGATTCCTCGGCACTTGGCTCGTTCCAAACTTTTATGATTTTTCTGACTTTGTCGTGTCCATTTTCATCCTTATAGTAATAATGATCCCAATACTTCATTTTTGGGAACTTATTGATCTTTACCCAAAGCCCATCGCATCCTGGGTAAAAGGAAACCACTTCATGTTCGAACAAATCCTTTACACTATAAATGTGGTAGTCAAAGTCCTTATTGGTTCCTTCTACATCATAATGAGCATTAGCAAAAGCTAATATGTTATTATCAATTCCATTAACATATACGTGGAAGTCCCAATGCCTATACCTATCCTCTTTTTTTTCCATCAATTCATATAAATCCTTTACTGTCATAGTTAGATCCTCCTATTTTTTTATTTGAAAGAAATATGAGACAGCGTTTAGAGTAAATAAAAAAACTATAATCTGCAGATTAGTGACGAAGTCATTGAGCTACTGAATTCGGATTATGAAAAAATGAGAGTTGTAGTAAAAAAAATACTCATATAACACAAAAAATACTAATAAAAATAGGAGAGTACATCAAATTCGTCTGAGGATTTTTGATTTTCAAAGATAGAAATCTGGTTATTCCATTCTTCTGTTATGGAGATTACGGCATCAAATATATCATGGAAATAACCCGAAATATTAATACGCCTTCCATTAACAATTATGCAGAACTCATATCCGATGCAGAATGGCTCAAAACCAAAGTGTTCATAACTTACGCCTATACCCATACATCCATCCGAGTAAAACACATGGGTATTCCCATCTGTTATTTTTTCGATATTTATCTTATTCTTTAATATAATCTCAATTTCTTGTTCAGTTAATTTATTCATAATTACTTTATCCTATATATTTTTTTGTAGCCCAATTATTTTTTTTCGTATTCAATTTCCGGATTGCCTACTTCCTGATTTAAGTAACTATAGTTCCGAAAAGAAAGAGAATGATAAAAAGATAATCCCTTGTAAAATCGCATAATTGTGATTTTTCTCAAATTTTATAAAGCCATTATATCAACTGATGGCGGAAGAGTGTTTTTACCAAAAAAACTACACCATCATTGATATGGTGTAGTTTAATGTAATACTATTGAACACAGGTACCTATGATTCCTCGGTGCTTGGCTCGTTCCAGACTTTTATGATTTTTCTGACTTTGTCGTGTCCATTTTCATCCTTATAGTAATAATTATCCCAATACATCATTTTCGGGAACTTATTGATAAACACCCAAATTCCTTCATATGATGGGTGGAAGAAAACCACCTCATGTTCGAACAAATCCTTTACACTATAAATCTCGGAGTCAAAGTCCTTATTGGTTCCTTCTACATCATAACTATCACTAGCATAAGCTAATTCAACTTCACCACCAACAGTCCATACAGTGAAACTCCAATCTTTCCTTAAAAGAAGAGGTCATACTTATGAAAATATGACCTCCATAAAACTTACACACTTTACTGATAATCCAATTTATATCGTAAATTCGATAATTCTTCCTGAAGAGCTCAGTAAAATGTATTCATCATCACTTTCAGCAATATTTTTACCAAGTTCTGTGTAATCAAGCGCTGCCTCTATATGTGGATCAAGCGTACCAATTACATTGTCCATATAATAAGATGCAAGATCGAAAGCAGAATCAAAGATTGAGGATATACATAAATCATCCTCCGAGACATCATCATTAAAACATGAAAGTAGCTCATCTACTTCACGCTCCCATATACCTTGTGATATAAGATATTTCCTGAATCCTTTTTTTGGGGTGTCAATAAAACCGAAAACGATTTCTCCGTTGATTTTTGCCACGGAAAAAATTATGTCGTTCACATCATAATCTTCATCTTCAACCGGGAAATCATCAAGATCAGCAGAATCGTCAATTATAGTGGAAGTAATAACAGCATATGTTTTTTCTACTCCCTTTTCCACATAATTTATAGCATCATTGATGGCGGTTTCCTTATCTTTGATATAACACTGACCTTCATCGTGATATCCCCATTTCTTGTCGTAGACCATGTTATAACAGTCAAAATAATCGCTTTCAGAAGAGAGAAGCACTCCTTCATCTAACAAAAAAACCTTCATAACTTATCCTCCTATTATCTATTTAAAAGAAACATGGTCAGTATAAGTAGGAAAAATATATAACAGTAAAAAAAGCCACATCATTATGATGTGACTTTATGAGTATTATTCTTTCTGTAACAATATACCTTAAATTATTACAGGATATTTCAGACAAACTTTACACAGCCATTTTTTTATTATAGGTGTCTTGGTACCAGGTGGTAGAGGAGATAGGCATGTAATTTATTTTCGGTGTTAAGATGACGCTTTTAGAAGCAGTTTCTGTATTTGTTGCATTATCTACATTCTTCTCAAAAAATGTTGTTTGTTTAATCATGGATAGCCTCCTTATCATTGAATATTGTAAATATTCAATATTCTTTTTTTTCTTATTAACAATTCTACTTCATGCTTATTTAGACGTTTTTTTTTGCCAATGAGTTTTCCAGTATCTTCTGTTCATTATGAACAGAAGATGAGTTTTGATAAAATCTGTGTCGAATATAATGTGTGGACTCACTATTATACAAATTAAAAAAAGGACTGTTTCCAGTCCTTTTTCTTTCATAAAACAAATCTAATTATACCCAGGTTATCCGGAAGTTTCATAAACTCACCGATTCCGCCATGAAAAATTCTCCTAGCCTCCTTTTTTATTTTCATTAAATATGCACATATAAAAAAGAGAAAAAAAATGGAACTTATTTCCGTTTCCACATAAAAAACCGTCCTACTGGGAAGTAGGACGGTAAAAAAATAAAAAA
>Ga0129311_1000605_pt1 | contig 29960 bp, 20 predicted proteins | sample Go1ome_FD_94435 | JGI IMG/M metagenome (GOLD analysis project Ga0129311, IMG submission 94435) | Western lowland gorrila individual fecal microbial communities from Wisconsin, USA - Go1022B metagenome | ecosystem: Host-associated > Mammals > Digestive system > Large intestine > Fecal | place...
AAAGACCTGCTCTGCGTCAGCGGAAGATTGGGAGCGGCCTTCATCGGCCAGCAGATACTCGAGCAGGAGAAATCCCGTTTCGAGGCGGGCGCCGCAGCGGACAATGAAAAACTCGAAAAGAACCGGATGCTGGTTGCAGCCTACCTTAAACCCGAGCTGAACGGGGAAATCGTCCGCAGCCTCACGGAATCCGGCATAGTTCCGTCCTCGGGGATATTCATCACACGCGGACTCGCGGACGCCGTACTGACCCTGCAGAGGCAGAGCGGTCTCGGGGTCAAGGTCTACGCCGACAAGATCCCGTTCGAGGGCAATTCTTTCTCCATGGGCAAAGAACTGGACATAGACCCGGTTTCAGCGGCCATGAACGGCGGGGACGACTGCCAGCTGCTTTTCACCATACCGATAATGCAGGCGGAAAAATTCCGCAGGGACTTCCAGACTTTCAATATCATAGGCCACCTGGCCCTTCCCGAAGCAGGTTCGGTACTGGTTCTCCCCACCGGAGTCGAGATGCCTGTTACCGCCCAGGGCTGGAACCGTTAGCGGGGGCGTTCTTCTTGTTCGCCGTATAGCTGACTCCGAGCAGGGCGAGGTCCGAGATGAAATCCGCCGTCGGCACTACCTGGAACTTTGTTGACTTGAACTCGATCTTGTAACGGGTTTCGGGATCGTACAGGAACATCGTCAGAGGCACGCTCCCCTCGCTGCTCTTTCTTCCCTTTCCTCCGTTGCTGGCCTTGATCGCGTCGAGCAGACGTTTTCTGAACTCGGGACTGAGCATGGTGGTCTCGATATTCAGGCTGATTCCGGCAACTCTCTCCGCAGAAAGATTTCCAAGCAGGGATACATTATTGATTCTCAGCCCGAAAGGCGGCAAAATCCCCTTTGCAGCATCCTCCGGCTTCGGACGGAACCTTTCACAGATTTCAGTCTCTATGAACAGGAATTCGTGCGGTTTCATGTAGGACATGGAACGCTCGTAGTCCTTGCCGTAAAGCGCAAGTTCGTACGAACCGCTGAAGTCCTCGATGGTCACTCTCGCACCGGGACGGCCGGTCCTCGTAGGAGAATTCTTCACTTCCGTGACTATACCGGCGAGATTGTGCTTCTTCTTCGTCCTGTTCTTGTCGCACTCGCTTATTTCATTGGGTAGAGAAGCGAATTCGCAGGTGACGAACTGCTCTATTTCAAAGGAATACCTGTCGAGAGGGTGTGAACTCAGGTACATTCCGCAGTACTCCTTCTCTTTCTGCAGATATTCGAGACTGCTCTCCTCATCCGGAACCTGAGGCATCTCCACCCGCACCGGCTTCATCTCCTCAACCTCTCCGAAAAGCGATGAGGCGGCATCAACGGTGTTGTGCCTGTACATCTCCGCATAGCGCATCAACTCGTCTATGAACAGGTTTCCGGACGGACAGGCGGCGAAGAACTGCGAACGGCTGTAACCGAAAGAATCGAAAGCCCCGGCGTAGACGAGCGTCTCTAAAGAACGCCTGTTGACCTTGCCGGACAGCCTTTCCATGAAGTCCCAGACATCGCCGAACAGGCCGTTTTCCTCCCTTTCTTTCAGGATGAAATCAACCACGTTCTCCCCGAATCCTTTCAGGCCGCCGAGACCGAAGCGGATTTCCCCGTGCTTGTTTACCGTAAACCAGGACAGACTCTCGTTCACATCCGGAGGCAGCACCTTGACCTTGTGCAGTTTGCAGTCGGTCATAACTTTCTTCAACTCCGACATATTGGCCAGGTTGCAGGAAAGGTTGGCCGCCAGGAATTCCGCGGTATAGTGGGCTTTCAGCCAGGCGGTCTGGTAACTGACCCAGGCATAGCACGCGGCGTGGGACTTGTTGAAAGCGTACTGGGCGAATTTCTCCCAGTCCTTCCAGATTTTGTCAAGGGTCTTTTCGGGGTGTCCGTTCGCCATTCCGTTGCGCATGAACTTCTCCTTGAGTTCCTGCATAACTGCTATCTGCTTCTTACCCATTGCCTTACGCAGCTTGTCAGCCTCTCCCTTCGTAAAGGAAGCGAGCTTGCGGCTCAGAAGCATAACCTGCTCCTGATAGACCGTGACGCCGTAAGTCTCAGCCAGATACTCCTCCATCTCGGGAAGATCATATTCAATGGGCTGACGGCCCTGCCTGCGCTCCACGAAATCCGGGATATAGTCCATAGGGCCAGGACGGTACAGGGCGTTCATAGCGATAAGGTCCTCGAAACGCTCGGGCTGGAGTTTCTGCAGCCATTCCCTCATTCCGGGCGATTCAAACTGGAACACGCTGGTGGTGTCCCCCCTTCCGTAAAGGGCAAGTACCTCCTTGTCATTGATAGGAATAGCCTCGATGTCTATGTCCTTTCCGTAGCGGAGCTTGATGTTCCGCAGGCACTCCTTTATTATCTGCAGGGTGATCAGGCCGAGGAAGTCCATCTTCAGCATTCCCACGTCCTCGATGTAGTGCCCGTCGTACTGGGATGTCCACACATTCTTGCCCGTTTCCTTATCTACGGACAGACAGATGGGAATATAGTCGGTAAGGTTGCCGCGTCCGATGATGGTGGCGCAGGCGTGCATTCCGACCTGCCTGATGCAGCCCTCAAGCTGCAGGGCGTAGTGCAGAACCTCCTTAACTTTGTCAGTACCGTTTTTAAGCTCGTTCTGGAACTCCGGGAGCAGCCTGTAGCAGTTCTTGAGGGTAACCTTCACATCAACCGTTTCAAGGCCCTTCTGGAACCATTTTTTCTCGGTTTTCTTCTGTCCCGGATTGTCGGGGTCATCCACCTCGACCTCTTTCTCGAAAGCCTTGAAGCCGTCTTTCAATTCATCCAGGCGGGGATTGTAAGGATATTCCTTCTCGACTCTCTCGTCCAGACGGTCAGGAACCATCTTGGACAGCCTGTTGGACTCGTCCAAGGACAGGTCGCTCACCCTCGCGACATCTTTCAGAGCACCCTTTGCCGCCATTGTTCCGAAGGTTATGACGCGGGAAACGTGGTTCGCACCGTAACGTTTCTCCACGTACTCATGCGCAGCCTGCAGATTCTCGAAATCGACGTCGATATCTGGCATACTGATACGGTCCGGATTCAGGAAACGCTCGAACAGCAGATTGTACCGCAGGGGATCAAGATTTGTGATTCCGAGACAGTAGGCGACTACCGAACCTGCGGCTGAACCACGTCCCGGGCCTACCATATAGCCCTCTTTGCGCGAGGCGGCGATATAGTCCTGCACAATCAGGAAGTAGTCCGGGAATCCCATACGGGAGATGGTCTTCAACTCGAACACTATCCTCTCGGACTGTTCATCGTTCAAGGTTTCACCGTAGCGTCTGCGCGCCCCCTCGTAGGTCAGGTGGCACAGATAGGCTACCGAATGGCAGAACTCATCTCCGCGATAGACTTGCCTGATCTCGCCTGTAACCTTGTCTTTCTCTTTGGAGTATCTGCCCTCTTCGATGATTTCCGAATATTTCTCCATCTCGGAGTCTATACCGTCGAGGAACGACTGCTCAATCTCGAATTTCGGCAGAACGTGACCGCGGTCTATCTCGTAACGCTCGATCTTGTCCGCTATCTTGAGAGTGTTCTGCAACACTTCCGGGTGCTCCGGGAACAGGGCGGCCATCTCATCCTCACTTTTCAGGAATTCCTGCTGCGTATAATGAAGACGCTTCGGATCATTATACAACGCATTGGTCGTGAGACATATAAGACGGTCGTGAACAGGGCCGTCCTCCTTGCGGATGAAGTGCACGTCGTTGGTCGCAACCACCGGCACGTTCATCTCCTGCGCAAGTTGGAAAATTCCCTCGTTGGATATTTTCTGTGAATCGTACACCTCGCGGACCTTGTCGTACGCTTCCGGAGCCAGATCGGTAACCTCGCTCTTATGAAGCATGACTTCGAGGTAGTAGTCATCCCCGAAGAGGTTCTTATGCCATTCTATCGCCTTTCTCGCACCGTCCATATCGCCGGCGACTATGCACTTCGGGATTTCTCCGGCAAGGCAGGCGGAGCAGCAGATAAGGTTTTCGTGATACTTCTCGAGCACCTCATACGAAACCCTCGGCTTGCCGTAGTACAGACCCTCGATATGCCCCGTGGACACTATCTTCATCAGGTTCTTGTACCCCTCGTAGTTCTTCGCAAGCAGGATGAGATGGTAATAGGCGCGGTGCTCCGAGTCTTTCAGCGTATGGTCATAATGCCTCGTGACATAGATTTCGCAGCCTATGATGGGCTTGACGCTCTTGTGCTTGGAGGCGAACTTCATGAACTCCTTGACTCCGTACATATTGCCGTGGTCAGTGATGGCCAGGGCGGGCATGCCGAGTTCCTCCGCACGGTCGAAGAGTTTTGAAATGTTCGAAAGACCGTCAAGGATGGAATACTGGGTATGGACGTGCAGGTGTACGAAAGACATAGTGTTTTATATGAAGTTGGAAAAAATGGCTTCTCGCCTCTACAAAGATACTACAAAAGCGGCGGACTGAAAAGGAAAAGTAGACTACAAAAAAAAACAGGAGCGGCAGATAACTTTCCGCCACTCCTGTTTCTACGATATTTCAGAGAGCCTACTTCTTCTCGGCTTTCTTTTTCATGGAAGCCAGGGTGCTGTCGTACATGATGGGAGTACCGATCATGATGGAAGCGTAAGTTCCGATGATGACACCGAGGCAGAGAGCCACTGATAGACCTCTGATGGACTCACCGCCGAAGATTGCGATTGCAAGCATAGGCAGGAGGGTTGATACGGAGGTATTGACCGTACGGGTCAGAGTCTGGTTCAGAGACTTGTTGACCATACCCTTGAATTCATCGTTCGGGTGCAGCAGGAGGTTCTCGCGGATACGGTCGAAGATAACCACGTTATCGTTGATTGCGTAACCGATGATCGTCAGGATAGCCGCGATGAATGTCTGGTCCACATCAAGGTTGAACGGCAGGATTCCGCTGAACAGCGAGAAGAAGCCGATGATGATGATGGACGTATGCATCAGGGAGACGACGCCGCCGAGACCCCAGTTCCAGCCCTTGAACCTCCCCGCGATGTACGCGAAGATGATGAGCAGGGCGAGGAGCACGGAGATGACCGCACTGCGCTTGATGTCGCTCGCTATGGATGCACCGACCTTGTCGGATGAAATGATACCGTTAGGATTGTCAAGAGTCGAAACGAAGTCGCTCAGCTCGAGGTGCTCCTTGAAAGAGCCCTTCAAAGCCTCATAGAGCAGGCCTTCAATTTCGGTATCGACTGCGGAAGACTCCTCGTCAACCTTATAGGAAGTGGTGATCTTCATCTGGCTCTCGCCGCCGAACTGCTTGACCTCGACGGAAGACTCGGCGTCGGCAGCATTGAACACATCGCCGACCTTTGCACGGATGTCCTCCGCGGTGACAGGCTGGTCGAAGCGTACGACGTAGGTACGGCCGCCGGTGAAGTCAACACCGTAGGTGAAGCCCTTGAAGCAGATGGATGCGATTGCGACGACAATCAGCGCACCGGAGATGATGTATGAGTACTTGCGTCCCTTGAGGAAGTCCACGTTGGTGTTCTTCAGGAAGTTCGCGGTCATCTTGTTCTCGAAGGTGATGTTCTTGCCCTTTGCAATACGGGCCTCGAATACGAGACGGGTAATGAAGATGGAAGTGAGAACGGAGGTGATGATACCGATGATGAGGGTGGTTGCGAAGCCCTTGGTAGGACCTGAACCGAAAGCGAACAGCACAAGACCTGTGAGCAGGGTGGTCACCTGACCGTCGATGATGGCGGAGTAAGCGTTCTTGTAACCGTCGGCGACAGCCTTTCCGAGACCCTTGCCGGCTTTGAGTTCCTCCTTGATACGTTCATATATGATAACGTTCGCGTCAACAGCCATACCCAGGGTCAGGACCAGACCGGCGATACCGGGCAGGGTCAGAACCGCTCCGAAGCTCGCGAGAGTACCGAAGAGCAGGACTACGTTGACGAGCAGCGCAAGGTCAGCCGCTACACCGGCTCCCTTATAGAAGAAGAGCATGTACAGCAGAACCAGGCAGAATGCGATAAGGAAGGAAATGAGACCTGAGCGGATGGACTCGGCACCGAGTGAAGGACCGACAACCTGCTCCTGGACGATGGTCGCAGGGGCGGGGAGTTTACCGGACTTAAGGACGTTGGTAAGGTCGGTGGCTTCCTCAACCGTGAAATGACCGGTGATCGAAGAAGAACCGCCGGTGATTTCGGTCTGGACGGTAGGATAGGAATATACGGTGCCGTCAAGGACGATGGCGACCTGCTTGCCGATGTTCTCCTTGGTCAGGCGTGCCCAGATGTTGGCGCCCTCGGCGTTCATTGTCATGGAAACACCGGGTTCGCCGCCTCTCTGCTCGCTGTAGTCTACGCGGGCGTCAGTAACCACGCCGCCGTCGAGAGGGGCCTTGCCGTCGCGGGAAGAAGCCTTGATGGCCACGAGCTCGTACACATTGCCGTTGCCGACATACTCGCTGGGTTTCACCGACCACATGGGACGGAACTCGGCGGGGAAGATTTCAGCAACATGCACATCGGCAAGGAGCCTGTTCACGCGGGCTGTATCTCCGCCGTGGGCATAACCAATGCAGGCGTTTCCGCGGGCCTGTGAAGGCTGCAGGACGGCGAACAGGGGATTGGCTTTCTTGTAGGCTGCGAGCTCCGCTTCATCGCCGTTCTGCTGCTGCAGTTCCTGTGCGACTACGTCGGTCTCGTTATTTTCTGCGACAGTCTCTTCCTCCTCCACGTCAACGACGCTTGCAAGAACCTTGTTGGCCTCTACGAGGTAGGGATAGATTTCGGAGTTGTCGTAAGTTGTCCAGAATTCGAGGGATGCAGTACCCTGGAGGAGTTTGCGGACACGTTCGGGATCCTTCACACCGGGAAGTTCGACGAGGATCTTGCCGCTGTTGCCGATCTTCTGGATGGAAGGCTGGGTGACGCCGAAACGGTCGATACGGTTGCGCAGAACGTTGAAAGAGTTTGCGATTGCACTTTCAGCCTCGGTACGGATGACGGAGAGAACCTCATCGTCGGAAGATTCGGGCCTGATACGGTCGCGCATCTCGTATGTTCCGAAGATCTGGGCGAGTTTCGCACCGCCCGAGACCTCCTTCCAGGCACCTGCGAACTGGTCGATGAGATCGCCCTGTCCGGTGATGCTGCGGGTCTTGGCGAGGGAGAGGGCCTCTTTGAACTCGGGAGTCTGGTTGTTTCCGGCAAGAGCGACCATGAGGTCTTCGAGCTGGACCTGAAGCATGACGTTCATACCTCCCTTGAGGTCCAGACCGAGATTGATCTCCTTGGCCTTTACATCCTTGAACGTGTAACCGAAATAAACTTTCTCAGCGGAAATGGAGTCGGTGTACCACCTGGTCTGCTCCTTTCTGACGGAATCCAGGTAGAAAGCCTGGTCAGCTTCCGCTACTTTCTTGAAGGCGGGGGTCTGCTGGATAGCCTCTACTGCGTTCTCCGCATATTTCGCAGCTTTCTTCTCATGAATGCCGGTCACGGCGGTGAAGGAAAGCTGCCAGAGGCAGGCAATCACAAGCAGGATCGCCACAAGTCTGATTGCACCTTTGCTTTGCATATTTGAAATGTTTTAAAGTTTCAATGTTAGTACAAGGGGTGCAAATTTACACTTTTTTTCCAAGAAACACATTTTATTATAGTTATTTCTTAATTTTGCAGGCTTTGATTTTTATTTTCAGAGGGATGTGCAAGGTTTTCCGCATAATTTCCAGTCTTGTTCCGGTGCTGCTGATGGCCGGAACGGCGCTTCGCGCGCAGACGCCGGTGCAGACTCCCGCCGAGAAAATGAAAGCCAAGGTAGACTCCATCCGCAACGCCTCGATAAACCAGCCCTCCAGGGAGGAGAAGAAAGATACGGCTGCCCTGAAATCCATTGATCCAAAGATGGATGCGGCCATCGATTCGATACTCGCCATCCCGGTCGACTCGTCCATTTTCAAGGGCGAGCACGTTTCGATGAACGCCATCGAAATCGAGGACCTGTGCAGGCAGGGGAGACTGTACGCGGAGGAATACGATTTCAACGAAGCGTACAGCTCTTTCGAGAAAGCCCTGTCGCTGTGCACGGATTCGCTCAAGCAGCTCGAGATACGGGAAATGATGTTCACTCAGGAGAATGCCGTAAGCCTGCAGCAATACTGCACAAAGCCTGCGGTAGTGGCAAAGCAGAAGTTCTCGTTGAAAGACTTTTTCCTCTACTACCCCCTGCAGGACCGCTCCTGGAGACCTGCCCCGAACAAGCTTGACCCCGATGGAGGGAAATTCAGCAGGGCGGTGTACGTACCGGAAAGGGCAAAGGACATAGTCTACTCCGCGAAAGACACCCTCGGAGTCAGGAATCTGATGCGCACCGCATGGGCCGACACGGCATGGACCGTTCCCGCCCCGGCGATTCCGGGACTGGTTTCCTCCGAAGACGAAATCTACCCGATGGTTTGCGGGGACAAGCTGTTCTTCGCCTCCGAAGGTCTCTATGGCATAGGCGGATACGACATCTACGTCAGCAACTGGGACGAGGAGTCGCAGACCTGGGGGATGCCCGAAAACATGGGATTCCCTTTCAATTCCCCTCACGACGATTTCCTGTTCATCAACTCCTCCGACGGAAAGTACTCCCTGTTCGCGTCCAACCGCGACTGTTCCAAGGATAGCGTGTTTCTCTATGTACTGGAATATGAGCCGCTTGCGGTCAGAACTCCGGTGGACAGCCCTTCGGAACTGTCCCGCCTGTGCTCGCTGCGGCCGAGCTACGACCTGAAGAAAGTGGACAACCGCAACGTCATGTCGCTGGGAAACGGCGACGAACAGACGCGCGAATACATGGACAAGGTCGCCGACCTGCGTGCCTTGAAGGACACTCTGGCTATGCACCACAAGGAACTGGAGGGACTGCGCAGGCAGTACGCGGATGCCACGGAATGGCAGAGGGTTAATCTCGCGTCCGAGATTATGGCAAAAGAATCGGAACTGCCCGCAATCCAGAAGAAAATAGACCTCGCAGGAAAGGAACTGCAGAAAATCGAGATGGAGTTCCTGATGAACGGCGTAGTCATAGACGCAAAGAAAGCAGCCTCGGAATCGAACAAAACGATAGTAGGGGCCGACAAGTCCTACACCTTCACACGAAAAAACCCGGGAGATCCTCTGTAGGTCCGCCCGGGCTTCCTGTCTGAAAACCGGTGATTATTTCTTCTCCGGCTCCGCTTTTTTCTCCACGGCGTCATAGCCTAGTTTCTTGATGGCCTTTGCAAGGGTCTCAGGATTGGTCTTGTCGGGGTTATACACCACCTTTACAGTCTTGTCCTCGAGTTTCACGTCCAGTCCGAGGACTCCCTTTTCGAAAGACAGGTTCTCGCGTACTTTCTCCGCGCATTTGGCGCAGTCCATCGTGGTTACGAAAACAACTTCCTGCTTCTTGACTTTCTTCGCCGCACCGGCGTCGGCAGCAGGCATTGCGAGCAGCATTACGGCCGCCGCAAGCATGGTTAGGAACTTCTTCATATCTAATTGGTTTTCCAAATTGTCACTCTAATTCCGGCATAAACCCTTACACCCATCAGAGGGCCCCAGACCTGGCTGGCATCGAATCCTTCGTTGAAAGGATTTTCCGCACCGATGATGGGATCAGGCTGCTTGTAGTTGGTAAGGTTCTCTCCACCTACGTAAACGTCAAAGCCCTTGAATCTGCGGGTCACCTGAGCGTAGAGCAGGGGATAGGTCTCGGTATAACCGCCCGGATATCTGTCCTCCATAAAATCCCAGACCTTGCAGGGTCCGTTGGCGGAAGCAGTGAAATCGAAGATCCACTTGTTCAGGTTGGTCGAATACTGGAGGTTCAGAACGCCCTTGAAACGGCTTACCATAGGTTTTTCCTTCATAACGAACACGTCAGGAGACTTTTTGCTTGTCTGTTCCGCCTGTGTGTAGCGTCCGGTCAGGGTGACCACGAAACGCTCGAAAGGCTCCAGCGACAGATCCAGGAAAAAATTGTTCGTCACCGACTGACCGTCATAGAAAAAGATGGTGTTCGGCTCCGCGTCATAGTCGCAGATGGTCTGGGAAAGGAAATCCGTTCTGAAATAGTCCGCGCTGATATAGTTGTTCGAGCCGCCGAAAGGCAGATACCAGGTGACGTTGGCGCCCATGGTGATTGCATCTTCGAGAGCGTGCTCCGCAAAACTGCCTTTGAAAATCTTGGAGGTTGAAAGTACCCCGAAATTGTCGATCAGGGGAGTGGAGTAGCGGATTCCGCGCCCGCCGTTCGCCCTGAAGACAAAATCGTCGGATGGAGCCCACTTCAGGGTCAGGCGGGGGGAGACCTTGAACCCGGCATCCTTGTACCAGTCTCCGCGCAGGCCCACTATAGCCGAGAACTTGGTTCCGGAGTGGAAAGTGTACTCTCCGAAGACTCCAGCGGTGTTCAGGACAGTCTTAGCGGCAAGAGGGGAGGAAGAATACGATCCGAATGCTCTCAGCAAGTCCTCATTGTATAAGTCAAACATATCTGAAAGTCCTAAAGTAAACTTATGACTTTCGTTCAACTCACGCTGATAAAGCAGGTTCAGGAAAGCCGACTGCTGGTCAGCATCGTAGGTGGTGAGTCCGAAATTGCTGTTCATTCCCTGCCAGTTCCAGTCCGCGACCATAGCTATGCTTGAAGCCGAGTCGTCATCCAGCGGCAGGCCCACTTTCACGTAGCCGTCAAGCGAACGGTTGAGGATTTTGGAGGTCCAGGGATTCTCTATGGAGGAGAGCTGGCCGCCTTCACGCCTGTCCTGGATTGCACGCACCCCGAAACGCACCTGCAGCCCTGACGGATCGTAGTAGAGCCAGCGGTTGGAAAGGCTCATCTGGAGTCCGGTGGGGTCGTCTCTGAACTTGTCCCCGTTCATATCCATTTCGTGTGCGTTGCCGTCGATATGGGCGAGTATCACGGTGCTCCATTTCTGCATCTCGTCGAGCTGGAGGGCTGAAATGACATTCAGATCCGCCTTGCCGTCCGCCATAATGGAGCCCTGTACGTACAGAGGCTTCTCGTCGGTAGGTTTGCGGTGCTCCATATTGATCTGCCCTGTCATCGACTCTACGCCGTTGATGACCGACGCCACTCCCTTGCTTATCTGGATGCTTTCGAGCCACTGTCCCGGAATGTAGGAAAGTCCGAAAGGAGCAGAGAGACCGCGCATCACAGGGCGGTTCTCATCAAGCATCTGGGTATATATACCGCTCTGGCCGAGCAGCTTGATCTGGCGTGCGCCCGTAACAGCATCGGCATATCCGACAGTAACGCTTGCGGAATTTTCGAAACTTTCCGCAAGATTGCAGCAGGCCATCTTGCAGAGTCCGGCAGCCGAAATCACTTCGGTCTTTATATCTTTTCCCCTTGGAAGATAGTTTCCGGCCTGGGTCGCGACTTTCACCGTTGCCTGCAAAGTATCTTTTCTTTCACCGTAGATGCCGGTAGTGTCAGGCATCTGCGCAAACAGGACTGAGGGCACAAAAAGCGCCCCGAACAGAGCAATTTTTTTCATGGGCGCAAAATTAAATATGGTGACCCCGGTATCAAACCAGAATCACCATAAATGGGGATATGCAACTTCAGATTTAGAGCTTGCGGAGCAGCTTGCTCATATTGACCTTTTCATCGATGATGTCGTGCAGTTTCTCCACGGGGACCCTTTCCTGCTGCATAGTGTCGCGGTCGCGGACGGTCACGCAGCCGTCAACGAGGGATTCGTGGTCTACAGTGATGCAGAAAGGCGTTCCTATAGCGTCCTGACGGCGGTATCTCTTGCCGATGGAGTCCTTCTCCTCGTACTGGCAGTTGAAATCGAATTTCAGATCGTCCATAATCTTCTGGGCGAACTCCGGCAGGCCGTCCTTCTTCACGAGGGGCAGGACCGCAGCCTTGACGGGGGCGAGGGGAGCGGGGATGGAAAGCACCACCCTGGTCTCTCCGTTCTCAAGTTTCTCTTCCTTGAACGAGTGGCTGAGCACCGCCAGGACCATACGGTCGACGCCGATACTGGTCTCCACGACGTACGGGGTGTATGCCGCATTCTCCTCGGGGTCGAAGTACTCGATTTTCTTTCCGGAGAACTTCTGGTGGTTGCCGAGGTCGAAGTTGGTGCGGCTGTGGATGCCCTCAAGTTCCTTGAAGCCGAAGGGGAAGTTGAATTCGATATCGGTAGCCGCGTTCGCGTAGTGGGCTAGTTTCTCGTGGTCGTGGAAGCGGTAGTTCTCCGCGCCCATTCCGAGGCTGACGTGCCACTTCATACGCTGTTCCTTCCATTTGGCGAACCATTCGAGCTCGGTTCCCGGCTTGATGAAGAACTGCATCTCCATCTGCTCGAACTCCCTCATACGGAAAATGAACTGACGTGCTACGATTTCGTTACGGAAAGCCTTGCCTATCTGGGCTATACCGAAAGGAATCTTCATACGTCCGGTCTTCTGGACGTTCAGATAGTTGACGAAAATACCCTGTGCGGTCTCAGGACGCAGGTAAATGGTATTCGCTCCCTCGGAAGTGCTTCCCATGGAGGTGCTGAACATAAGGTTGAACTGACGAACGTCGGTCCAGTTGCAGGTCCCGCTGATAGGGCAGACTATGCCGCAGTCGATGATGATCTGGCGGTATTCCGCAAAATCGTTAGCCTGCTCGGCGGCAACGTAGCGGTTATGCACCTCGTCGTATTTGGCCTGCTCGCGCAGCACATTGGGATTGGTGGCACGGAACTGCTTCTCGTCGAAGTTTTCGCCGAATTTGCGGCGGCCTTTCTCGACCTCCTTATTGATTTTCTCCTCGATCTTGCCGAGATAGTCCTCGATAAGTACGTCGGCACGATACCTCTTCTTGGAATCCTTGTTGTCGATGAGAGGGTCGTTGAACGCTCCTACGTGTCCGGATGCCTCCCAGATTTTCGGGTGCATGAAGATACAGGAATCAATACCGACTATGTTCTCGTTAAGACGGGTCATAGCCTCCCACCAGTACCTCTTTATATTGTTCTTCAGTTCAACTCCCATCTGACCGTAGTCATACACTGCCGCGAGACCGTCATAAATCTCGCTGGAGGGGAAAATGAATCCGTACTCTTTGCAGTGCGCCACGAGTACCTTGAATAATTCGTCCTGTGTCATAAGTTCAAAATTATATATCCCGCAAATTTAATCATTTTGTCCAAATTGCCGGCCTTTTTGCAGAGAATCCAGCATCGTACGCACATACGGACGCTCAAATACCTGAGGATGGGGTATCTTAAGCTCCTCAGTATCGATTTCAAGCTCTCCGTAATAAAGAATATCAATGTCGATTGTGCGCGAATGGAAGATGCGCCTGCCGTCCGGGGCGAATTCGAGTTTTTCTCTGCGGCCGAGTTCCACCTCGATGTCCTTGCAGATATGCAGCAGTTCGAGCGGGGCTACCTGCGTCCGGAACGCAGCGGCCATATTCAGGAACGGGGGAGCGTCGAAACCGAAAGCCTCGGTCTCAATGACAGGGGAGAGTTCGCAAGGCGCGCAGCTGAGCGCTGACTCCAATTTCAAAAGTGCCGTTTCAAGGTAGCAGCGACGGTTTCCGAGGTTGCTGCCGAAACTGAAAACGACCCTTGACGGCATCAGAAGCCCTCCTCCATTTCAGGGTCCATTCCCAGTGCGATACGGGCTTCGTCCGAGAGCATGCTCTGGTCCCAGACCGGGTCGAAAACCAGTTCTATGCTGCAGCCCTTGATTCCGGGGGTAAGTTCCACGCTGTGTTTTACGTCCGCAATGACTTCATCAGCCATGGGGCAGTTGGGCGCGGTGAAAGTCATTTTTATATAAACCTGTCGGGCCTTGTCTATGTTCAGTTCGTAAATAAGCCCTAGATCATAGATATTGACAGGGATTTCAGGGTCATAAACCTGTTTCAGTGCAAGCACGACCGCATCGTACAGCGGTGCAAGTTCCTGTACGTCCTCCGGAGAAAGTATATTGTCGTTTTCCATTGTCATTCAGATATTTTCTTCAGCCGCCCCGCGTATTGTGGCTATCATGGACACAAGTCCGTTCGCGCGGGTGGGGGAGAGGTTCTCTTTCAGTCCTATCTGTTCCACGAAAGAAAAGTCGTCGGCGGCTATCTCCCCAGCGCTGCGTCCGGAATATACACTGATAAGCAGGGATATGATTCCCTTTGTGATTATGGCATCGCTGTCCGCAGTGAACTCAAGCACACCGTCCTTCGCCGTACAATCCAGCCATACTCTTGACTGACAGCCTTTTATCAGCCTATCATCAGTCTTTTTGGCTTCCGGAAACTCCGGGAGGTTCTTTCCTAATTCAATAAGGTACTCGTACTTGTCCAGCCACTCGTCAAACATCGAAAACTCTTCGATTACGGCTGCTTTTGCTTCTTCCAGACTCATCATCTCAACATATCAACTGCCTTGTGCAGGGATTTAATGAAATACTCCGCCTCCTCCATAGTATTGTATGGTGCGAAAGATGCACGGACCATGCCGCTCACGCCGAACCTGTCCATAAGAGGCTCCGCGCACATTTGGCCAGAACGTACCGCGATTCCCATTTTGTCCAGTATCAGAGCAAGGTCTTCGTGATGCGCCCCGTCTACGGCAAACGAGAACAGAGGAATCTTGTCTTCATTTGAAACAGGATCTCCGAAAAGACGTATGGAAGCATCATTGCGAAGTTCGTCCAGCATATAGTCGCGGATGGCATTACTGTTTTCCTCTGTTTCGCGAAGCTGCCCGACCATTTCAAGGGCAGGCTTAAGAGTGGGGACTCCGGCCATATTCTGCGTGCCTGCCTCGAACCGTCCCGGGATGGGGGCGTAAGTCGTTTTCTCCCAGGAAACGGAAGCGATCATCTCTCCTCCTCCCATATAGGGAGGCAGTTTCTCCAACAGTTCTTTCCTGCCGTACAGCACCCCAGTTCCGGGTGCGGCATATACCTTGTGTCCGGAGAAAGCATAGAAATCGCAGCCCAGGTCCTGAACATCGACAGGAGCGTGCACAATGCCCTGCGCGCCGTCTATTACAGAGATACAATTATTTGATTTACAAATATTTACTACCTCTTTTACAGGATTTATCAGGCCCAGTACATTGGAAATATGGGGTACGCATACGACTTTAGTTTTCCCGCTGATAAGGCTTTTCAGGGAGGCTACATCGAGGTAACCTCTGTCGTCAACTTTCAGTACCTTAAGAACCGCACCCCTACGTCCGCACATCATCTGCCAGGGAACGATATCGGAATGGTGATCCGCTTCGCTGACTATAATTTCGTCACCTTCTCTTATCATGCTCTCGCCTATGCTGAAGGCAAGCAGGTTCAGGGAGGCTGTAGCGCCGGAAGTGAAAACTATTTCCTCACGGGAGGAAGCGTTGATGAAGTCCTTGACCGCATCCCTTGTGCTTTCATATTCCTCCGTTGCAACTGCTGCAATGTGGTGAACGGCCCGGTGGAGATTCGAATTGAAGCGGCTCGAAAGTTCGCCCCATTTAGCAAGCACCGGAATAGGGCGCAGAGCGGTAGCCGCATTGTCCAGATAGACAAGAGGCTTTCCGTACACCTTTTCCGCCAGTTGGGGGAACTGTAAACGTATTTTATTCAAATTGTTCATCGGGACGCAAAATTACGAAATATTCACTACTTTTGCTTTATGATCGATTACATTTCAGGCAAAATAGCAGAACTCACCCCAACCAGGGTGGTTATAGACAACAACGGAATCGGATACGCCTCCGAAATATCCCTGCAGACATATCAGATGCTCGACGGACGCAGCGAAGCTACGGTCTATATCCAGAGCCAGGTCAACCAGCGCGAGGGAACTCAAATTGACTACGGATTCGCCACCAAGGACGAAAGGGAGACTTTCCGCTTAGTTACCGGAGTCAGCGGCGTCGGAGCGTCTTCCGCAAGAATGATTTTATCTTCTCTTTCAGCGGATGAACTAAAGAACGCGATTCTTTCGGAAGACATCAATCTTATCAAATCCATTAAAGGAATCGGTCTCAAGACAGCACAGAGAATGATTCTCGAATTAAAGGACAAGGTCCTGAAAGGAGATGGGACAAGCGTTGAAAGTCTATACGGAAATGATCGTAACGAGATTATCGACGAAGCCACGAGCGCTCTGCAGATGCTCGGGTTCTCCAAGCCTAACATCGCAAAGGCCATTCAGAATATACTGAAGCAGACTCCCAATGCGAAGGTCGAAGAAATAATCAAGACTGCACTGAAGATGCTATAAAGTTCCACGTGGAACTCAGCGTCCGAAATAAACCAACAGAACAGAAATATCAGCGGGGGATACCCCAGAAATTCTCGAAGCCTGCGCTATTGTGCGCGGGCTATATTTTTTAAGTTTCTGCCTGCATTCAATAGTCAAGCCGGAGACAGAATCGAAATCAAAATCTTCGGGAATCCTCAGATCCTCCAGCCGGAGAATTTTATCAGCCATAGCGCGCTCCCTATCAATATAGCCTCGGTACTTGATAGAAATATCTACAGACTCAAACACTTTCTCATCTTCTATTTCTGATATTCCAAACTTATCTTTTGTTCCACGTGGAACAAAATTGAGAATAGTTTGAATATTCAACTCGGGCCTCGTAGCCAAATCCGAGACTTTTTTAGAATCAGTCAGAGGCGTGGAACCTATAGATTCGAGATAGGAGTTTATAGATTTTGCAGTAACGTTGGTAGTATCCGAAAAAGCTATCAAAGAATCAACCTGAGAATATTTCTTCTCGGTTAACCTATATCTTGACTCTGAAGCCAGACCTAACTTATAAGACTTTCCGGTTAGTCTCCTGTCGGCATCATCCTGACGCAGAAGTATTCGATACTCAGCACGGGAAGTAAACATACGATAAGGCTCGTCCACCCCCTTCGTAACCAGATCATCGATGAGCACACCGATATAAGATTCGTCACGGCGCAGCACGAAAGGCTCCTTAACGTTAAGTTTCAAATGGGCGTTGATTCCCGCCATTATTCCCTGCGCAGCCGCCTCTTCATAACCGGTAGTTCCGTTCACCTGGCCCGCGAGGAAGAGACCGTCTACGACTTTGGATTCTAAAGAAGACTTAAGGAAAGTAGGGTCGAAATAATCGTACTCGACAGCATAAGCAGGCTTGAATATCTTTACATTTTCAAAGCCCGGAATAAGTTTCAGAGCTTTGAGCTGAACATCAAGCGGCAGGGAGGAAGAGAAGCCCTGGAGATAATATTCTTTAGTACCAACTCCCTCCGGTTCGAGGAAAAGCTGATGGGAATCCTTGTCCGCGAACATCCTTAACTTGTCTTCAATGCTCGGGCAGTAGCGAGGTCCCCGTCCGTGGATAAGGCCTGTGAAAAGGGGCGAATCAGCGAAGCCTGAACGGAGTGCATCATGAACTTCCGGATTTGTATGGAAAATATAGCAAGGCATCTGTTCCGAACCTTGCTGGGCCTTCGAAAGTTCCGGCAGGAAAGAGAAACGGTCAGGATGAGAATCTCCCTCCTGAACAATAGATTTCGAAAGGTCAACGGAGGAAATATCAATTCTCGGTGGAGTGCCAGTCTTCATACGTGCAGTCGGGATACCGACCTCGACGAGCTGCTCAGTCAGACCGTACGAGGAGAGTTCGCCTATCCTGCCTCCGTCAAAAGAAGTTCTTCCGATGAAAAGTCTGCCGTTAAGGAAGGTCCCGGCGGTCAAAATAAGCGCACGAGACTTAAAAATCGCCCCGGTAAGTGTACGGACACCGGTGATTTTTGAATTCTCAAAGAGAAAAGAAACCGCAGAATCCGCGTAAATATCTAATTTACAATTATTTTCAAGAATTCTACGCCATTCCTGGGAAAACTGTATTTTATCGCACTGGGCACGGGGGCTCCACATCGCAGGTCCCTTGCTCTTGTTCAGCATTCTAAACTGTAAAGTGCATCTGTCCGTCACGATTCCGGTATAGCCTCCAAGAGCATCTATCTCCTTAACTATCTGACCTTTAGCAATTCCTCCTATCGCCGGATTGCAGGACATCCTTGCAAAGCCGCGAAGATCCATGGAAATCAGAAGCACGGATGAACCGAGGTTTGCAGCCGCCATCGCGGCCTCACACCCCGCATGACCGCCCCCCACAACTATAATATCGTAATTAGTCTCCATCAGGAAATCTTGTTGAGAAGATCGAGATAATAATCTTCCTTGGAACGCATGACCTTGATATCCTCATCGGTATGATCGTCGTAGCCGATGAGATGCAGGACGCCGTGAACTATCACACGGTTCAACTCATTCTTGAACTCGGTTCCATAAAAATGGGCATTTTCCCTGACACTGTCGACACTGATGAACAAATCTCCGGAAAGAGTATTTCCGGAACAGTAGTCGAAAGTGATAATGTCAGTATAATAGTCGTGTTGGAGATATTTGAGGTTAACGTCCAGAATATAATTGTCCGAACAGAAGATGACAGAAATATCACCTATCTTGCATACCTCGCTTTCAGCAACAGCCTTAAGCCACTTCCGGCACAGAGTCTTACTCTTGAATTCAAATCCAGTGTCCTCTTTGAAGAACCTAATCATAGACCAAAATTTTTGCAAATCTACAACTATTATCTATTAAAATTGGATATTGAAATTATTATTTTTAACTTTGAACGCTTGTCAGATAATTAAAAAAGACAGATACAATGGAAGTTAAGAAATCAGAAAGAGCGAGCCTCTCGAACAAGAGACTACTTTTCGTGGAAATTGGTTTCGTCATTGCATTAGGAGCTGTCCTCTTTGCGTTCGAATGGAGCACCAAGGAGAAAAAAACAGCTGTTCTCGATGCTGGAAATCAGGAGATTATCGAGGAAGAAATCATTCCTATCACCCAGGAGACTCCTCCACCTCCACCGGAAGCACCCAAGATTCCTATTCTGTCCGACCAGATCGATATTGTTGACGACGACATCAAGATTGAAGACAATATCCTTAACCTTGAGGACGACAGCAATCTCGGTGTAGAGATTATGGACTACGTCGAGCAGGTTCAGGAAGAGGTTGTCGAAGAAGAGGCGATTCCTTTCCAGCTCGTTGAAGAGAAGCCCTCTTTCAACGGCGGAGACGCTAACGAGTTCTCAAAATGGGTTAACCAGAGACTTGTCTATCCCGAAATCGCGAAAGAGAACGGTGTCCAGGGAAAGGTTATGATCAACTTCACCGTGAACGCAGACGGTTCTGTCACAAATGTAAAGGTTGTCCGCGGAGTTGACCCTTCAATCGACAAGGAGGCAGTCCGCGTCGTCGCAAGCTCTCCCAAGTGGAAACCCGGAAAGCAGCGTGACCGCGCAGTAAAGGTTACCTACACCTTCCCCGTTATCTTCCAGTTGAAATAAGGCAAGCCCCGCCGGGGTTAAATAAACAGACTAAAAGCCGGCAGAAAATGCTTCTGACCGGCTTAATTTATATACTATATGGAACAGGAAATCAAGAAAGCAGTATTCGTAGGTATCATACTTCCGTCTATCAGCGACAGGAAAGTTATGGAGTACCTCGACGAACTTCAATTTCTTGCTGAGACAGCAGGGGTTGAGGGTGACAAAAAATTCATCCAGAGACTGGACAAACCTGAAAAATCAACTTACATAAGAAGCGGAAAACTACAGGAGATAGCCGACTACTGCGAAGAAAACAAAATAGACTACGTAATCTTCGACGACGAGCTTACAGGCATGCAGCAGCGCAACGTCGAAAAGATTATAAAGACCTCGGTCGTAATAGACAGAACAAGCCTGATACTTGAGATATTCGCGCAGAGGGCAAAGACCTCATACGCGAAAATGCAGGTAGAACTCGCCAGATACAACTACATGCTCCCGCGCCTTGCAGGCATGTGGACCCACCTTGAAAGGCAGCGCGGCGGCATGGGTACGAGAGGCGGTATGGGTGAGACCCAGATAGAGATAGACAGGCGCATAGTCAAGGAAAGGATCACCCGGCTGAAGGAGCAGCTGAAAAAGGTCGACCGGCAGATGGCGACCCAGAGAAGCAACAGGGGACAGCTCGTAAGGCTGTCTCTGGTAGGCTACACCAACGTTGGTAAAAGCACGCTTATGAACCTGCTCGCGAAGTCAGACGTTTTTGCCGAAAACAAGCTGTTCGCAACGCTTGATACAACCGTAAGAAAGGTCGTTATAGAGAACGTACCGCTTCTTCTGAGCGACACTGTAGGATTTATCAGAAAACTCCCTACACAGCTTATAGAAGCCTTTAAAAGCACGCTTGACGAGGTAAGGGAGGCTGATATACTGCTGCACGTAGTGGACATATCGCACCCGGATTTCGAGGAACAGATGAAAGTCGTAGAACAGACACTGAGCGATATCGGCGCAAAGGACAAGCCCGTCTATGTCATTTTCAACAAGACGGATGCCTATAAATGGGAGGAATACGACCCGTTCTCACTCGAACCCAAAGGAGCTGAGAACAGGACTCTTGACGAGCTGAAAAACAGTTGGATCGCCCAGGAGAAGACTCCATGCATCTTCATATCCGCGAAGAACCGCACGGGCATAGAAAAACTCCGCAACGACATCTACAAGATGGTTGCGGAGATTCATGCAGGAAGATATCCTTTCAATAACTTCCTCTATTAGTCGGAGAACTTCGCTTTAAGGAATTCCCTGTTAAGTCTTGCGATATGGGATACCGAAATACCTTTCGGGCATTCCATTTCGCAGGCACGGGTGTTCGTGCAGTTACCGAAGCCGAGCTCGTCCATCTTTGCGACCATAGCCTCAGCCCTTCTCTTTGCCTCAGGGCGGCCCTGGGGAAGAAGTGCGAGAGAACTTACCCTTGCAGCCACAAAGAGCATTGCAGAGCCGTTCTTACAGGTAGCTACGCAAGCACCGCAACCAACGCAAGCAGCAGCATCCATACTCTCCTCAGCCTTGTCGTGAGGGATAAGGATGTTGTTTGCATCCTGCGCCGAACCGGTACGGACCGAAATGAATCCGCCGGCCTGGAGAATCTTGTCGAATGCAGTTCTGTCGACAACAAGGTCCTTGATTACAGGGAAAGCCGCGCTGCGCCAGGGCTCGACGGTAATTGTCGCACCGTCCTTGAAATGGCGCATGAAGAGCTGGCAGGTAGTTACATGGTCGTCGGGACCGTGAGCACGTCCGTCGATGTATAGGGAGCACGCTCCGCAGATACCCTCACGGCAGTCGTGATCGAAAGAAACAGGGCCGCTGCTCTGGCAACCGCGCTCGACAGCGACAGGATCGGCTCCTTCGCGGATGAGCTGCTCGTTAAGAATATCGAGCATTTCCAGGAAGGAGGCATCCTCCTCTATTCCTGAAATATGATATGTCTCGAAATGGCCTTTCGCCTTGGCGTTCTGCTGACGCCATATTTTCAAGTTAAATTCCATCTCTGTCTTAGTCTTTGTAGTTTCTCGTCTTAACCTCAATGAACTCGTATTTCAGAGGCTCCTTGTGAAGTTCGGGCTCCTGGTCTTCACCCTTGTACTCCCAAGCCGCAACGTACATGAAGTTGGCGTCGTCTCGCTTGGCCTCGCCCTCCTCGGTCTGGCTTTCAGTTCTGAAGTGACCGCCGCAGGACTCGTTTCTGTTGAGAGCGTCGCGGGCCATAAGTTCGCCTATTTCGAAGAAATCCTCGAGCCTGAGAGCCTTCTCGAGCTCCTGGTTGAACTCGAACTGGTTTCCGGAAACCTTTACGTTCTTGTAGAAGTCCTCCTTGAGTTCCTTGATAAGTTTGATAGCGGTCTTAAGTCCCTCGGCATCGCGGGCCATTCCCACGTACTCCCACATGATATGGCCAAGCTCCTTGTGGATGGAATCGACGGTCTTGGTTCCGTTGATGGCGAAGAGCCTGTCGATACGTGCCTGAACAGCCTTTTCAGCGACTGTAAACTCTTTGATGGAAGTGTCCGTCCTGGGTTCCGCGAACTTCTTGGAAAGGTAGTCTCCGATAGTGATGGGAACAATGAAATATCCGTCGGCAAGACCTTGCATAAGAGCGGATGCGCCGAGACGGTTTCCTCCGTGGTCAGAGAAGTTCGCCTCACCGATGGCGTACAGACCGGGGATGGTGGTCTGCAGATCGTAGTCAACCCAGATACCGCCCATGGTGTAGTGGATGGCGGGATATATCATCATAGGCTCCTCCCAGGGGGATGAAGCTGTGATTTTCTCGTACATGTCGAAGAGGTTGCCGTAGCGCTCGGCGACTTTCTGGTGTCCGAGCCTTTCGATGGCCTCTCTGAAATCGAGGAACACGGCCTTTCCGGTCTCATTGACACCGAAACCGGCATCGCACCTTTCCTTAGCAGCGCGCGAAGCGACGTCGCGGGGAACAAGGTTGCCGAACGCAGGATAGCGGCGCTCGAGATAGTAGTCCCTGTCCTCTTCGGGGATCTGGGAAGCCTTGATCTCGTGCTTGCGCAGTTTCTCGACGTCCTCGAGTTTCTTGGGAACCCAGATACGTCCGTCGTTGCGCAGAGACTCAGACATAAGCGTCAGCTTGCACTGCTGATCGCCGTGAACGGGGATACAGGTGGGGTGGATCTGCGCGAAACAGGGGTTGGCGAAGTACGCACCCTTCTTGTAGCACTGCCAGGCCGCCGAACCGTTGCTGTTCATGGCGTTGGTGGAGAGGAAATAGGTGTTTCCGTAACCTCCGGTTGCGATGATGACCGCGTGGGCGCTGAACCTCTCAAGCTGGCTGGTTACGAGGTTGCGGGCGATGATACCCTTGGCCTCGCCGTTGACGACGACAAGATCGAGCATCTCGTGACGGGGGTAGCTCTTCACGGTTCCGGCCGCAATCTGCCTGTTCAGGGCAGCGTAAGCACCGAGAAGGAGCTGCTGTCCGGTTTGGCCGCGGGCATAGAACGTACGACTTACCTGCACGCCGCCGAATGAGCGGTTGGCAAGATATCCGCCGTACTCGCGGGCGAAAGGAATACCCTGCGCAACGCACTGGTCGATGATCGCGGAACTTACTTCAGCGAGTCGATAGACATTGGCTTCACGGGCACGATAGTCACCGCCCTTGATCGTGTCATAGAAAAGGCGATAGACCGAATCGTTGTCATTCTGATAGTTTTTGGCGGCATTGATACCACCCTGGGCGGCGATTGAGTGCGCCCTGCGGGGGGAATCACTGATACAAAAAACCTTCACATTGTAACCAAGCTCACCAAGCGACGCAGCCGCGGATGCTCCACCGAGACCGGTGCCCACGACAATGATATCAAGCTTGCGCTTGTTGTTGGGGTTCACAAGATGAAGTTCCGACTTACGCTTTGTCCATTTCTCTGCCAAAGGTCCATCGGGAATCTTTGAAATAAGTTTGTCAGACATCTTATTACTTTATTACAATAATCCTGCAATTTTAGTGATTATTACGGACATGACCAAAATTAAAAAAGGTTGCCGGAATTTTCTTCTTCAGTTTTCAGAGACTCCAGGCCGAGATGCCTGTACGACAGATCGGTTGCAATACGCCCTCTCTGGGTACGCACGATAAAGCCCTCCTTTATCAGGAACGGCTCGTAAACCTCCTCGAACGTGCCCTGGTCCTCGCCTATGGCGGTAGCAATCGTATTTGCTCCGACAGGCCCTCCCTTGAATACCGTAATAATCGTTCTGAGTATCTTGTTGTCGATTGAATCGAGTCCTCTCTTGTCGATTTTCAGTTTGTCCAGCGCATAGCGGGTGATTTCCAGATCCACGTGCCCGTCGCCCATGACCTGCGCGAAGTCACGCACCCTTTTCAGCAGGGCGTTCGCGATACGCGGCGTCCCCCTGGAACGAAGCGCAATCTCCCTGGCCGCCGTGTCCTCTATTTCAACGTTAAGTATGGAGGCGCTTCTGCGCACTATCCGCTCAAGGTCTTCCGTATCGTAGTATTCCAGCGCGCAGGTTATGCCGAAACGCTCACGCAGAGGCGCGGTAAGCAGACCGCTGCGGGTCGTGGCGCCGACGAGGGTGAAAGGGTTGAGGTTGATTCTTACCGAACGCGCACCCGGGCCCTTGTCTATCATTATGTCTATGACATAATCCTCCATTGCCGAATACAGGTACTCCTCGACTTCGGGCGAAAGGCGGTGGATTTCATCGATGAAAAGCACGTCCCCGGTGTCGAGAGAAGTGAGCAGTCCGGCCAGATCCCCAGGGCGGTTCAGGACGGGTCCCGAGGTGATTTTCATGTTCACCCCCATCTCATTGGCGATAATATGCGCGAGAGTGGTCTTTCCGAGTCCCGGAGGACCGTGGAAAAGAGTGTGGTCAAGCGCTTCTCCGCGGAGTTTAGCCGCCTTGATATATATATTCAGATTGGATACTATTTCCTTCTGGCCCGTGAAATCTTCAAGTTCCTGCGGCCTGATAATTCCATCTAAATCCTTATCTTTGCCTTCGTTTGTATTGCGGGGATCGAATTCAGACATTTTCCGGTTCAATTTACAAATACAAATATAGTTCTTTTAATTTATTTATTGGTTATTATGTTACGGCTGTCAATAATTTGATAACTCACTTATTTATTTAATTATCAAATTATTACAATGGTAATAACCTGTTCATTTCTTTGTATCCGGAGGGTTTATAAACGGTTGATAACCCAGACCTCCCAGGTTGTCAACTTTCGGCAGGCGACAAATGAACAGGGTTATCAACAGGTTGTCAAACAAAAATCAGGTCCTGATGTTGATAAGTTCGAAAGCATCCGAAAAACTTGCAGAATCTATAAACAAAGGCGGAGACGTGTATTGCAGCGGGCTTTTTCTGTCCGCCAGGTGGTTCGTATTGTCGCAGGTGGCTGAATCCGGCGTGCAGCTGGTGGTTCTGCCTACCAAAGAAGCCGCCGAGTACTGTGCCGCCGATCTTTATAATCTTACCGAGGGGGATACGGTATTTTTCATTCCGTCTTCCGGTAAAAATATAGAGCGCAGCAGCTACAAGTCCACGCTTGGGGTACAGAGGACCGCTTCGATAGGCAAGATACTGGAGAATAAGGGTGAACTTGTATATCTTGTAAGTTATCCTGAGGCCCTCGAAGAGCCCATTCCATCCGGAGACATTATTTCGGACGCCGTCCTGAGCATAAAGACAGGCGACGAGATACCCTACGACAGCATTCCCGAAAGGCTTTCGTCCCAGGGTTTTGAAAGGGTTGATTTTGTGTCGAATCCCGGACAGTATGCGGTCAGAGGCTCCATAATCGATGTTTTTTCCTATTCCAACAACGACCCGTACCGCATTTCGTTTTTCGGGGACGAGATTGAAACCATCCATATTTTCGACGCGAATACCCAGCTGTCCAAGTCGGCGGTGGACAAGGCAGAGCTGATTCCCGACCTGGTGGCGGAAGGCGGCGAAAGACGCATTGCGGACATCCTGCCTCCCGACACGCGAGTATGGTTCGATTCTTCGGACATGTACAAGGACGCACCTTTCTACAAGACTCTGTCCGGTTTCGGACGGGTATGGCTGGATGTGCCGCTTTCATCCGGAATCGACGACCCGGTCAATTTCAGAATCGCCCCGCAGCCTGTGTTCAACAAGAATTTCGAACTGCTCTCATCCGATATACGGACCAAGATGGAGACGGGCTACAAGGTTTTCATCTACGGCGAAAAACAGAGCCAGCTCGACAGGCTCTCGTCCATCCTTTCCCAGGACAACTGTCCCCAGCCCCAGTTCGTAAAGGGTTCTAACATTCATAATGGATTCATAGACAACGACGAGCGTATCTGCTGCTATACAGACCACGAAATCTTCGACCGTTTCCACAGGGTCAGCATGCGCCGTACCGTTGAAAAGACGGAACAGCTTACCCTGAACGAACTCAACTCTTTCAATATAGGAGACTACATAGTTCACATTGACCACGGAGTAGGGGTTTTCGGGGGACTTGTCCGGATGCGCGACGACATGGGACGCATCCACGAAGTAGTGAAACTGACCTACAAGGACGGGGATGTGGTTTTCGTATCCGTGCATTCCCTGAACAAGATTTCCAGATTCAGGGGAAAGGACGGCGAAGCTCCGAAGATAAACAAGCTCGGTTCCAAGACCTGGGTAGCGCTGAAAAACGGGGCCAAGTCCAGAGTCAAGGACATAGCCAAGGACCTGATTCAGCTTTACGCCAAGCGCAAGGCCACCAAGGGTTTTGCGTTCTCTGCCGACATCTATCTGCAGGAGGAACTCGAGTCTTCATTCATGTATGAGGACACCCCGGACCAGGAAGCCGCGACCATGTCCGTGAAAAGGGATATGGAAAGCGACTGCCCGATGGACAGGCTTGTCTGCGGGGACGTGGGCTTTGGAAAGACGGAAGTGGCGGTCAGGGCCGCTTTCAAGGCGGTATGCGACAGCAAGCAGGTGGTGGTTCTCGTGCCTACAACGATACTTGCGCTACAGCACTACAATACCTTTACCTCCCGTCTTAAGGATTTCCCCTGCAATATTGACTATCTCAGCCGTCTGCGTACTGCAAAAGAGGTCTCTGAAATCAAGAAAAGACTCGCAAAAGGCGAGATAGACATACTCATTTCGACACATAAGGTACTCGGAGCCGGTTTCCAGTTCAAGGATCTTGGGCTTCTTATTATCGACGAGGAACAGAAATTCGGAGTCGCGGCAAAGGAGAAGCTGCGCCAGCTGAAAGCGTCGATCGACACCTTGACCCTTACGGCCACCCCTATTCCGCGAACGATGCAGTTCTATCTGCTCGGAGCACGTGACCTGAGCATAATCAACACGCCGCCCCCTAACCGCATCCCAATTCAGACGGAGATAATCCTTTTCGATAAAAAAGAAATAAAAGGAATTATAGACTACGAACTTAACCGCGGGGGACAACTTTTCTTCCTGCATAACAAGGTTGAGGAACTGCCTGCGATAAAGGATATTCTGCAGCGTCTCGAGCCGGAGATGAAAATCTGCACCATCCACGGACAGATGGAGTCCAAGGAACTCGAAAGCCGTATGCTCGAGTTCATCCGCGGCGATTACGACTGCCTGCTCTGCACCACTATCATCGAGAACGGACTGGACATCCCGAATGCCAACACCATAATAATAAACCAGGCGCAGAACATAGGCTTGAGCGACCTTCACCAGCTTCGCGGCAGGGTGGGACGTTCGAACAAGAGGGCGTTCTGCTACCTGATAGTACCTCCGCTGGTATCCATTACGGACGAGGCCAGACGCCGTCTTAAAGCCATTGAGGAGTTCTCTGACCTGGGGAGCGGCTTCAATATCGCAATGCAGGACCTCGACATCCGCGGTGCCGGAAACCTGCTCGGAGCGGAACAGAGCGGCTTCATAACGAACATGGGCTTCGAGACTTACCAGAAAATCATTTCCGAGGCCATGGCCGAACTCGGCATCGAGACCGGAATAGACAAAAAGGACTCGTTCAGCCCGTACACGGAGGACTGCACCATCGAGACGGACCAGCCTGCGCTCATTCCGGACGAATACATAAACATTTCCGCCGAGAAGATGAGGATATACAGGCAGCTTGACTCCATGACCTCGGACAAGGATATAGACCGTCTGAAAAGCAATATCGAAGACCGTTTCGGAAAATTCCCGAAAGAACTCGACAATCTTTTCCTCGTGGTAAAGGTGAGGAATCTCGGAATGAGGCTCGGATTCGAGAAAATAATAATCAAGAACGGGATGGAAATATGCTTTTTCATCTCGAACTCCCAGTCCCGGTACTACAAGAGTGACAGGTTCAATGCAGTACTCGAGAAGCTGTCCCTGTGCCAGGGCGTGTTCACGCTCAAGCAGAGCGAAAACAAGCTTAAAATCATTGCCAGGGGAGTGGACAGTATGGAGAAAGCTCTTGTGAATTTGCGCAAGTTGCAATAATTTGGTAACTTTGCGGGCTCATTTTCTGAAGTGGCTAATCTTCTGATAGAGATAGGTAACACGGCTTTGAAAGCGGCCTGGTCCGAGAGTATGACTCTCGGAAAGACTTTCCGTTACCAGGGAGAGAAAGAGATTGATTTCATCCTTTCGCTCACCGCAAAAGAAAAACCGGAAGTTCTTGCAGTAGCTGCGGCAAAGCCCGTTTCAAGAGAAAACGAGAAACTGCTTGCAAAAGAGTGCTCGCGTCTTATAATCCTTGACCAGAACCACAGGAGTACGCTGGAGCGCTACGGAATGCCGGACTACCTTTCGTACGACAGGGCTGCGGCAATACTCGCCGGGGCTTATCTCTTCAAGGGCAAGGCACTTACTGTTTTTGATTTCGGAACTACCATCAATATTGATTTCGTGGACGTTCAGGGGCATTATCTCGGGGGAAACGTATCTCCCGGATGCCGTACCCGCTTCAAGGCTTTGAACCGCTATTCAAAGACTCTGCCCTTGGTCAACACTCCCGAAAAAGTCCCTGCTCTGGGAGATTCGGTGGCGACTTCGATAGAATCAGGAGTCATTTCAGGCATAATGTTTGAGATAGAGGGGTACATCGCCAAAAATCCTGGAAACATTGTAGTTTTTACAGGAGGAGATGCGATTTATTTTGCAAAGAGAATGAAAAACTCCATCTTTGTCGTTTGCAACCTTGTTTTGATGGGGTTGGCACTAATTACCGATAATTATGTCTTCGAGAAGTTATAGCATATTGATATTGCTTCTTGTTCTGACGTTCGGCGTCGAAGGCCGGGCACAGAACGGGGCTTACAGCAGTTATGCCCCCTATTCCATATTCGGGGTGGGTGATATGCTCAGCTCCGGTTCCGCATACAACAGCACTATGGGCGGAGTCGGAATAGCTTCCCGCAACAACCGCTACCTGAATTACCTGAATCCCGCCGCCCTTACCGCACGCGACTCCCTGTCTTTCATGGTGGATTTCTCGCTGAACGAGGGTAACAAGGTTTTCCGCAAGGGAGATATGACCTCTGCAGTAAACACTTTTAACATCAACAACTGCGCTATCTCCTTCCCTCTGAAGAACAAGTTTGCCATGTCCGTGGGTATCAGGCCTTACAGCAGTGTGGGTTACGGTTACGGCTTCGTCTATACCGATCCCGAACTCATAGGTAACGTAGGCAATATCTCCTACACGGCCTCCGGTCAGGGAACCATCAACGAACTGTTCATGGGCTTCGGCATTCCCGTCTTCAAGGGCCTGTCGCTGGGTGTCGAGGGTATCTACTATTTCGGAAACATCTCCCGCAACAACTACGTGACATTTTCGGATGCGTCATATAACGGCTCTAACAACGGTTATAACATGCAGCTGAATGCGTTTACCGGCAAGTTCGGTTTCCAGTACGAGCAGAAGCTTCCCGGCGCATCGTCCATCACGGCGGCCGCGACGTACAAGCTGGCAACTGATCTGCGCGGTTTCGTCGAGGCGTTCGAGTACTCCACCGGCTCAACCGCTTCCGATACCCTGTTCCACAACATAGACACCCTGAAAAACACTCCCGGAAAGGTGCGTCTCGCCGGAGAATTGGGCGTGGGAATAGCTTACAACAGCGGCGACCGCTGGAGAATCGAGGTCAATTACACCATGTCCGACTGGCGTTCGACAGGCATGGACACAGTCCCTGGATTCAAGGGCAATGCAACGTCTACGGAGAATTTCTCATCATTTAAAGCAACGAGGTCGCACGCGATTCGTGCTGGTTTCGAGATAGTTCCGAACCGTAACGACATAAGGTACTACCATAAGAAAATCGCTTACAGGGCGGGAGCCTACTACAGGACGGAATACTATCAGGTGGACGATCAGACCATATCCGATTTCGGAATCACGCTCGGCGCGACGCTGCCGGTTTTCCGCTGGTACAACGGAGTTACCGTGGGAATGCAGCTCGGACAGCGAGGCCGGCTCGGGGGCAACCTGATAAGGGAGAATTACATAAACTTCACTT